>JAEEGL010968008.1_pt1 | contig 23162 bp, 24 predicted proteins | sample 9134231 | NCBI WGS metagenome assembly JAEEGL01 (sample SAMN16246548, study PRJNA631951) | gut metagenome | biome: gut microbiome; feature: rumen; material: fiber-attached | host: Bos | place: Iran: Karaj | collected 2018-10
ATGTCCTTCACCGAATTCAGCTACCAGCTGATGCAGGGCTATGACTTCTACTGGCTGTGGAAGCACAAGGGCTGCATCCTGCAGCTTGGCGGCTCCGACCAGTGGGGCAACATCACCACCGGCACCGAGCTCATCCGAAGGATGGACGGCGGCGAAGCCTTCGCCCTGACCTGCCCCCTCATCCGCAAGGCTGACGGCACCAAGTTCGGCAAGACCGAGAAAGGCAACATATGGCTCGACCCCGAAAAGACCTCGCCCTATGAGTTCTACCAGTTCTGGCTCAACGTTTCCGACGAAGATGCCGAAAGGTATATAAAGATATTCACGATGCTCGACCGCCAGACGATTGAAAGCCTCATCGCCGAACACCGCGAAGACCCCGGCAGGCGCTCCCTCCAGAAGGTTCTCGCCAGGGAGATAACCATAATGTGCCACGGGCAGCAGGAATATGACAACGCCCTGGCGGCATCCCAGATGCTCTTCGGCAACTCCACCTCCGAAGCCCTTCGCAGGCTCGACGAAAAGACCTTCCTCGCTGTGTTCGACGGCGTTCCCACCTTCAGCGTGCCCGCCTCCGAGCTCCCCTGCGGCCTGCTCGACCTGCTCGCAGTGAAGACCGCCATCTTCCCCTCCAAGGGCGAAGCCCGCAAGATGGTCCAGGGCGGCGGCGTCAGCATCAACAAGGACAAGATAGGCGACATCGACTACCAGGTAAGTACCTCCGACATCATAGACGGCAAGTATATCCTCGCCCAGAAAGGAAAGAAGAACTACTTCATAATAAATATTATATAATGGAAGCACCCGCAACAACCCGCCAGCTCAAAGTCGCCCGGGAACTCCAGAAGGACCTTGCCGAAATCATCCGCAGCAAGGGGATGGCGGCCTTCGACGGAGCAATGGTCACCGTGAGCGAAGTCCGCATCAGCCCCGACCTCAGCGTGGCGAAGGTCTTCGTGAGCATATTCCCCTCGGCCAAGGCCGAAGCGGTGATGGCCACCCTGAAGGACAACGTCAGGTCCCTGCGCGGAGAGCTCGGCCGCAAGGTAGCCAAGCAGATGCGCATAGTCCCCGAACTGGTGTTCCTCCTCGACTCCTCGATAGACTACGCAGAGCACATCGACTCCCTGCTGGGCAAATGAACCTTCCGCTGTACATAGCCAAAAGGTACCTTTTCGCAAAGAAGTCGCACGGCGTAATCAACATCATCTCTGCGATAAGCGCCATCGGTATGGCCATAGGCACGGCGGCGCTTGTCATCATCCTTTCAGTATATAACGGGTTCGACGACCTGGTCCGCCAGATGCGGAGCAGCCTCGAGCCCGACCTCCTTGTCGTCCCGGCCAAAGGCAAGGTCTTCCACGCGGACTCCACCCTTTTCGCCACCGTGCGCGGCATCCCGTCCGTGGAAAGCGTCTCCACGGTCCTGGAAGACAACATATATATAAATTACGACGGCAACAACCGTGCGGCCAGGGCCAAAGGCGTGGACAGGGAATATGAAAGCATATCCCCGCTGGGCGGCAATATCTCCGAAGGCATATTCACCCTCCACCACGGAGACATCCCTATGGCCTGCGTCGGCTCCGTCCTTGCCGCCTCGATGGGCATAAGCCCCAGGTTCCTTCCCGCGATGGAGCTGTGGTATCCCTCCCGGACAAGGCAGTTCTCGATGTCCAACCCCTCGGCCTCGCTGGATATGGTGAAGGTCTGGCCCGCCGGCATATTCTCGGTCAATGACGACCTCGACAAAGACCTCATAGTCATTCCTATAGAGACTATGCGGCAGCTGATGGGCTACGAGGACGGGAACATCTCAGCCATCGAAATCCGTCTGGCCCCCGGGGCTGGTTCCAAGGAGATGCGCGGCGTGATGGACGCCCTTTCCGCCCTTATGGGCGAAGGCTTCCGCGTCCTGGACAGGGACCACCAGAACCCCACCCTCTACAGGATGATGCGCTTCGAGAAAGCCTCCATATGGCTGATACTCATATTCGTGATAATCATAATAGCCTTCAACATATTCGGCAGCCTGACGATGCTCATCATCGAAAAGGAAGAGGATATGGAAATCCTCCGCAGCCTCGGGGCCACGGGCAAGACCGTAAGACGCATCTTCATCCTTGAAGGATGGATGATTTCCCTGCTGGGAATGGCTGTGGGACTGGCCGCCGGAGTGGGCATCGCCCTGCTGCAGCAGCATTTCGGGCTGGTGTCTATGCCTATGAGCTGGAACGGCGCCCCCTATCCGGTTATCCTCAAGGCCGGCGACATCATAATAACGGCAGTGGCAGTGACGGTGATAGGCTATATAATAGCCCTCCTTCCGGTCTCACGCAAGCTTACTCCTTCTCCCAGACATTGACTATTTCGCCTATATAGGCAGTGTGCATCCCCATCTTCTCGTAGCGGGGCCTGACATCGTCTGGAAGCAGCTCCTCCTTGAAAGGCTCGGCATATATCTTCCTGCACTCGATGGTCAGGCAGGCCTCCTTGAACATAGGGTTGCCAAGAGGGGAAAACTCCGTTGTGAGGCCGGCGGCGGCCACTTTGTCGGGCTCGTCCTTCATCGAATGGGAGCCGATGTAGACCAGGGACTCCTTGGCCGACGAAGGGAAAGCCGAGACGGTGAAATACTTGTTTTCGTCCATCAGCTTCTTGGTGGCACGGTCGGAAGAGACATAGACTATGACGACCGGCTTGTTCCACAGTTCGCCTATGGTGCCCCAGGATATGGTCATTGCATTGAACCTGGATGAATTGCCCACGGCCAGGGCCATCCAGTCCTTGTCGAAAGCGGCTACGGGCCGCATCTGGAGGTCTTCAACCTCGATCTTTTCCCATTTCATATCAGCCACGGAGGCATTCTCCGTTTTTTTGCCCTTGCAGCCGACTGCAGCCACAAGAAGGGCGATTAAAAGTATCTTTTTCATTCTTCAGGAAGGAACATAGGGTCCCAGGAAGGCAGCAGGACGGGCTTCTGTGAAAGCATATCCAGGATGTCCCCGGGGACATATTTCTTTTCCACCACGAGGCGGAACATATAGTTGTCGAACCAGTCGTCGGTCATAATGAGGTTGCCCCCAAATCCCCAGGAGGCGCCCCAGCTGTTCTCCACCATCCACTTCAGAGGCTTGTCGCCAGAGCCGAGGTCCACCGCGATGAGGGTCATCGCGTGGGAGGAGCCGCTGTCGTGGGTCATCACGCGGGCCTTTTTGTCCATTCCGAAGGAAACTCCCATAAGGGACTCATAATCAAGATATTCCAGGTCGGCCACGCCCGTCTTGCGATTGAGGAACTTGCCCACGTCGCAGGAGAAATACATCGCCTTGTTATCTTTGAGAGATGCAACCGCCATCTCCTTGATACGGTCCATCGGGAGGTTCACATAGAGCCAGTTCTGGCCGTCATAGACGTGGCGGTCATATTCTATCTCGTAGACCTTGCCATACTCCCTGCTGGGATCGTTCATAACCATTATGTAGCTGGTTTCCAGGTCTTTGCCCACCAGCTTGTCATAGAAGGACCTGGGGGTGTAGGAGGCCTCTTCCTGGGAGCCGGGGAAGGTCCAGGTGAACTCCTTCGGAGGGACACCGAGGCATATGGCGAGGATATGGTAGATGTCCCCCAGCATATCTTTCTTCAGCTCCTGCAGCGCGGGGCCTGCTTTCTTGCGGTTCTTCGCGCCTTCATAGGCCGCCCTCAGCTGGAGGCCGTCCTCGCGCAGCTTGCGGGCAATGAGGGAGCGCATCTGCGAAGTGTTGTTGCTGCAGAAGGTCTCGGGCATCACCTCGGAGGGCACCAGGCCATACTTCATAATGAGATTGGCCACGCCCGTGAACTGGCCGCCGTCGCCGATGGGGTTGCTGAAAAGCCAGTCCACCTTGCGGTCATCAAAAGGCAGGGGCGCAGTGTCGATTACGCCCTGCAGGAAGAGATTGGCCTTCTCCAGCTGGTCGTAGAAGAATATGTAATTCTGGGAGAATGTGAACTCGCCAAGGTCATATTTCTCAATCGCTTCGGCCCTCAGTACATTGAGGCCGGTAAAGAGCCAGCAGCGGCCGGAAGATGCCTGGTCGGTGCGGCCCTTCGTCTTCACCTCGTAGGTGAAATGCCTGTCCAGGACGGGGGCGTCGGCATTTGTGGCAAGGACGTTTATCGCCGTGGTGTTCAGGGCGTTACGTATGGCTTTGTCCGAGGGGGAGCCGGCATAGCCTGAGGAGATGTCCCGGAGGATTTCTTCGGTGAGCCCCTGCGCCTGAAGGGCCGTGCAGGCCAGGGCCAGGGCGAGGATGGGGATAATCTTTTTCATATCTGTTCGCTGTCCAATTCCTTGGGGATTATGGTCTGGGAGCCGTCAAGGCGGGTGGTGGACTTGATCTTTCCGCCCGAGCGGCGGGGAGCCGCCCCGAGCTTCTCCAGCTTGCCTATCTTCTTGATTACGGACTGGTTGGAGTCCACGAGCTTTCGCTTGGAGTCCTCATAGGCCGCCGAGGCCTTTTCGAGGCTCTCCCCTATCTTCACATAGCTCTCCATCCAGGCGCGCAGCTGGGCCATAAGCTCCTCGGCCGTCTTGTAGACATCGGCTATGTTCTTTTCCTGCTCGTGCTGCTTCCAGCTCATTCGGATCATATTGAGCACGATAACGAGAGTCATCTGGCTGACTATCAGCACGTTGTTATCCTTGGCAACCTGCCACAGGCGGGGGTCCTGCTCCAGAAGGAGACGGAAGGCGCCTTCCACCGGGATGAACATTATGTTGAAGTCGACCTTGCGCTTGTTGTCGGGGATATAGGAGGCATATGCCTTGGTCTTGAGCTCGTCCACGTGGCTGCGGACGCTTTCGACGTGGGCCTTGGCGAGGGCTGCGCGCTGCTCGACCGTGTCTGCTGCCATATAATCATTATATGCCTTCAGGCTCACCTTGGAGTCTATTATGACAACCGTGTCGTCCGGGTAATTGACCATCACGTCGGGGATCATCGTGCGGCCGCCTTCGCTGCGGATTTCGCGGCCGGACTCGTCCGTGATTACGTTCTGGGTGACAAAATGGATGCCTTCCGTGAGGCCTGCATTCTTCAGCACGTCGGCAAGGAGCATCTCGCCGAAGTCGCCCTGGACCTTGGAATAGCCGGTCAGGGCATTGGCCAGGTTGCGGGCTTCGTTGCCCACGGCGACCGAGCGGCTGTCAAGCTCCTGGATCTTCTGTTCCAGACGGGAATGGCGGTCTATGCTCTTCTCCTGGGAGTCCTTCACCGCGGCGCTGAACTCGGCGAACTTCTCCTGCACTGGTTTGAGGAGCTCCGATATGGTCTCGGCGCTGCGGGCCTTGAAGGTCTCGTTGTTGCGGGCTGCCATATTCTCAAAGACCAGTTTCATCTGTTCCAGGTCCTTTCTGTGGCGCTCTTCCATCTCCTGGCGCTGCCGCAGTTGCTCCTGCTGGCTCTCTTCCCGCTGGCGCAGCTGCTCTTCCTGCCTCCTGCGCTCCAGCTCCTCTTTTGCCTCCAGGCGGCTTTGCAGGGCCGCTTTCTCCTTCTCGGACTCGGCTATCCTTTCGGACAGACCATCCTTCTCTTTCTCATAGGCTGCCGTAAGCCTGAGCCTTTCCCTGCTGGAGGAGGCCTGCACCGCGAACAGCCCGACGAGGGCCGCGACAAGCAGCACGGCCAGCACGATTATCACTATGATATACCATTCCATATACTTACAGTCAAGCTTTCCCTTGGTCAAAGATAGGAAAAAAGGTGTATCTTTGCAAAGAAAATGGCCGGAAAGAAAAATAATATGATTTGGGCTGCCCTGGCGGTAATTGCGCTGGCCGGGGCGGACCTGCTTTGCGGCGGAGTGGCGCTGGGCCTGGGGGATGTTGGCAGAGGGCTTCTCGGGGAAGGGCCGGCGGCGGATATCGTGCTGGGAATCAGGCTTCCGCGCGTGCTCACCGCACTGCTTTGCGGAGCGGCCCTGGCGCTGGGCGGGGCCCAGATGCAGGCCGTGTTCCGCAATCCCCTGGCGGACCCGCACATTATGGGCGTCAGCGGCGGAGCCGGCCTTGGTGCCGCCATAGCCGCTATGAGCCTTGCCGGAACGGCGGGGATGGCCCTGTCCGCATTCGCCGGAGCGCTCGTCGCCTCGGCGCTGGTGCTGGCGGCAGGGAGCAGATTCCGCTCCGGCAGCACGCTGCTGCTTTTCGGCGTGATGCTCGGGTTCATATTCAGCGCCGTAACTTCCGTCCTGCAATATACTGCCGGGGAAGAAAGCCTCAAGCTGTTCTTCAGCTGGGCCGCCGGCACCTTCACCAGCGTCAGCCTGGCAAGTGACGCCCTCCTTGCCGGAGCGCTGGCACTCGGGCTGGGCCTTGCCATCTTCAACGCCAAAGGCCTGGATATCATACTGTTCGGTGAAGAATATGCCTCCCTTCAGGGGGCCTCTTCCACCCGCATCCGCATCGTGGCCATCCTCAGCTGCTGCCTGATGACCGGAGCTGTCACCGCCTTCTGCGGGCCGCTCGGCTTCGTCGGCATCGTGGCACCCCACGTGGCAAGGCGCCTGTGCGGCACATCCGTCCACCGGACCGTGCTTCCAGCAAGTGTGTTCACCGGAGCCGGCCTGGCCCTCTGCGCAGACATCCTCGCCCAGCTCCCTTCCACTCCCCTTCCCGCCGGTTCAACGCTTGCCCTTCTGGGAATCCCGATAATCCTGCTGATTTTGCTTGCAGAAAAATAGATTTATTTGTAATTTTGCAGGCAATTCCTCCCCAAGATGTTGTTCAAGGACTACAGAATTGCACTGAGCGAAGCCGAGCAAAGTCTCGACAAGAGGCTTTCCGCGCTGAGAGATGAATTCCTGCGCAGTTATCACGGCGAGTTCAATCCCCTGAAAAACAGCGACCTATGGCAGAACGGGCTCTACCGTTTCTGCCATTTTCTGCCTAAAGGGGCAGACCTCCACATCCACGGCCTTGCCTGTCTGCCGGTGGAAGAGTTCATCCAGTGGCTGATGGGCCAGGACGACATCTTCATCTTCACCGGGGAGATGCCCAAGCGTGGTTCCCTGCGGACGATAGCCCCCGGCGCAGCAGTCCCGGAAGGATTCAAGCGCTTCAGCGACGCCTTCCTGGACGGCGATTTCTCCACGGACGAGCTCCGCACCATATGGACCCTGCTTGGCGAGAACCCGCACCAGACCGTCTGGGAATGGTTCGAAACCATATTCGACAGGCATATGTATGCCACCTCCGACTCCATAGTCCGCAGGTACTATGAAGCCGTTTTCCGCTACTACGTAAGGCTAGGGATCCAGCACGTCGAGATCCGCGTCCTGACCTTCGGCACCCCGCAGGAAGCCGCTTCTATGGCCACCGCCATCAGGGATGCCTACTATGCCGTGATGGACTCCGAACCGGGTTTCAGCGTCAAGCTGCTCGGCTGCGGACTTAAATATTCCTGGGTTGACCTTGGCGTGACGACCTCGATGATGGAGAATGCCCTCTACATCCACGAGAACGTCAAGGACACACGCCGTGGCGAAGACTTCCTCGTGGGCCTTGACCTTGTCAATGAGGAAGACCGCAGCAACAACATATCCTTCTACGGCGAGCTCCTCACCCGGTGCGTGCGCGAGCATCCTTCCCTGAAGCTTATGCTCCACTGCGGCGAGACACTCCACACGGGCAGCACCAGCGTGCCGGAAGCTCTCCAGCTCTGCCCGGTGAGGATAGGCCACGGCTTCAACCTCTTCAGGCACAAGCATTTGGAGGACGTCATCAAGGACAATGACATCTGTATGGAGGTCTGTCCTGTGAGTAACCTCGAGCTGCACTACGTGAATGACCTGAGAAAGCATCCTGCAATAGAATATTTCCGCAAGGGCCTCCCTATGGTCCTCGCCTCGGACGACCCCGCCTTCCAAGAGCGTGAGAATCTCACCGACGATTTCTTCGCCGCCGCAGCCTTCTGGGACCTTTCCCTTGCCGACCTTAAACTTCTGGCATTCAATTCAATAAAATACTGCTCCGCCTCCCTGAAGACGAAGCAGTCGATGTTCGAAGAGTGGCTGCGCAGGTGGGATGCCTTCGTGCTTACTTCGCTATAAAGGCGACAATCTCACCCTTTTCCACCTTTTCTCCCTGAGCGGCACGCACGTCGAGCACGCGGCCGTCCTGGGCAGGCACGATCTCTTCAAGGCCATAGAAGGTCTGGACATAGCCCATCGCCTTTCCGGCAGTGACTGCAGTTCCTGCTACGGGAGCCTTTGAGGTGTCAATCGCATCCACCTCCCAGAGGACCTGACCCTTGGCGGGAGCCTGGACGGGAACGGCCTCGGGATGGGCTGCGACATATTTCTCAACGTCGAATTTGGGCATCTCCACGACAGGACGCACCACGTTTATGGGAGCGCCGGCTTTCTTTCGCTGCTCCTCGAGGTCCTTGTTGAAGCGCTCTTTCGCGACGCCGCTCTTGTAGTCGCGGTACTGGCCTTCGTGCATTGCAAACTCGAAGAGTTCTTCCTCGTCCTGGCCTTCGTCCCAGCCTTCCTGGGCCATCATCTCCCTGAACTGAGGGAGGGCGTCGGGATACATATCCTGAGGGTTGCCGGTGTAGAATTCCAGGCCTTTCTCCTTCGCCAGGGCGACAATCTCGGGAGCGAGAGGGCCCGGCAGGGTGCCCATCTTGCCAAGTATCATTCCCCAGGTGTCCTTGTCTATGGTCGTCCAGCGGGGCTTGCCGTTCAGCACGTTCAGCAGGTTCATCAGCGCGGTGTTCTTGACATACTGGCTGAAAGGTGTCACGAGGGGCGGATAGCCCAGGCGGGGCCAGACATATTCGACCTCCTGGAACAGCTTGACCATCAGGGTGTCAAGGCTGATTTCGGGGCGGCCGTGCGAGCGTTCCGCGGCATTTATGGCATTCTGGAATCCCTTGAGGTCCGCCATCATCGAGCCCATCATTCCGCCGGGCAGGCCGCAGCCAACCAGCAGGGAGGACATAATGGCGTTGGTGGGGTTGATCCAGTAGCCGAGGAAGTCGTCGATGAACTTCTGGGTGAGGCGGCGCACTTCCATATATGCGTCCATATTGAGGTCCTTCACCACAAAGCCGTCGGCGCGCATCATCTCACGGATGGTGATAACGTCCGGATGGACCTTGCCCCAGGAGAGGGGCTCCACTGCAACGTCCAGGTAATCAGCGCCTGCGCGGGCTACCTCCAGCATCGAAGCCGGGGAGAATCCGGGGCCTGTGTGGCCGTGGTACTGGACCTTGATGTGGGGATATTTCTTCTTGATGTCGCTCACCAGCTGCCCGAGGAAAGTGGGGCGGCCGATTCCGGCCATATCCTTGAGGCATATCTCGTCGGTGCCATATTCCACCAGCTTGTCCACGACTCCCATATAGTATTCAACCGTGTGGACCGGGGAGTTGGTGATGGACAGGGCGGCCTGGGAGATCATACCGGCCTTCTTGGCATATTCGACCGACAGCCTGAGGTTGCGATGGTCGTTCAGGCCGCAGAAGGAGCGGGCGATGTCGGTGCCCTGTTTCTTCTTGACCTTGAACATCAGTTCCCGAACGTCCGCCGGTACCGGGTTCATCCTCAGGGCGTTAAGGCCCCTTTCGAGCATATGGGTCTGGATGCCGGCCTTATGGAAGGGCGCGGTCCACTTGCGCACTGCGACGTTCGGGTTCTCGCCGAACAGCAGGTTCACCTGCTCGAACGCCCCGCCGTTGGTCTCCACACGGTCGAAGCATCCCATATCGATGATCGCCGGAGCGACCTCCACCAGCTGGTCCACCCTCGGGACATACCGTCCCGAAGACTGCCACATATCCCTGTACACCAGGGAGAATTTTATTTCACGAGCCATATCTAGCGTTTATTCTTTCCTACAAATATAGCAAAAAAACAACAAATAAGACCACGATGGCTTCCCTTAGGGTGTGGTTTAAACTGCCCCGGAGATAAGATTCGTATCTTTTTTTGCGAGTACGAACCACACCTTGCATTTTTCTCGGAATATTGACATATATTTGGACCGCCTTCCTGCAAACCGGGGAGGCGGTTTGCATATGAAAATACAGGATCTGGGCCTGGAGGACAGGCCGCGCGAAAGACTGATCGGGAAGGGCCCCTGGTCGCTCAGCAATTCAGAACTGCTGGCGGTGATACTCCGCACCGGCACCGGGAAAGAGAATGCCGTTGATGTGGCCCGCAACCTGCTGGCCGAGGCCGGAGGAAGCCTCACGGAACTCTCATCTATGGGGATGGACAGGATGATGAACGTGTCCGGGGTAGGGCTCCTGAAGGCGGCCACTGTCACTGCTGCGTTCGAGCTGGGGCGACGGTTTGCGATGGAGGAATTCCCATATGAGAAGATTCCTATCACCAACGCCGGGGTGATATATCGCATATTGTATCCCCGCCTCAAGGGACTTGACCACGAGCAGTGCTGGGTGGTCTTCCTCAACCGGTCCAACTACTTCATTTCCAGCGAGAAGATTTCCGAAGGCGGCTTCGGCGAAACCACCTTTGACGTGAAGATGATAGTGACCCGGGCCCTGGAGCGCAAAGCGACTTCCATAGTGCTTGTCCACAACCATCCTTCCGGCAACCCCCGACCCGGCCCAGGCGACTATGAAGCCACGAAGTTGCTCCGTAAGGCCTGCTCCGCCATCGGTCTGACCCTCCTGGACCACATCGTCGCCTCCGACAACGCCTTCTTCAGCTTCAACGAGGAACGCCTCACCGTCAACACAGTATAGTTTACTACAAAAATTTGTACAGTACAAAATTTTATACTATATTTGCGATGAAAAAGAAAGACGCAGTCATAATGACGGTATCCGAGAAGGAGGCAGACTTGATTTATGCGATAAGGAATTATGTCAAGAGCTTTCCAAACGGGTATCCGGTTTTACTAAGATATGCTAAAAGTCTTTTTGATGAATTAACCGATCCATTCACCAATTAATAGTTTTCGAGTATGGAATTAGTTATTAAAAACAACAAGGAATTAGTAACCAATGTCAAGGAATTACTATCGGACATTGATTTGAAAATCTCCTGGTCAGAAATTGTCAGAGACTACTTCTATGGAAAGTCGATGTCCTGGTTCTACCACAAACTGGACGGGATTGACGGGAACGGCGGCAAAGGTGGATTCACCCAGGAAGAGCTCGAGATTCTCAAAGGAGGCCTTGTCGAGCTCTCCAACAAGATCCGCGCAGCCGCAGACAGATTGTAGGTCTGCCAGTTCCCAGCGACAGGAGAGGCGCAGGAATTTGGATATCCGGGCAGGCTCATTCGGAGTCAATGAAATCATCTGAACGAAGGTCCTGGACCGGCTCTCAGATTATCTCATGAAAAAGTATACCAGCCCCACCTGAATCAGCAGGATCACCGGAATCCCTATCAGGAACTTCCTATGTTTGGTCTTGTGCCTGAAAAGGTGCATTCCCAGCAGGGCTCCGATGCTGCCTCCGACGACGGCCAGCCATATGAGAGTCTGCTCGGATATGCGCTGCTTGTCCTATCTGGCCTTCCACTTGTCCACGCCGTAGATGATGAAGGTCAGGATATTGATGCTCTATTTTGCATACTCTGCTGCTTTTCGCCCTGCTATTTTGCCGTTGACCACAATGTCTGCGACACCGTTTCCACCCAGGCGGTTTGCCCCGTGAAGGCCTCCGGTCACCTCCCCTGCGGCATATAGGCCGGGAACGGGAGTGTCATCGGCCCGCAGGACGTGCATATCGGCATCAACCCTGATTCCTCCCATCGTGTGGTGGATGGCCGGTTTGACGCGGATAGTGTAGAATGGCGGTGTCTGGAGCGGGGATGTCATCTGCGTGCCGGTGCGGCCGAAGTCATCATCAAGGCCGGCCTTCTGGAAGGCGGCATAGCGGTCCATCGTCGCGGAGAAGGCTGCCGAAGGAAGGCCCGTCCTCGATGCCAGGTCTTCGATATTTTTCCCCTCCGTCAGCAAATGCTGATTGGCATAGGTCTCTATGGAAGAGAGAGAACTGCGGACACTCTGGTCGAATACAAGGAAGGCATCCCCTCCCTCCTGTTTCAGGATGGCGGCCGATACAACGTCGCGCGTATCCATCTCGTTGACGAACCGATTCCCGGCCCTGTTTACCAGAATGGCGCCGTTTCCCCGGACGGCCTCGGTGATAAGGATATGATTATCGGCCTCAGCTGTGGGATGGATCTGGATGTACTCCATATGGATTGTGCTTCCTCCGACATCGGCCAGCCAGGAGAAGGCATCGCCGGTGGCCCCGGGATGGTTCAGGGTGGCAAAGCCGGAGAGGGACGGCTGGTAGCTGGTAACCATATCAAGGTTTGCCCCGAACCCTCCGGTTGCTATCACCACCGCTTTTGCGCTGAGATCATAGGTGCTTCCACTGGCGTCTTCAACCTTCACACCCGTAACAGCCCCGTTGGCGGTGAGAAGTCCCACAACCTTATTCGAGGTCCGGATCTCCACATTGGACTTGGCCGATGCCTCCTTCAAGACCTTCATAAGGTGAGGACCGATGGCAGTGCCTCCCTTGGGGCGGTGTGTCCTCCTGACACTGCTCCCGCCCATCAGGCCGACGTCACTGAGATCGGCCCCCAGCGAGGACAGCCAGGCAACGGTGGCGGCGGCGTGGTCTACCAGGCTCCGCACAAGCGCCGGGATGTTTTTCTGCCTGCCGCCTTTCATTGTGTCCTCATAGAAGAGATCCGGGGTGTCGGTTATGCCCATAGACTGCTGGGCCTCCGTACCTGCCGCATTGATGCCTCCGGTGGAATAGTTGGTGTTTCCACCAAGGATACCTTGCTTTTCCAGGACGATGATGCGGAGATTCCCGCCCGCTGCAGCCTCCACGGCGGCAGAGAGCCCCGCTCCACCGGCACCTACGACAACGATGTCGCAGCTGCCGTCCTTGTAGGCCGTCTTCCCCGAATCACCCTGCCCCAGGGCCGCACAGATAGCCATATTGACGGCATCAATGAGCCCGCTGCTGGTCAGAGTCGCCCCTGTCACGGCATCCACGTCGCTGAGAAGAGCCTGTTTCTGAAGGGCCCTTGCTATCATCTCCCTGATGGCTTCCTGGGCGAAGGAGGACTCCGACTGGCTTACCACCACTATGTCCGTTATCCTGTGCTCCCGGACAGTCATTTTAATCAGGATGGTTCCACTTCTTCCTTCACCCGTTCCAGTCCACTCGCCGTCTTGAAGCACGCTTTGTTCCGGCACAGTGTCCTGCCGGGTGCAGGCTCCAAGGGCGCAAAGGAGAAGGAGGAATGCCCATATAAGATATCGTCTCAGTCCTTCGATGGACGGAGTAGTTGTAAGTATCATACTTGTGATAGGGTTTATTGTGCGAATATACTGAAAATCTGCCGGAAGCGGAAATCATTCCGGCGGAATTTGTTTATATTTGCACGTTAAACCAGCATTGACCATACTTAGTATGAAAGCACTTGTTATAGGCGCTACGGGCGCCGTGGGGAAAGACCTTGTGGAACAGCTGCTCAAGGATGACACTTTTGACAGGGTGGACATCTTCGTCCGCCGCGAGGTGAAAATCCCTTCAGCTAAACTGGTTTCGCATATAGTTGATTTTGACCATATTGAAACTTGGGCGAGCCTTCTGAGTGGCGATGTCCTATTCTCCTGTCTCGGCACCACCATCAAGGCCGCCGGCAGTCAGGATGCACAGTGGAAAGTGGACTACACCTATCAGTTCGAGGCCGCAAAGGCCGCCAGGGCAGGCGGCGTCCGGAAACTGGTTCTGGTCTCTTCCGTCGGGGCCAATGCAAAGTCCAAGATATTCTACGCAAGGATGAAAGGCCAGCTGGATGAGGATGTCGCCAAGCTCGGCTTCCCCGGATGCTTTATCCTGAGACCCCCGTCACTGATCCGCAAGGGCAGCGACCGTTTCGGTGAGAAAGCCGGCGTGGCCATACTGAAAGGGCTGAATGCCATCGGCCTCTTGCGTTCCTGGAAACCTATGCCGACGGAAGATGTGGCCGCTGCCATGATCCGGCTTGCGGAAAGCGAGTCCGAGGGACTCCATATATTTGAATCTCAGGAGATTTTATCTGCCAGCCGGTAGACGATATGATGCATATGGCGCAACAGACACCCTACACCATACGCAAAGCACAGCCCCGCGATCTGGAGGCGGTGAACAATCTCCTTGAGCAGGTCTTGGCTGTCCACCACAAGGGCCGTCCGGACCTTTTCAACGAGACGGGAAAGAAATATACGGATGCCGAGCTTCTTGCCATATTCGAGAACCCCTGCACTCCGGTCTTCGTCTTCGAAAAGGAGGGGGCCGTCCTAGGCTACGCCTTCTGCGCCATCCAGCACCAGGGCAGCGGGAGTCTCAAAGAGATAACCACGCTCTACATAGATGATATATGCGTGAATGAGAATGTCCGCGGACAGCACGTCGGCAAGGCCTTGTTCGAATACGTCAAAGCATATGCCTCGGAACAAGGCTGCCACAACATCACCCTGCACGTATGGGAATGCAACCCCGGCGCCCGCGCCTTCTACGAAGCGCTCGGTCTCAAGCCCCAATATACATCCATGGAACTTATTTTGAAATAATCAACAAACAACCATAGGATATGAAATACGCCAACATCCTTCTTTGCGGCCTTGCCGCAGTCTTGCTAATCGCATCCTGCGGGAGCCGCAATGGCAAGAAAAAAGTATCCGACCCCGCCGCCGACACTTTTGGCCGAAAACGTCGGCCACGAGTCGGCACGCCAATTGGCAGCCAGCGAAAAACGCCGAAAACGTAGGCTACGGGGTTGCCCGCGAAGTGGCAGACAGCGGAAGAAGTATGATGAGATGAAAGGAGACGGTTTGAAACAGGAATTCTGATAATTATGAAAGACGGAAGATTCATAGTAGGTCTCGGCGAAATCCTCTGGGACGTGTTCCCCTCCGGGAAGAAACTCGGAGGAGCCCCGGCTAACTTCGCTTATCACGCAGCTCAGTTTGGCCACGACGCCCTCGTCGTGAGCGCTGTCGGTGTAGACAGGAATGGGGATGCCATCACCCATGAACTCGACTCTCACGCCCTCCCCTTTCATCTGGAGAGAGTCCCCTACCCAACCGGGACGGTCATAGCCGATATTTCAGATCCGAATGCACCCATCTATACCATAAAGACCAGTTGCGCCTGGAGCCATATCCCTTTCACGGATGAACTCCGTGAAATAGCCTCACGCACCAAAGCGGTCTGTTTCGGAACCCTCGCCCAGTGGAACAGGGAGTCGAGGTATACCATCCGGAGATTCCTGGACTGCTGCCCTTCCGGCTGCCTGAAGGTCTATGACATTAACCTGCGGCAAAAGTACTTCACAAAGGCGACCATCAGGGAAAGCCTCCGGATGGCTGACGTTCTCAAGCTTAACGAAGATGAGCTATACACCGTCACGCATCTCCTCGGATACAAGCTGGCCGGTGAAGAGGTCCTCTGCCGCCGTCTTATGTCGGCTTACCACCTGAAGGTGATTATCCTGACCAAAGGCGTAGATGGCAGCTGGGTCCTATGGCACGACGGTAAGTCCTACCTGGGGACTCCTGAAGTGAAGGTTGTGAGCGCCGTTGGGGCCGGAGATGCATTCACAGGGGCCTTCATAGGCAGTCTGCTGAACGGAGAGAGCTTTGAGAATTCTCACAGGATTGCCGTAAAGGTTTCCGCATACGTCTGCACGCAGAAAGGCGCCATGCCGACCATTCCGGACAGGATAGGCTTTCGGCTCAAGTCCTAGCGGTCATAGCAGAGGAAGGCCCCCGCAGCCGACACTTTTGGCCGAAAACGTAGGCCACGAGTCGGCACGCCAATTGGCAGCCAGCGAAAAACGCCGAAAACGTAGTCTACGGGGTTGCCCGCGAATTGGCAGCCAGCGGAAGATCCTCTCGATTTCCTTCCCATTTTTTTGTCAAATCACTTGCAGAGACATTTTTTTTTCGTACCTTTGCAGTCCCAAAATGGTGGACGTAGTTCAGTTGGTAGAGCATCGGATTGTGGTTCCGAGTGTCGTGGGTTCGAGCCCCATCGTCCACCCCTGCTGCAACTCCCGGAGGTTTCCGGGAGTTTTTTCTATTATTGACGGGCCACAAGGATCATATCCCCGAGCTCGCGGATGTCACGGACGATGAAGTCCGGAGGGTAGAATTCGGGGGCGGGGTTGGTGGCGGCATCGCGGGCGACGGCCTCGGCGGTGGCGAGGGTCGTCTCGCCCGAGAGCACGAGGACGCCGACGGCTCCGGCGTTGTGGGCCATCGCCGTGTCGGTGTAGATGCGGTCGCCCACCATCGCTATCTCGTCCGGCTTCAGGCCGTGGCGGTGCATTATGCCGCGGAGCATCGTCGGGTCGGGCTTGCCAAGGACGATGTCGGGCTTGCGGGAGGTGGCGTGTTCGATGCATTTCTGCAGGGAGCCGCAGTCCACCAGCACCGTCGGCTTGTCGGTCGGGCAGACGCGGTCCGGGTTCGTCGCGACGTAGGGGATGCCCTGCGAAGCCCACCAGGCCGCGCGGCACAGGCGCTCATATGTCAGGGTCGGGTCGAAAGCGACGACGAGAACGTCCGGCACGTCGGCAGGGTCGTCGGCGCAGGAGACGAATCCGGCCTTCTCGAACTGCGTCACCATACTCGGAGTGCCTAGCAGGAAAAGCCGTCGTGCAGAAGGATAAGTCTCTTTGATCCAGTCGATTGCAGCAAGGGACGTAGTGTACATATTATCCTCGCCCGCCTGAATTCCCATCCCTTCGAGCTTGCGGATGTAGTCGGCAACGCTGCGGGTGGGATTGTTCGTCAGGAAGGAATATCCTATCCCTGCGGAACGCATATCCTCGAGGAAACCTCTCGTAAAGGGAAAGAGCCGGCTGCCAAGGTATATGGTTCCGTCCATATCCAGGGCTATATGCCTGAGTCTGGAGAGCTTCTCCCTCACTTCGGGAGTGATGACGGTATTATGATTTTCCATATTCGCAAATTTAGCAAAAAATGTTTATATTTGTCAGGCTAAAAAGTCCGGATTATGAAAGTCATCAACCTTGGGGAAACCAATTCAGTCCTGAACAACTTCGTCGCCCAGCTGCGCGACAAGACCATCCAGAAGAACAGGCTGCTGTTCCGTCACAATATGGAAAGGGTCGGACAGGTGTTTGCCGTGGAAATCAGCAAGTCCCTCAGCTACAGTCCCAAAGAAGTCACGACCCCGCTCGGGACCGCAACCGTCCCGACCTGCGATGACAAGATTGTCGTGAGCACGATCCTCCGCGCCGGACTCCCCTTCCTCAAGGGCATAATGGACATCTTCGACGATGCCGAAGCGGCGTTCGTCGCCACCTTCCGCAAGTATTATAAAGGAGATGAATTCGAGATGAAGGTGGAATATGCCACCCAGCCGGGAGTTGAAGGCAAGGTACTCATCCTTGCCGACGCGCTTCTCGCCACCGGCCAGTCGATGGAAATCACCCTCGACCGCCTGTGCGAGGAAGGCCGCCCCTCCCACATCCACCTGGCCTGCCCCATCGCCAGCGTCTATGCCGTCGAGTATCTCCAGAAGCGCTACTCTTCAGACGATGTAACCCTCTGGACTGCAGCCATCGACGAAGAACTCACCGGGCACTCCTACATAGTCCCCGGCCTTGGCGACGCCGGCGACCTCGCCTTCGGCGATAAGCTTTAGACAAGTTCCCCCAGCAGGGTGGCGGAAGTGCAGGAGAGAATGCGGACGGTGACGTAGGTGCCCGGGCGGATGTCCGTGTCACCGGGAGCCGGGAAGACGCACATCTTGTTCTGTGAGTTGCGCCCGCAAAGGTCGGAAGGGTCGCGTTTCGAAGGCCCCTCGACCAGCACCTCGAAAGTCTTTCCCACGTCGCGAGAGTTGCTCTGGAGGCTCAGTTCGTTCTGAAGGTCAATTATTTCCGTCAGCCTGCGGTTTTTCACCTCGGGCGGAATGTCGTCCGGATAGTTGCGGGCGGCAAGGGTGCCGGGGCGCTCGGAATAGGCGAACATATAGGCGTAGTCATAGCCCACTTCGCGCATTATGCTCAGGGTGTCCTGATGATCCTTCTCGGTCTCTCCGCAGAACCCGGCAATCACGTCCGTGGTTATCGCGCAGTCAGGCATCACCTCACGGATTTTGCGCACGCGGTCAAGGTACCACTGCCTGGTGTAGCGGCGGCGCATCTTCTCCAGCATCACGTCGCTTCCACTCTGGACCGGGAGATGGATGCAGCGGCAGATGTTGGCATATCGCCCCATAGTCTCTATCAGCTTGTCGCTGATGTCCTTAGGGTGGGAGGTGGCATAACGGACACGAAGGTCGGGGGCAATCCGGGCGACGCTTTCCAGAAGGTCGGCAAAATCAGTGTTCCCCGCAGCAGATTTCCAGAAATAGGAATCCACATTCTGTCCCAGCAGGGTCACTTCCTTATAGCCCCTCTCATAGACATCCCGGGCCTCGGCAAGGATAGTCTCTGGGTCGCGGCTGCGTTCGGCGCCGCGGGTGTAAGGCACTACGCAGTAGGAACATACGTTGTTGCAGCCGCGCATTATGGATATGAACGCGGACACTCCGCCACGGTCCGTGCGCAGCGGCATTATGTCGCCATAGGTCTCCTCGCGGGACAGGAGGACATTGATCTGCGGATTGTCCGGAGCCGCGGCTTCAAGCAGGGCAGGCAGGGAGCGATAGGCGTCGGGGCCGGCCACGATATCCACCTTGCGGGAGTCGAGCAGTTTCTCCTTGAGCCTTTCGGCCATACATCCCACGATGCCCACCAGCACCTCGGGGCGGCGCTTCTTCTGGGCTGCGAACAGCTCCAGGCGGCTCCAGATCCTCTGCTCGGCGTTGTCGCGGATGGAGCAGGTGTTGGCCAGAATCACGTCGGCGGCGGCCATATCTTCGGTCCGCTCATATCCGGCCTTGGCCAGGATGGCGAATATGACCTCGCTGTCGCTCACGTTCATCTGGCAGCCGTATGTTTCTATATATATTTTCTTCATAATGGCACAAGGATTGAAATGCAGTGGCAAAGTTACCGAAATATTTCTTATCTTTGTGAGTTATGAGAAGAAAAATAGCTTACATAGCCGCTGCGCTGATGCTGCTTGTCGCCGCCGGATGTTCCCCCATCCAGAAGATCAAGAACATCAAGGTGACCTCTGCCGCGCTTGAGAGCCTCTCACCCAACGGCCTTCGCAGCCTTGACATCGGAGTGCTCCTTGGCATAGACAATCCGGCGATGCAGTTCACCGCCGAAGACATCTCCGGCACCATCTACCGCCTCGGAGAGCCCTATGTCGACTTCACGGTCGAGCCCATCACCGTGAAGGCCCGCACAGCCGGCGTCTATGAGCTGAACGCTTCCGCCGCGCTGCGGCCCGAGATCTCCCTTATGACCGTCCTCGGTCTTGCACGCAACTATGACCTTGCGGAATTCACGGCCGATGTAGACGTGACGGTAAAGCTCCGCAGCGGCGTTGGCAAAGCACTGAAACTCAAGAATATAAACATCAAGGAACTGCTCGAATAATGAAGAGACTCTGCATAGTGGCACTGCTTCTTGCGGCCTGCATCGGGGCCGCCGCCCAGGAAATGGTCGGCGTCGACTCCCTTGTCTATCGCCAGACCGCAGCCCTGGATTCCACCCTCTCCGGGAAATCCATATTCAACCTCCTCCCCTCCCGAAGCAAGGGAGACACCGTAGAGGTTAAAGTCCATCAGTCCCAGGCGATTGCCACGGCCTTCAACCGCCACGTCGCCAGGGGCCGCAGCCGCACCATCAGCGGCTACCGCGTCAGGATATATTTCGACAACACCCAATATGCCCGCGGCGCCTCCGATGCCGCGATGCGCCGTTTCCTCGGCCGCGTACACGGCGTCCCCGCCTATCGCAGCTACCAGAACCCCTTCTTCAAGGTCACGGTCGGCGATTTCCGCACCCGCAGCGAAGCTATGGAACTGCTCGAACGCATCAAGGGCGAATTCCCATCCGCCTTCATCGTCAAGGAAAACATCAACTATCCCGTCGCTGACAGGCAGCATTCATTCGTCGTGGACACCGTCAGAGTATACAGGCAGACGCTATGATAAAGCAGGAACTCGGTCTGAAACAGCAGCAGAAGCTCTCCCCCCTCCAGATCCAGACCATAAAACTAATTGAGCTTCCGGTGCAGGAACTCGAGCAACGTATCCGCAAGGAGCTCGAGGAAAACCCCGTGCTGGATGACAATCCCCCCGAGAAGAAGGACGACACTGAAGAGGAGCCCCGCGACGTCTCCCTGTCCGAGATAGACGAAGACGATCCCATCCCCGCCTATAAGCTGCGCGTAAACAACTGGGGCAAAGACGAAAAGCCCCAGTACAACACCTTCTCCGTCAAGCAGAGCTTCACGCAGAGCCTGATGGAGCAGCTGGGATTCCGCAACCTGGACGACCACCAGAAAGCAGTCGCAGCCTTCATAATAGGCAGCCTCGACGAAGACGGCTACCTTCGCCGCGACATAGAAAGCCTGGTGGACGACCTCGCCTTCAGGGCGAATATCGAAACCGACGCCGAAGAAGTGGAGAAGCTCCTTGGCGTCATCCAGGAGTTCGAGCCCGTGGGAGTCGGAGCCAGGGACCTTCGCGAATGCCTCCTTCTGCAGCTTCGCAGCCTGCGGCAGACCCCGGACGTGGAAAACGCCACCAGGATAGTGTCGGACTACTTCCAGGAATTCTCCAACCGCCACTTCCAGAAGATAATGTCCCGCCTTGGCCTTGACGAAGACCAGATGAAGGCGGCGATGAACAAGATAGTCAAGCTGAATCCCGCCCCCGGCGGCCAGGTCGACGACAGCTACAACGACCAGGCCCAGCAGATCATCCCCGACTTCGTCCTCACCCTGGACGACGGCGAGCTGAACCTCACGATGCCCCGCTTCTCCATCCCCGAGATAAGGGTGAACCGCAAATATGCGGACATCCTGATGGAGGCGGCCGGCTCTTCGGAGCGCCAGAAAAAGGAAGCCGCATCCTTCGTAAAGCAGAAGATGGACTCGGCCAAATGGTTCGTCGAAGCCCTCAAGCAGCGGCACAACACCCTCTACAACACGATGCAGGCCATAATCGACTACCAGAAAGACTATTTCCTGGACGGCGACGAAGCCTCCCTGCGCCCGATGGTCCTAAAGGACATAGCCCAGAAGACCGGATTCGACATATCCACCATCTCGAGGGTGGTCAACAGCAAGTATATAGAGACCCATTTCGGCATATTCCCCCTCAAGTATTTCTTCTCCGAAGGCCTTGAAAACCAGGAAGGTGAGGAAGTCTCCACAAGGGAGCTGAAGAAGGTCCTCCAGGAATGCGTCGACGGCGAAGACAAGCACCATCCCCTCACCGACGACCAGCTCGTGGACGAGATGAACCGCAGGGGCTATAAGGTAGCCCGCCGCACGATAGCCAAATACCGCGACCAGCTTGGAATAGCCAAGGCAAGGCTTCGCAAGGAGCTCTGAGATGCTGTCAGTCAATGATATAACGTTAGGATACGGAGACAGGACCCTTGCCTCCGGCATATCTTTCACCCTGGACCGGGGCGAATGCGTCCTGCTTTGCGGCCCCAACGGCAGCGGCAAGACGACCCTTCTGCGAAAGCTCGCCTCGGCAGGCTGCGCAGTGATGGTCCCGACCAGGATTCCAAAGGTTAAAGGCTTCACCGTCAGGGAGTTCCTCCGCACTTCGGAGTATCTCCTTACCGACGCTCTGGGAAGGCTGGACGCTGAGAATCAGAAAAAGGCGGACGAGGCGCTCGGCGCCCTTGGCATCCTGCATCTTGCCGGAAGGGACATCTCGACGCTGAGCGACGGAGAGTTCCAGAAGGCCTGCATCGCCACCGCCCTTGCGAGGGATGCGTCCGTGCTCCTTCTCGACGAGCCCACGGCCTTCCTGGACGTGGACGCGAAGGCGGAAGTGCTCGCGACCCTGCGCCGAATAAGCCGCGACCGCGCAGTCCTGTTCTCCAGCCACGACATCCACGAGGCGTCGGCGGTTTGCACCCGCGCGATGGGGCTCGACGGCAGGGGCGGCTTTGCCGACACCGCCTCCGGAATTGCCCCCCAAGTATTATTCAAGACCGTTTTTCCCTCATATGGACAAGCTATATATAATTGACGGACACGCACTTATCTTCAAGATGTACTACGCCTTCCTGCGCCGGCCGATGATCAATTCCAAAGGCGCGGATATGTCCATCCTGTATGGATTCACCAAGTATGTCCTGGAGCTGATGGAGCGGGAGAAACCCACCCACATCGCCGTGTCCTTCGACCCCCCGGGAGGCACTTTCCGCTCAAGGATATATCCCGACTACAAGGCCAACCGTGCCGAGACCCCCCAGCTGGTCATCGACGCCCTCGAGCCCCTGATGGAGCTCTGCAATGCACTGAACATCAAGACCCTGATGATTCCCGACTACGAAGCCGACGACGTGATCGGCACCGTCGCCAAGCGATTCGGCGGCCCTGAGATGCAGGTCTATATGGTCACCCCGGACAAGGACTACGGCCAGCTCATCGACGAGCACGTCTTCCAGCTCAAGCCAGGCAAGGCCGGAGGCGAGGACGAGCTTGTGGACAGCAAGGCGGTCTGCGAGAAATACGGCATCCAGAGCCCCTCGCAGGTCATTGAGATGCTGACCATATGCGGCGACACGGCGGACAACGTGCCCGGAGTCAAGGGCGTGGGCGAAGTCGGAGCCGCGAAGCTGATATCCAAATATGGCACCGTCGAGAACATCTATTCCCACCTGGACGAGCTCTCGCCCCGTCAGAAGGAGATGTTCGAGCAGGCCAGGGAGCATATCGCGATGAGCCACGACCTGGTGACCATCAACACCCAGGTCCCGGTGGACGTCTCCCTGCCGGATATGGCGGTGAACACCACCTACGGCACCCTTGCGGCGGACCTCTTCGAGAAATACGAGTTTATGTCCCTGAAGCGTTTCCTGGGGCATATCTCCGCTCCGAAGGAGGAAGCCAAGGAGCTGACAATCAAGGAGATATCCCCCAGCGAGATAGCAAAGGCCGCAAAGAAGGAAGGGCTCCTTGCCATAGTCACCGACGCTGACGCAGACGGCATATTCGCCCTCATCAC
>JAEEGL016505162.1_pt1 | contig 23162 bp, 13 predicted proteins | sample 9134231 | NCBI WGS metagenome assembly JAEEGL01 (sample SAMN16246548, study PRJNA631951) | gut metagenome | biome: gut microbiome; feature: rumen; material: fiber-attached | host: Bos | place: Iran: Karaj | collected 2018-10
AATTTTCATTTGTTTAAGGGGTATTTTTACACCTCTTGACATATATCAAATACAAAACAACCGTACACCTTATTATATATAATATAGGAAAAGAATTACATTACGGCTAAGCACAGGTTTTACTCCGACTAAACTCCGGCTTTACTACGACTAAACACCGGCTTTACTACGGCTAACTCCAGACAAAGCGTTAATTTCTGATAAAACGATGGTTGTTGACGGAAAAATGCGTACCTTTGCACCTTATTAATATAAAGAACAAAAGAAGATGTCGACGATATTACATATAGAAACCAGTACTGACGTTTGCTCCGTTGCCGTATCGGAGGATTCGCATGTTATCTTTGAGCAGGATGACCACAGCGGCCCGAACCATGCAGAGCGACTTGGTACGATGGTGGATGAAGCCCTATCGTTTACTGATAACCATGCCATCCCTTTTGATGCTGTTGCCGTGAGTTGCGGTCCCGGCTCTTATACAGGGTTGCGTATCGGTGTGTCGATGGCAAAAGGTATCTGCTACGGCAGGAATCTGAAATTGATTGCCGTTCCGACGCTGGAACTGCTGTGCGTACCCATCTTGCTCCGTGAGATGGTGGAGGAGGACGCCCTGCTTTGTCCGATGCTCGATGCAAGGAGAATGGAAGTTTATGCAGGCATCTACGACCGCGCATTAAAACCCGTCAGGGAGATTGGCGCAGACATTGTGGATAGCGAAACTTATAAGGAATATCTCGACCAGCGCCCCGTTTACTTCTTCGGCAACGGTGCCAAAAAGTGTATGGGGGCCATCAGTCATCCGAATGCCCACCTGATAGAAGGAATTGAGCCCTTGGCCAAGTGGATGCAGCCTTTGGCAGAAAAGCGGTTGCTGGGCGGGCAGACGGAAGACGTGGCCTATTTCGTGCCTTACTATCTGAAAGATTTCGTGGCCAAGATGCCGAAAAAACTGCTTTAATGGAAAAAAGAAATAACAAACGCGATATGGATATCAAAGGATTAGACTACAACACGCAACGCGAGAAGCTTATCATGCCTGAGTATGGCCGTGAGATTCAAAAGATGATTGCTTACGCCTGTGAGTTACCAACAAAGGAAGAAAGACTGAAATGCGCCCAGGCCATCATCAGGCAGATGGAGACGAGGAATCCACTGTTGAAGGACAATACCAACTACGAGCAGACGCTCTGGGACCACCTCTACCTGATGAGTCATCGAGAGTTGGATATTGACTGGCCCTATGACATCTCTGGTGCCGACAAGATCCTCTCGAAGCCTCAACCCATGAAGTTGCCCAAAGAGCGCGTCAAGTTGCGCCATTACGGTAGGCTTGTGGAAGAGTTGTTTGAGAAACTGAAGACCATGCCGGCAGGAGAAGAGCGCGACGCGCTGACCTTCTATACGGCCAACCAGATGAAACGAGACCTCGCCACATGGGGCCATGGATCGATGGATGATGAGCGTGTAGCCAATGATCTGGCACACTTCACTGATGGCATTATTCAGCTGGACCTGAACAACTTCAGGTTTGAGAAGCTAACAAGTACCGACGAAGGAAAGAACAAGAAGAAAAAGAAATAAATGGCATCATTCATCATCGAAGGCGGACATCTGCTGCAAGGTTCTATCACACCGCAGGGAGCTAAGAACGAAGCCCTGCAGGTGATTTGTGCCTCTTTGCTGACAGATGACGAGGTCACCATCCACAACATTCCCGACATCCGCGACGTGAACAACTTGATTCAGCTGTTGCGAGACATTGGTGTGAAGGTAAAGGCAGAGGAGCCCAGATCCTCTGGCACATTCACCTTCCAGGCAGACAGCCTGAACCTCAACTATCTCGAGAGTAATGAGTTTGTGCATAAATGCGCAGAGCTTCGAGGTAGTGTAATGATGATTGGGCCATTGCTTGCAAGGATGGGCAAGGCCGTCATTACCAAGCCTGGCGGTGACAAGATAGGACGCCGCAGGCTTGACACCCACTTCCTCGGCTTTGAGAAATTAGGAGCCAAGTTCAACCATGTGCCAGGGCGCGATGTCTATGAGATTGCTGCCAAACATCTGAAAGGGGCCTATATGCTGCTTGACGAGGCGTCTGTGACAGGTACTGCCAATATCATTATGGCAGCAGTCTTCGCCAAAGGGACGACTACCATATACAATGCCGCCTGCGAGCCCTATATCCAGCAACTCTGTCACATGCTGAACCAGATGGGTGCCAACATCAGCGGTATTGGTTCCAATCTGCTGACGATTGTGGGTGTAACACGTCTGCATGGTGCAGAGCACAAGATTCTGCCAGACATGATCGAGGTTGGTTCATTTATCGGTATGGCAGCCATGTGTGGCGACGGCATCCGCATCAAAAATGTCTCCGTGAAGGACCTTGGCATCATCCCTGACGCTTTCCGTCGTTTGGGTGTGAAGATTAAGGTTGAAGATGATGATCTGGTGATTCCCCGTCAAAAGCACTATGAAGTGCCTTCCTTTATTGACGGTACCATCATGACACTGGCTGACGCCCCTTGGCCCGGCCTGACGCCAGACTTACTCTCTGTACTCATCGTTGTTGCCACACAGGCTCGCGGCTCAGTATTGTTCCATCAGAAGATGTTCGAGAGTCGTCTGTTCTTTGTCGACAAGCTCATTGACATGGGTGCCCAGATTATTCTCTGCGATCCTCACCGTGCCGTCGTTGTAGGCCATGACCGTAAGATCACCCTCCGTGGCGGTCGCATGTCGAGCCCTGACATCCGTGCAGGTATCGCCTTGCTGATTGCAGCCATGAGCGCAAATGGAACAAGCCGTATTGAGAACATTGAGCAGATAGACCGTGGCTATGAGCATATCGAGGCCCGTCTGAATGCCTTGGGAGCGAAAATAACCAGAAGTGAATAATGATCAAAAGAGAAGAGGTATATAAAATCGGTAAGCTGGGCAAAGTGCACGGCATCAAGGGAGAGATCAGCTTTCTCTTCGATGATGACGTGTTTGACCGCACTGATGCCGACTACCTGATTCTTGACATTGACGGCATCCTCGTGCCATTCTTCATTGAGGAATACCGTTTTAAGACTGACAGCAACGCCCTGATGAAGTTTGAAGGGATGGATAGACAGGAACAGGCCAGAGAACTAACGGGCTGTGATGTATATTTCCCACGCGAGTTAGCCGACGGAGACAATGACGGTCTTTCATGGGCTGCCCTTGTAGGCTTTGAACTCGTACAAGCGCAAACAGGGGAAGTTGTCGGCAAGATCGCTTCCATTGATGACACGACCATTAATATCCTCTTTGAGTTGGATAACGGCAAACTGATTCCTGCCTCAGAGGAGCTAATCACCAACGTAGATACAAAGAAACAACAAATAGAAATTGAATTGCCGGAAGGCATCTTGGAATTATGAAGAAGCAAATAGCCATACTCGGTTCTACCGGGTCTATCGGAACACAGGCCCTCGAGGTTATTGAGGAACATTCAGACCTGTATGAAGTATATTGTCTGACCGCCAACAACAAAGTACAGCTATTGGCAGAGCAGGCACACAAGTTCAAGCCCGCCGCCATTGTCATTGCCAATGAGCAGCGCTATGACGAGTTGAAATCGCTCATGAGCGACATGCCAGACGTAAAGGTATATGCCGGTGCCAAAGCTCTCGACGAAATTGTGGAGGCTGGCCCCATTAATATGGTACTGACGGCTATGGTAGGATTCTCAGGACTGAACCCCACCATCCATGCCATCAAGGCTGGCAAGACCATTTGTCTGGCCAACAAAGAGACGCTGGTTGTGGCTGGAGAGTTGATTCTGCAACTGGCCCAGCAATACCACACTCCCATCCTTCCCGTCGATAGCGAGCACTCTGCCATCTTCCAGAGTCTGGTTGGCGAAGACCAGAATCCCATCGAGAAGATTTTGCTTACTGCCTCTGGCGGTCCATTCCGTCTGAAATCGATGGAGGAGATCGCTCACGTAACCAAAGCTGACGCCCTGCGTCATCCGACATGGGACATGGGTGCCAAGATAACCATTGACTCCGCCTCAATGATGAATAAAGGTTTCGAGGTGATTGAGGCCAAATGGCTCTTCGGTGTTGATGCCAAGCAGATTCAGGTGCTTGTCCACCCGCAATCGATAGTACATAGTGCCGTTCAATTCCAGGATGGTAGTGTCAAGGCACAACTCGGTGTGCCCGACATGCGTCTGCCCATCCAGTATGCCTTCTCTTTCCCCCAGCGTCTGCATCTGAGCGGTGAGCGTCTGGATCTCTTCAAGGCACAGCATCTGGAGTTTTTTGAGCCTGACCTGAAGAAATTCCGTTGTCTGGCTCTTGCTTTTGAGGCCATCGACAAAGGCGGCAACATGCCATGTATCGTGAACGCTGCTAACGAGATTGTCAACCGCGGCTTCCTCGAAGACAAATGTGGGTTCCTGCAGATGGGTGACATTATCGCAGAGACCATGCAACGCGCCACCTTCGACAAGAGCCCTTCATATGACACCTATATTGCGACGGACGCAGAGGCGCGCCGTATCGCCACAGAACTGATGAACAAATAACAATTAGATTAAGGTAAAAAGATTATGGATATATTTCTGATTCGTCTATTGCAGTTTATGCTGGCAATAGGACTCTTAGTGCTGCTCCATGAGGGTGGCCACTTCTTCTTTGCCAAGCTCTTCGGAGTGCGCGTCGAGAAGTTCTATCTCTTCTTCGACCCCGGCATTTGGAAATGGGATGGTTCACTATTTAAATGGAAACCTAAGAATAGTGATACACAGTATGGTGTCGGTTGGCTCCCCCTTGGCGGCTATTGTAAGATAGCCGGTATGATTGACGAGAGTTTCGACACCGAACAGATGAAGCAACCCGAACAACCATGGGAATTCCGTTCCAAGCCAGCTTGGCAGCGCCTGCTCATCATGATTGGCGGTGTGCTGGTAAACTTCCTCCTCGCTCTCTTCATTTACTCGATGATACTCTTCTATTGGGGTGACACCTACATCCCCGTAAAGGACATGACGATGGGTATGAAGTTCAATGCCGAGGCCAAAGCCTTAGGCTTCAAGGATGGCGATATTCTGATAGGTACAGAAAAGGGAGCCTTCAAGGATTTCTCAGCCGATCTCTATCGTGATATCAGCGAAGCCAAGCGTGTAGACCTGATTCGCAATGGCAAGGAGATGGCCCTGAGCCTTCCCGGTGACATCAACCTGTTGGGTATGCTCAAAGCAGAGCCCTCTTTCGTCCGTCCGCTGATTCCTGCTGAGGTCGACAGCGTGATGGCCGACTCCCCTGCTGCCTCCATGGGCCTGCAGAAAGGCGACAAGATCGTTGCCATCAACGGCAAGCCCATCGACAGCTATAATGAGTTCACTGATCAGTTGGGAATCCTGGAAGACATGATGACCGCAGCCAAGACCCAGGCCGACAGTCTGAAAGTACGTACGGCTACCATCGTCATCGAGCGCGAGGGACTTGCCATGAGCAATACCGACGATAAGACGGCGGTACCAGCTACTGTTCGTGACACTGCAACCGTTACCCTGACACCAGAGTTAAAGCTGGGATTCTTTGTTAAGAGCCTTGCTGGCCTCTACGAGCCCTATACACGTGAATATGGTTTCTTGGAAAGCATTCCAGCTGGCATCAAGTACGGATGGAACGTACTGGCCGGTTATGTAGGGGACATGAAATACGTCTTTACGGCTGACGGTGCTAAGTCTCTTGGTGGTTTCGGTGCTATCGGCAGCCTTTTCCCACCCATGTGGGATTGGTATCTGTTCTGGAAGATGACAGCCTTCCTCTCCATCATCCTAGCCTTCATGAACATCCTGCCTATCCCCGCCCTTGACGGTGGTCACGTACTGTTCTTGTTCTATGAGATGATTACACGTCGCAAACCTTCAGAGACATTCATGATCCGCGCTGAATACGTTGGCTTCGGACTGCTGATACTCCTGATGGTATTCGCGAACCTCAACGATATACTGCGCTGGTTAGGTTACATGTAAGTTTTTAAAGAGCGAAAAATACGCAAAAGCATCATTTTCGCTGTAGCGCATTTAATATCAACAAGATACAAGAGTGATAGAGAAAAGACATCTATCACTCTTTTTTTAATGCCCTCACTCAAAGTAAAACAAGTTGTTTTACTTTGTAAAAGACTATCTCCAACAGCGGAAAAGACTATCTCTTAGAAGGTAAAACAAGTTGTTTTACTATTGAAGGCATTAAAGATAGCCTTGCAAGAACTATTACCTTGCCCGTAAGATCAATACGAATGGAAGCTCTGCCATTGGCAGCCTGTATACGACTCGAACCCGTGTTTGAGCCTTCGTCTTGATGCATAAAGCCATCACCAATGAGTGAGAATTCAATCCAGTCTTTGGAATCCAGGCAAGGGTTACCTGCTTGATCGCAAATCAAAGCAGTCACCAAACCATTCCGATAACTCAATTTGATCTGTGCGGGAGCACCCCACTTTTCTGTTTGATATTCACAGGTTATCTCATCGGTAAGATGAGGTGATACCGCACGAATATGGTTTTCTCCAGCAACAAACGGCACCTGCCAATGGAAGCCTTGTGCCGGATAGTCAGTCAGACGACGCTGTTTCTTACCATACGAGACACCATTCACAAACAGCTCTACCTCGGGTTCATTCGAATAAACAAGCACTTCTTTCTGTTCACCCTCGTTGCCCCAGCGGATGGGCCAGGTGTGACCGTAGATATGAAGCATGGGCTTATCGGTCCAATAACTCTGGAACACATAATAGCTCTCCTTAGGTGTTCCATCGCGCTGGCAAACACCTTTCTGGTTGACATAGGGAATAGGGTTATTAGGGCGCAAAGGCGTACAGAAATCCTTAAATGTCCAGAAGGCCGAACCCGTCAGGTTATCCATCTGTGCCTGTTCCTTCAGATGCCAATCAAATAATCGCACGATATAACTCTCCGACCAGTCGCCATTCCTATCGCCGGCCTCTATATCAAAACCGCCCTCTGCATGGCGGCAGGCATGGCTGTCACCTCCCCACTCGGCATGCAAGAAACGTGGGAAGCGCTTAATGGCTGCCTGCTCCATCTCACGATAGTCGGTAGACTTGCGGGCATACCAGCCAGCCCAGATGGATGGCGAATAGACATCGACTATATCTGCGCAGAAATCACAGCGGCGGATGGTAGTCATGCGGTGAGGATCGAGCTGGTGTGCCAAGGTATTCAGCGAGGTCATCAGTGTTCTGATACCAAGGGTATCCACCTTGTTTCCGAAGTCGCCGGGCCAGTCGTTCTCATTACCCAGTCCCCACAGGATGACCGATGGATGATGGCGGTGCTGATTAATCATATTACGGAGCATACGATGAGCTTGTGCCTGATAGCGCTCGCCACCCACGCCGCCACGGCACCAGGGAATCTCTTCCCACACCAACAAGCCCAATGAGTCGCACAGCTGCAGCACCAGATCATTCTGCTGATAATGCCCCAGACGGATGAAATTGGCACCCATGTCCTTGATTTGTTGCATCTCGCGACGAATCTGCTCATCGGTCATCGCCGCCCCTACCCCGGCATGGTCTTCATGCCGATGAGTACCATTAAGCAACAACCGTCGGCCATTAAGATAAAATGGGCCATGCTCCTTGAACTCAAACGTACGTAACCCAAACCGTTTCTCTATCCGTTGCCCACCATAACGGATACGTGCCGTGTAACATTGTGGGGCATCCACATCCCAAAGCATAGGATGTTTTATCGTTATCGGCTTTCGGTTATCCCCTCTATATACCCGCTTTCCATCAGGTGCGATGATTTCTACTTGGAGCGGATACTGCTGATCGACGGTAATCCGGTTTCCCCACACATCAATACATACATCTTCTATATAATCCTTAGGCATATACAGCAGATTGACGTGGCGATATAATCCACCATAGAGACAGAAATCCGAGAGATTAGAAGGTATCATCTGTACATCACGACTGTTGTCGCATCTCACGACTACCGGTATCGGTCCGTTTCCGAAACGGGTGATGTCAACTGTCCATCGGTCATAGCCACCGACATGCGTGCCGACAAGCGTGGTATCCACATACACCTCGGTTTTCTGCCCGGCTCCTTCAAACTCCAGCAGAGTGTGACCCTCGGGATAAGGATTCTCAATCCGTAACGAGGTGCGATACCAGCCTGTGCCCTGATAGTATTTCGCATCAGGATTCACGCCGTCAAGGGCATTATAACAATGGGGCAAAGTCACATGCTGCCACTCATTGGCTGCATCCTGACGGGCAAACAGCCAGCCTGTATCAACACGAAGTTTGACCTGCGCGCTGGCAGAAGAAGCCAGCACACAGGCCGTTAGCATGAATCGAGAAAAAAAGGTTTGCATCACTATAGTTTTCTAATTTTGATAGCCGACAGACAGCCCTTAGGACTGAACGAAATGGTCATATGATTATCAGTATTATCAATCAGATATCTGCGACGGAAAGCAGTGAAGGGCTGCGGCGACGCCAGATTGGCATCCATCAGTTGACCATTCGCAGATACGGTGAAAGCACCTGCGCTTGCAGCACCCTCACTTTTCCGGTCCAGGAGATAGGCACTCTCCGTTTGGGGGGTGCATGTATCAGTCCAAAGCAGTTCCAGTTCGTATTGCCCTGCGGGAACATCGAAGCGATAGGCCTCCATGCCCTCACGCATGGTCTGATAGAGTGGTCCGTCTGCAGTAAGTTTGATTTCCGTCTGTGTCTGTATGGCTTTGCCACCAATAAAGCCCCAACCAGTCTCGCCATAGGGCTGATCGGGCAGCCAAGTAACGCCTGAGGCATCTGACTGGAAATGACAGTTACTACCAATATTCACAGCAATTTCACCTAAGGGCTGCGCATATTTTACGTTAGCCATATCCCCGATACCGCCAGCAATGGCACGTAACGTGTTTATACCATCGGCAAAATCCACATCGAACACAGCCATACTGTTTTCTACCTTCTTTATGCCTAACGAGCGACCGTTATGTATCAGTTCGACAGCCGACTGATTCGAATATACTTTCACAGCCATCATGCGCTCAAGCGAAGTACGCTCCAACCAATCGCGCACGGCAATGTGGACCACAGGTTTCTTCACCCATGAGGCCTGGTAATAATAGTAAACATCCTTAGGCCTTCGGTTGTTAGCGACTAAGCCTTTGTTGTTGATTCGAGGCATCGACTCATCACGGTTGGCCGAGGCAAAATCAATGAAATTCCAATAAGCCGCCCCACAAACATAGGGTGTTTGTTCTATCACTGGCAGATAATGCTCTGCGTAACGCTGCTGATAGTCCATCGAGAAATCGAATGCAACGGCGTTTTTAGGATTGTGCAGTCGGAGGTCACTGCCAGCTCCATACTCACTTACGATGACTGGGTGACCAGGTTGGTCACGATGTTGTCTCTCCAGGAAGCGCTCAAAGTCGGTCATATCAGAGCCATACCAACCCTGATAGAGGTTCCAGCCCACCACCTGAGGGACATCACTCAAACCCAACTTATTATAATCGTTGCTACCATGAAAGGCCATCACACTCACACGCGTCGGATCTTCTTCATGAACGATCTCTTCCAAACTACCAGCCAACTGGAGCGTACGCTGAATGGCAGAATCGAGTTGTGCACCTTGATAACGGCGCTGTGTCTGCAACAGGATTTCATTCATATACCCCCAGAGAATCACAGACGTATGATGCTTATGCTGACGAATCATCTCACGCAACTGACTCTCGCAGTTTTTGGCAAAGGCTTCGCCCTCGGGCACCATATCCACAACAGGTATCTCTTCCCATACCAGCATACCTTCGCGATCGCACATTTCCAGTAGGGCGTCGTCCTGTGGATAATGTGCCAGGCGCACAAAGTTCACGCCCATCTCCTTCATCAGTCGGAAGTCACGACGATGCTGATCATCATCGAGCGCTATGCCGAATGGCTTCTGATCCTGGTGGATACACACACCATGCAGTTTATATGGATTACCATTCAACAAGAAACCCTGCTCAGCATCAAAGGCATACCAGCGGACGCCTACGACTCGTTCCTGACGATCGTAGACCACTCGGCCATCCTTACTCTGCAAGTTAACTACTACCTTATATAAATAAGGTGATTCTGGCGACCATAACTGTGGGTTCTCGGGGAGTGGCAGAATCACTTTGGTGCTATCATCCGCCTTGCTACGGCTTTGCGATAGAACATGGCTTTCGGCATCCAATAACACACATACCACCTCACAGTCCATAGGCTCAGCCACCCTACAGTCAACCGTCACGTTGCAAGTATCAGCAGTCACGTTCACGCCATCCACCACCTCAAAATGCTTTGGCGCCTTTTCTATCAGCCACACATCGCGGTAGATACCGCCCATAAAGGTGAAGTCGGCCGAGATGGGTGCGATGGCATCATCCTGATTAGACACTTTGACCTGAAGCGTATTACTACCATCGTGCAGATAGGGTGTGAGGTTAAAGGCAAAGGCCGTATAACCGCCGATGTGCTGACCAACGGGATGTCCGTTAACCAGCACTTCAGCATGTTTGAAAGCAGCATCTATCTTCAGCCACGTCTCAAGGGTGCTTCTCTCCCACATCAGCTGCCGTTCATAAGTAAAAGAGCCCTTTTGGTAGTCCTTCACCGTATAGGCATCGACATTCCAGGTATGTGGCAGGTTAACGGGTGTTCCCTCGAATGTCCAACCATCGTTAAGGGTCTTTACCGATGCTCCCGCTACCGCTGAACGTGAACGGTGCAAAGCCTCCAAGAAATAATAATCGGCATAGTTGATAGGCACATCAATCTCATCTTTAGCAGGATAGTTGCCTGTTGAATGGAGTAGCAGGAAGCCTTGAATAGTACCAGGTTCAGAACTATATTTTGACACCAAAGACGAGATGATTTTATCAGCGACACGCCGATACTCCTTAGCTTGTTCTGCATCCGAATAGGTTGCCAACTCATAGAGTCCTGACGCAAAGACAGCCGCAGCCGATGCATCGCGAGGCGCATTGGGTATAGCAGGGTCGCGCATATCCCAATAAGGAATCAGGTCCGCCGGCATGTCCTGCTGAGAGAAGAAGAAACGCGCAATCTTCTGAGCCTGGCGCAGATAAGCCTCATCATGGGTATAACGGTAGCACATGGTGAAGCCATATAAGCCCCAAGCCTGCCCACGACTCCACACCGACTCATCAAAAAGGCCTTGATGGGTGATGCGCTTGATGACCTTACCATCCTCGGGATTGTAGTCCACCACGTGGTATGACGAGCCATCCTCACGGAAATGATTATTCAGGGTCGTGTTAGCATGGCTCACCGCCATATCGTAATAACGTTTATCGTTAGTAAGTCTCGATGCCTCAAACAGCAATTCCAGGTTTATCATATTGTCGATGATCACCGCAAACTTCCAGCGGTCAGGCGTGCCCCAGCTCCAGCTGCGGATACAGCCAACCTTCTCGTTGAAGCGTGTGGCGAGTGTCTTAGCCGACTGGATGACGACATCACGATAAGCCTGTTCGCCTGTCAGCCGATAGGCCTGACCAAACGAGTTATACATCATGAATCCCAGATCGTGCGTACCGTCATGATACTTAACGTCCTCAATCATCCAGGTGTTTTCTGCCGCTTTATCACGCCAGAAAGCATCATGCGAGTACTCATACATCTGCCACAGCGAACCAGGAAAGAAGCCCGAGCACCAGTCGCGCATGCCAACCAGTCGCAATGAGCCATCCTTCTCCACACATCGTGGCATTATTCTGCTTTTGTCCTTAGAGTCCCATCGGGCTTTCTCTGTATTCTTCAAGAGGCAGCGCAGTTGAGTATCAGCAGCAGCAAAGGCATTGTCAATGCTGTTTGGCTTGTAATACAGCAGAAAAAAACGATCAGCAAAGCGCTTCACAATATGCTGCTGCGCCAGCCTCAGATAATCATGACGCTTCGAATCCAACAAATACAGGCGATAGAGATCCTTGGCAAACTGGTTCTGTTTATTGTCCCACTCGCTAATCTGCTGATAAGGCCACTCCTGAACCTTCTTCCCTAGATACTTCGCCAGGAAGTCGGCCGCTTTCTCCAACAGCGGAAGTGCTTCCGGCTGCAAGTTGAACGACGCTGCACGTGCTATCTGGAACACATCGATGATATGACTCAGGTTATACTGCGAATAGCCGAAAGCTAATGTGCGACGCAGCTCACGGGGCTGCCTGCCATCAGGTTCTATCTGTGGCACCATTCGCCTCGTAAAGAACTCGCCCAGATATTCTCTGAGCACCTTTTGGTTACCTACATATTTGGCGTAGGCTATCACCTGAACGTCATGGGCCGTCGAATGATTATTCAACTGCAGTCCTTCTTCTATGCCCTGTTTGCTTGTAAGTATCCAATTAAGGAACTGAGAGAACCACTGCTTCATGGCTTTTGAGTCGTTGGCGGTAAACGACTTAGAACGTTCTAGCAACAGCACCGCGTCAAGCATCTCTACAAACGAATAGCCATCAATCACACCATAGCAGCGCCCCTTGCCGTCAAACTTTCCCGGGATGATCTGGGCATAGTCTAGGTTAGGATTCATGCGAGTGGCCTTATCCATAAACCACACACGCAGCTGCTCCACAGCTTTCTGGGCATAGCGCTCATCGTTGCTATAGTACCATGCCAGCGAAAGAGTGGTTACGCGTCCTGCCATCTCGGCCAGTCTGGGACGGTCGTAATTCTCGAGTTCAGGGTTCGACTCGCCATCACGGGCGATATAAGGCAGTCCGTCCGGTTCGTTCGGATCCGGCCAATAGTAGCGCGACAGACTCATATAGTCATGCTTGCTGCCACTAACCGGAGCTTTAGCCTTCATCATCACTGATACAGGCTGTACCATCATTAGTCTGTCGGCCTCATCTGTCAGTTGGTGATATGCCGTAGCATAGGCAGGCTGTTCCAGGCAGGATTTCACTTGGGCAAGGTGGGCGCAGTCCCAAATAGACTGCGCACTTGCCTTTACGACTAACAAAACCAACTGTATGAATACAACTAACCTATAATTCCTCATATCATCTTTAATTTACTGGATCGTTACTTTCACCTTATAATTCTGCGTAAAGCAATGTACCTCATACTGGCTGTTAATGTTGTTTGGCGTATAGATGACACCATCAGCCGAGCCATTCGAGATTCTCACCTTACCATCGGCGTCTACATCCTTCGGATCAAAAGTAGTAACGGTAACATCGCCCTTAGCACCGTTAAGTGCCTTCAGGTAGATGTGCTGCACACGATGGTTATTGGTAGCATCAGGTCCAGTAAGCTGCCACGTCATACCGAAAGCACCTTTAGCATTGGGCTGAAGCTGATTGCCGTTACCATCGACTATCTGGAAGTCTGTGCCCAAAGTCAGTTGGGTGTCTGCATAATAGAAAGCCTCAGCATCGAAAGCACGGGAGCCAGCGCACCAGAACTGAACAGGAATCTCTACCGTCTGTCCTTGAGCAACGGTATAAGTAACACCATTGTTCAGGCGGCCCCAGTCTTCGAATCCAAAGTAGAATACATTCTCTGTCTCCGAGTTGTCATTTCCCCAGGCATCGTCACTACAGCTTGAGAGCGAAATGCCAAGAATCATTGTGCACAGAGCACAAGCGATTGGATATAATATCTTTTTCATAAATAAAGTCCTTTTTTAGTTTATAATCATTGTTTACCAGCCAGGATTCTGTACCACACTTCCCTCGGATGTAGCAATCTCATAGGTTGGGATGGGGTAATAGTAGTCTCTTGCAGGATTGAACGAACGTGTGCCAGCCTCTTCAATCACATAGATATCTGCCTGATCACACACTTTCTGCCCCTTGTACATACCACCCTCAGTGGTCAGTCGACTCTGCAGATCCTCACGCTGAGCACTGGTATCGTCTTCATTATACTTCAGGCCGAGCATGGTGACAGGCAACACCTTCTCAGCAATCTTCCAGCGGATAATATCATTGTAACGCAAACCCTCGTCGATAAACTCTACCAGACGCTCACGACGGATCTCGTCAAGGATGCTAAGAACGTTCTGCTTGGCAAAATCATTGGTCAACTTAGCCTGGAAACCACTGCGGGCACGAATGGCATTCACCGTCATATCCAGCTGCTGGTCAGTGATGCTACCATTGAGTTCGAAGAGAGCCTCGGCATACGAAAGCAGCACCTCGGCATAACGGATGATCATCTTGTCAACAGTCTCCTTACTATTGGTGGTCCACTCGTCGAGCATAAAGCCCTTCTTGATACCATAGCCATTGCCATGCTGATTGCTGAATGGGGTGTAGCCACCCTTGTAGGCCTCTTCGTCCTTATGATAGATGGTCATGGCCAGACGTGGATCTCGGTTTTCAAAGATATCGTTGTAATGTATCTCCGGGACCATGGCCAGCACACTCTTCTCACGGGGCAGGCCATCGGTATACAAATACTGGTCGATAGTCTGACGTGTTACGCTCACACCATTCTCCAATTGGCGCGAGTTGCCATGCATGATGGTGGCACCTGCGCCATTAGGGCCGTACACCTTTACAAACACATTTTCCTTATTCTGGCGACCCTCGCCATCAAAGTAGAACAGCTTCTGATAGTCAGGGTAAAGGGCATGCTTACCACTTTTGATAATCCGCTCAGCAGCATCCACAGCCACCTTGAGGTGAGCCTTCGAGTCGCTGGCAAGACCATGGTACTTGACGAATGTACCTTCGTAGAGACCTATACGCATCATCAGTGCGCGGGCAGCAGACTTCGACACGCGTCCCCAGTCGGCATCGGAGCTCACGGCATCAATTTCCGGCAACCACTCCTCAGCAAACTTCAAGTCGCCATAGCACTGCAGGATGACCTCTTCGCGAGGCGTGCGTGCCATCTTGATATCTGGGTCACTGGTAGAGTCAAAAGCCTTCAATATCAGAGGTACATCGCCGTATTTCTTTACCAAATCGAAGAAGTGGAAAGCACGGAAGAAGTAAGCCTCAGCCAGCCAACGGTTCTTCTGGGCATCACTCAGAGGTGCCTCAGCGCCCTTGGTTATAATATTATTGCATACACCTATTCTATTATATGGGTTTGTCCAGTCGCCAGCAGTAGAAGGCTGGCTCCAGTTACCACTCGAAGTGCCGTTAGCAGCCGTACCGATAATGTCGTCGGCACGACGGTCATGGTCGAAACCAGGCAAGTCAACATACAGTTTATTACAAGCGCCACGCAGGTCGGTTTCACTCTGCCAGAAAGTATTATCGGCAAGTGTTGTCTCTGGCAGACGGTCTAATTCACAGCTCGTCAGCAGCATCATACCACAAACAGCTCCTGCAGCACATATGGTTTTTATGATATTCTTTTTCATAACTCTTTTACTCTAAATTGTTGATTCTAAATTAAAGTGTAACGTTCACTCCGAAGGCCCATGTGCGGAAGAATGGATAGTAGTTACGGCCTACATTATTGCCCGACTCGGGGTCGAACACTTTCAAGATGTCTGATTTCTCCCATACGTCGTTGCCACTGATGTAAACACGCAACTTCTGGATGTACCTCTTCGATACAGGGATGGTATAGCCCAGCGTGATATTCTTCAGTCGCACATAAGCAGCATTCTGCACCCACTTGTCTGAAGGCTGGAAGTTAAACATGTCGCCATTATAATTGTACAAACGTGGCCAAGCGGCATCCTGGTTGTCTTCAGTCCAATAGTCACGATGGATGGTCCAAGGCATCTGATAGGTGCGCCCAAAGGGTGCGATGGCCTCAGTATCTATCAGTAGTTTGCGTTTGCCCACACCCTGGAACATCATTGAGAGATCGAATCCCTTCCACTGAGCCGAGAGATTCAGGCCGTAGAGATAACGTCCGTTAGCATCGCCCAGATATACCAGATCGCCGTGGTTTTCTTTAGTGCCATCGCCGGCACCTACCTGATGACCTATGTTTCCATCCTTATCAGGCAGTGTCAGATAGCGCACATCGCCAGCCCCTACCTTACCGTCGCTGAACGATTTGTAACCAGGATGCGCCTCCTTATACTGCTTATATTCGTCGAGACTGCTCCAGTAGCCATCGGTCTTATAGCCCCAGATGGTGTTCATAGCATAACCCTCAAGCAGCCCTACTGTACCTGCAGAAATTACGTCAGCGCCATCATACTCCAGCAGTTTGTTCTGAGCATCCGATATGTTGAATGCCACCTGATAGCTGAAGTCGCCTATATGGTCGTTCCACTTAATCTCGAGTTCCCAGCCCCAGGTCTTAAGCTTACCTACGTTCACATTAGGAATGCCGATACCTATGGTGTGTGGCAACTGGAGTTTCGACAGCATATCATTGTTATACTTCCAATAATAGTCGAACGAGGCGTTCAAGCGGCCGTTCAACAATCCGAGGTCTACACCTACGTTGGTTGTCTCGATAGTCTCCCAAGTCTTGTCCTTTGAGGCCAACTGACTCTGATAATACGATTTCTCGCCCATATACACCGTACTCTGTGCAATAGTGGGGATATAGTCGTAGAGTCCCAGGATGGCACCATTACCCAACTGTCCCCATGAGGCACGCAGTTTCAGGTTGCTCACCCAGTCGACCTTGAACCACTCTTCCTGGCTGATGCGCCAAGCAGCCGATACGGATGGGAATGCCTTCCAACGCTTCTCTGGCGCCAGACGTGAAGAACCGTCGTAACGGATATTTGCCTCCAATAGATATCGATCTGCATAGTTATAGTTCAGACGGCCGAAATATGACATCATCGACCAAGGTGCGATATTGTCACCCAATATGGTGTTGGTAGCCTCTGAGGCATCATAGTAGTTGAATGAATAGAAATCGTTGGAGTTCATGTTCTTGGCTGTGGCCGAGAACTCGTCCTTGCGGTAGTTCTCGTATGAGGCGCCTGCCAACAGTTTGATGTTATGGCGCTTCACGTCGAACTCATAATTTGCAGTAGCCTCAAACAAATCGTGGAAATCGTTGTTCTTGACGCGATACAATTGGTTGGGGTTATTGTAAGTCTGACGCACGTTGTCGCCCGTCATACCATACCACACCAGATAATGACGCTCAGTACGACCAGTATAGTAACCTGCACGACGACTGGCATTCAGGTTAATGCGCAGTCCCTTCACCAAGTTCTTGATGGTTAGGTCACCCTTGCCAACATAGGACTCATAGAGTGTTTCTGACAATCCTCCTTCCTTCATTACTTGTATAGGATTGAACTGCAGGTCGCCGTTATAGGGATTCACATCGTAGTTCACATCCTCTGTAGGATTATATAACAGCTGTCTGGCACGTGAGCCATAAAGGTTGTTCAGTATTGCTCCTGCACCTGCAGAAGGCCCATTGTTCTTCTTCGACTGGTACTGTAGGTTTACGCCAACAGCGATATACTTATTCAGTTCTGCATTCACCTTGGCATGCAGATTTACACGTGTATTATCATTTTTACCATACTTCAGCATGCCATTCTTATAGAAGTAATTACCCGAAATGAGGTAATTGATGTTTTTGCTTCCGCCTGATACCGAGATGCTGTGGTTGGTCTGATCAGAGTGTCCACGTGTGCCCTCATCCACCCAGTTGGTGGCCGAGAACTGATCCCAACGGCCGTTGGTATTGTTTGGACGATAGTTAAAATTGCTGTTGCCCACCCAGCTCGACTGCTCAGGATTCCATTCCGGTTTACCGCCCTGGTTCTGTCGGCCAATATTGATCCACTCCTGCTCTTCCCATGCAGGCAGGCGCTCGGGCATATTGCCAGGCAGATTGGTAGCGTAATAGCCACTATAGCTGATTTTTGGTTTGCCCTCACCACCATTCTTTGTGGTAACGAGCACGACGCCCGCAGCAGCTCTAGCACCATAGATGGCACAGGCAGCAGCATCTTTCAATACCGAGATGCTTTCGATATCATCGGCATTGAGCAGCGACAGATCGCCCTCCACGCCGTCAATCAGTACGAGGGTTGAGGTAGAATTGACCGAAGAGAAACCACGGATACGCAAGCCACTGGTCTCACTACCAGGCTCACCACTACTACGCAATACTGCCACACCAGGCAGCTCTCCCTGCATAGCATCGAGGACATTGCTCGATGGCTTGGCTGCCAGTTTCTCACCATCTACGGCCGACACAGCACCCGAGAGGTTTACTTTCTTTTGAGTACCGTAGCCCACAACCACAATCTCGCTCAGAGTCTTGTCGTCTTCGCTCATCAAAATCTGACCATGGGCCTTGGCTGCAGGCATTGTGATGCTCTTGTAACCAATAAACGAGAACTGAATGGTAGCACCAGTTTTGACACCTGCCAATGTGAAATGGCCATCGAAATCGGTCACCGTGCCGTTAGATGTACCATTCTCCACCACACTTACACCGATCATCGGTTCATGCGTACTCATTTCGAGTACAGTTCCTTTAATGGTCTGGGTTCCTTGTGCCCATGCACTTGCTCCCATGAGTAACAGCATACAACTAATAAGTACTAGCTGCATGCCTCTTGTTGACAATGTTTTTTTTCTCATATAAAAACAGGTATTTAGTTTGAAATAATAAAATTGATGGCGCAAAATTACGTCTTATCTTCTCTCGCTACAAACTTTCGGCCACATCTTGATTACTACAAACCGGCACATGCACTACATCACCTATTTCTCACAAAAAACATATCCAATTAAGAATCAGTCTGTTACAAATCAGCAAACTACTACACCCTTTCTCATGTTTTTTTCTCATATAATATTGCACGATTCAATAATTATGCTTATCTTTGCCGAAAAATATGATAGGTATGAAGAAATGGTTGTTATCACTCATTGCTGTCGTTGCAATACAAGTTGCAGCCCAGGCTCCTTGGCAGCGGGCTGTGGTTAACTATTCTCGTCTGTCGTACCACTCGGGCAACCAGAACTGGCAGATAGGCCAAAGTCCTGAAGGTTGGATGTACTTTGCCAACAACAACGGTCTGTTGGAGTTTGATGGCACCAACTGGACCACCTACCCCTTAACAGGTAACACCAAGGTACGATCGGTGCTGCCTATAGGCGACACCATTTACGTGGGTGCCTTAGGACAGTTCGGCCGATACATTCGTAATGCCAAAGGTAAGATGATATACCAGAATCTCTCAGGAGGGGCCAACCAGAATGAGCGTATCAATATCTGGCATATCCACCGCATTGGCAGTGACATATTCTTTCAGAGTGATGAGGCTTTCTATATTAATGATTATAAGACAAGGATCGACTGCCACCCTGGAGTTCATTACTCTGCAGTGGTTTACAACCGGCTTTACGTTACCTCTTATAAGGGACTTTCGGTGTTGGTGGACAAGAAGTTCGTACCGCTGCCAGGCATTGACATCCGCGAGACGTCGAACATTGTGGGCATACTACCCTGGCAGCAACAGTTGCTCATCGTCACAAGTAATAAGGGTCTGTTCACTTACAGCCACAACAAGCTACAGCCATTAAACATTTCCACCGAGATCGACAACATGCAACTATCGTGTGCAGCCTTGTCAGGAACCACACTGGCCTTAGGAACCATGCAAGATGGTGTAATGCTCATCGACATGACCCAGCATAAGGCAGAACGCATCTCAACCAACAACGGCTTACAGAACAAGACCGTACTCTCTGCCACCTTCGATTCCGACAAAAACCTATGGCTAGCACTCGACAATGGTCTCGACTGCGTACAGCTATGGTCACCACTTCGGTTTCTCAGCAGTCGCCAATCGCCCATCGGCAGCGGCAACTGCAGTGTGAACTATCAGGGTAGCCTCTATCTGGGCACCAATCAAGGTCTTTATACCATGGCCGATGGCAAAATAAGGTTCATAGAGGGCACAGGCAGCCAGGTGCTTTGCCTCGACACCATCGGAGGGCAGCTATTCTGTGGTGGTCGTCAATTCTTTCTCAGCATCAACGGGCAGCACATCACTCACTATGACAACCGTGGTGTATGGGCCGTCCGTCCATTGGCTGGACACCCTGATGTGCTACTGACCAGCTCCTATTGGGGATTGCGGCTCATGCGCCGCTCACCGCAAGGCTGGCATATGGCCGAAGAGGTGAAGGGCGCCGACATCTCTGCCAAGACGCTATACATAGAGGATATCACCAATGCGGTATGGGTGGCCAACAAGGAGAAGGGGCTTTACAGATTGGTGCTCTCACCCAATCTGCAAAGCGTGGACAGCAAGAAGTGCTACAACTCTGCCACGCTGCCCAAGGGCGACAATGTCTACATCGCCAAGGTGAATGGCGAGATGGTGATTGCCAGCAGGCAGGGTCTCTTCCGCTATGATGCCAGCCACGACCAACTGGTAAACCACACATCTCTTGAGGAACAGCTGGATGGACATACTGCCTACACCTATATATTCCAGGCTCCCGATGGCCACATCTGGTATGCTACCGATGGTGCCATGCATATAAGCGACGGCAAGCGGCATCGCAGCTATCTGAACAACTGTCTGATGGAGGACTTCGAGAGCGTGAGCTTTACCGACCGCCAACAAGCCGTTATAGGCACAGAAGACGGATTTGCCCTACTCTACACCCAACAGCCCCAAGACAGCACACGTACCATCCAGCCCTACATACGCCGTATTGTCATCGGCAACAATGCCGATACGCTCTACTATAAAGCCGAGCAGCCACGCATCAGCTGGGCAAACAACTCCATACGGTTCGAATACAGTGCCAACAGCTACGACCCCTCGCAACCCGTAAGGTTCAGCTACTGGCTCGAAGGCTCTGGCGAACAAGACTGGAGCCCTTACACCCGCTTGCACATCAAGGAATATACCAACCTGCCTGAAGGTCACTACACATTCCACGTCAAGGTCATTAGCCCCGATGGCACCACAGGCAACGATACCGGTTTTGAATTTACCATCCTCCCCCCATGGTATCGCTCATGGTGGGCTTATACCTTATATATAATAAGTATCATGGTTGCCATCTACGCACTCTACCATCGCATCATGCAGAGCCGCCAGCAACTCATCAAGGAGAAAGACGAACAGATAGAGAACCTGGAGGAGGAGAAGCTACAGATAGAACTGCGGGCCCGGCAGGACGAGCTGGTACGTTCGCGGATGAATGTGGTGCGTAAGAACGAGATGCTGCAAGAAATCAAGAAGACGGCCGTGAGCATCAATAACGGACTGAGCGAGGAGAACCTGCCTGCCATTAAGCGCCGCGTAGTGCGACTGATAGGTCAGATTGATACTAACATCGAACACGACGATGACCTGGAGGCCTTCCGCAACTCGTTCGACAGCGTGCATCATAACTTCTTGAAGACCCTTGGCGAGCACTATCCACAGCTGTCGCACAAGGAGAAAATGCTTTGTGCCTACATCCGCATGAACCTCATGTCGAAGGAGATAGCGCCGCTGCTCAACATCTCCATCCGTGGTGTAGAGATTGCACGCTATCGCATTCGTCAGAAACTTGCGCTATCTCAAAAAGAAAGCCTCACAGACTTTCTGCAAGCTCTATAACACGAAAAATCAGAATAAAAGTACTACCTTTGCAGCATGTTTGTAGTGATGATGACTTTGTTTGCCCTTGTGCTCGTGGGATACGGCGCAGGCAAATTGGGATATTTGGGAGGCGACTTTGACAGACAGTTGTCGAGGCTGGTGATTAATCTGACATGTCCGGCACTGATTCTGTCGTCGGCTATGACGGGCGAATTGCCTGACCGTGAGTACATCCTGCCATTGTTGCTTATCAGCGTGATTACATATGCTGTGCTTGCCGGCATCGCTTTTCTGCTGCCTCGTTATCTGACGAAGAAGAAAGACGACGAGGGTGCCATCGGCTTTGCCTTGATGTTTGGCAATGTCGGCTTCATGGGCTATCCCGTCGTCGCCTCCATCTTCGGCCATGAGGCCGTGTTCTATGCTGCCGTGCTGAATGTCGTGAATACCTTTGCAGTCTTCACCATAGGCACAGTGCTTATTACAGGAAAAGGCGAGGTAGAAGGCGAAAGGTTCCAGAAGAAGGTGCTCTACTCCACCCCGATGCTCGCCGCCTATCTGACGATGGCGATTGTGGCACTTGAGATCGACAACATACCCGAGGTCATCAGTCAGCCCCTGACCATGCTGGGCAACATCACCGTACCTGCCGCCTTGCTGATCATCGGCTCGTCGATGTCGAATCTTCCGTTGCGTTCACTGTTAGGCAATCGCACCGTCTATGCCACCACACTCTTCCGTCTGGCAATCCTGCCCGTCGGCATCCACTTCCTAATGGGTGCATTAGGCTTCTCACCATTGGTAGTCAATATCAACACACTGGTGATTGCCATGCCCGTAGCCACCTATGGCACCATCCTCTGCCTGAAATACGAGAAGGACACAACCATGATCACCGGAGTGACGTTCATCACCACCCTTCTCTCCATGCTCAGCATCCCCGCCCTGACGTTGCTGTTCCACTAAGGGATCATCTCCTCGAAAGTAAAACAACTTGTTTTACCTTCTAAGAGATAGTCTTTTCACCTGTTGGAGATAGTCTTTTACAAAGTAAAACAAGTTGTTTTACTTTTACGGAGACGTACGGGAGATGCAAGAGAGCCTATCTATCAACAGATAAAGCGCCGCTATCACGACATAAACCATTATTGTCTGCAAGACGGAAGGATGCAATCCCTCGATACTGGCACACGGAAGAGCAGTCATTCGTTCCAAGAAGGTATTGAGAAACGTTACTATATTATTTAATAGGTACGCGAGAGAAGGCACAATCAGGACCAAAAGAGCAAGATAAAGGATCAATGTGGCGGTTGGAATCACCACCAAGTTGGTGATGAGGAACAACGTTGAGAAACGGCCGAAATAGTAAGCTACCAGCGGGGCTGTGCCCAGTTGGGCGGCACACGAGACCGCCAGCATAGTCCAAAGCCACTTAACTAGACGATGGGACATCAAGAACGGCTGCGGAATAAGGCCCTCGAAGAAGGGATACCAGACCAATATCGAGAATACCGCCATAAACGACAACTGGAATCCCACGTCAAAGAGCGACAGCGGATGGACCATCAGCATCACGATGGCAGTAAACGCCAGGGTATTGACAGACATCTTA
>JAEEGL010552367.1_pt1 | contig 23161 bp, 12 predicted proteins | sample 9134231 | NCBI WGS metagenome assembly JAEEGL01 (sample SAMN16246548, study PRJNA631951) | gut metagenome | biome: gut microbiome; feature: rumen; material: fiber-attached | host: Bos | place: Iran: Karaj | collected 2018-10
AAATGTTGTTTATGAGAATTTAAGAAGAGTAGGACTTGAAGAATTCGCAATCGAATTACACTCAGCAAAGGCTAATAAAAAGGATTTTGTTGATGAGCTATATAAAACTGCAATCTCTCCTAAAAAGCTTTTAAAACAGGATGCTAATAGCATTGTAAATCAAAGAGATTTATATATTGAAAATATAAAAAGCCACTATACTGAATTACATAGAAAATCTATAGATGGAATATATTCATTATATGACCTATATTCAATGTATTTAGATATAAAGGCTGAAGATATTAATTTTAGATTAAATAAAAAGGAATATAATTTTGATATTTGTGATAGAGTATTTAAACTATTAGAAGAATATAAAAATTATGCTAAGGTAATCTCTATTGATTATAAGAATAGTCCTTTTTATGGAATTGATAATATTGAAAATGAATATTTAAGATATGACTTTAAGGATGATTTATTAAAATCAGTTAAATATCTTAAGGATTTAATTGATTTAAAGAATAAGATTAAAAATTATTTTAATTTAATTAGCGTGTTAGATATTTATAATTCAATTGAAACAATTAATAAGCTAGCATCATTAAAAACATTTGAAGAAATTTATTTAGATAAGAAGGTAAGACTTGAATTAATTAATAATATCAACAATTATTTAGTATCTAGTAAAGAAGTAGCTAAAATGACCGCTATAAATAATTATAGTGAGAAGATATTAGAATTAGATATTGAAGATATCTTAATTAAATATAAGGAATCCTCACAAGGCTTCTTTAAATTCTTAAATCCTACATATAAAGCCTTAAATAGAAAGATTTTAGCCTATAGAAAATCTCAAGCTAAGCCAAAGGTATTAATTAATGAATTAACTGAATTATTAGGTTATAAGTCATTTAAAGCAAAATCAGATGAATCATTAAGTTTAATTAAAAAGCATTTACCAAAGGCAGAGAATTTAGATATAGTATTACGTGATTTAGAAAACCTTGATGGTATAGTATCAATTAAGATTACTAAGGATGAATATTATGCATCATTAAATGATTTTAAGGATATTATTATATCTTCAAAGAATTTAATGAAATCTGAAGAGTATTTAGCTAAGATATCAAAGGTATTTGATAGTGCTATATTTAACCTTTATAATGTAAGCTTAAATGAAGCTTTAAATAAGATTGAGGGCATATTAAATAGATGTGATGATGTTAAAACATATCTATTAATGCAAAAGAGCTTAAAGGAAATAAAGAATTTAGGCTTTATTGAATTCTTAGATTTCTATGTAAGTAAATATAAATTAGAAAATATTGGAATCAATTTTAAGAAATTATATTTAAAGGAATTTATTTATTCTATTGTGGATAAATCAGTATTCCTAAGTGATTTCAATAGCTATGATGAAAAGACATTAATTGAAGAATTTAGAAAGCTTGATGAGGAAGTATTTGAAATAAATAGAGATAAGATTATTTCACTTAATACATCAAAGCGTCCTGATGATACAATTATTTCAGGAACTAAATTTAAGATTTTAATTAATGAGCATAATAAGGAAAGAAGACAAAAGCCAATTAGAGAATTATTAAATAATATCTTTGAGCTTGCTTTAGATATTAAGCCAATATTCTTAATGAGCCCTCTTTCTGTTTCAACATATTTATCTAGTGATGCATCTATTTTTGATACAGTAATATTTGATGAGGCATCACAAATTTATGCATCAGATGCCTTAGGTGCTATTTATAGAGCTAAGCAAGCAATTATTATTGGTGATTCAAAGCAAATGCCACCTTCTAATTTCTTTGATTCTCAAAGTTTTGATGAGGAGGATGACGATGATTCTAACCAATCAATTCTTGATTTAGCATCAGTATCTTATAAGATGCTAAGATTAAAATGGCATTATAGATCTAGATCTGAAGAACTAATTCAATTTTCAAATAGAGCATATTATGATAATAGCTTAATTACAATTCCTCAGGCTAAGCGCCATGAACAAGGCTTTGGTATTGATTTCGTTTATATGAAAAACGGAAGATATGATACTAATAAGAGAACTAATTTAGAAGAAGCTAAGCTAATTAAGGATATGGTATTTAAGCATCTAGAGGAAAGCAATGAATCTTTAGGTGTTGTAGCATTTTCTGATGTTCAGGCTAAATTAATTGGAAGCTTAATTGAAGAAGAAATTAAGAATAAGCCAAGCCTATCAGCCCTATTAACTAAGAATGAGGAAGAACCATTCTTTGTTAAGAATCTAGAAACTGTTCAGGGTGATGAAAGAGATAGAATTATTTTTTCTATTTGTTATGGATATAATAATGATAATAAATTCTATCAACGCTTTGGACCACTTAACAACATAGGTGGAGAAAAGAGACTTAATGTTGCCATAACAAGAGCTAAATATAATATTACTGTTGTATCTTCAATTAGATATTCAGATATTAGAACTGATAATACTGAATCAGTTGGTGTTAAGAATTTAAAGTCATATTTAGAATTTATTGAAAACATATCTATTAGCTCTAATAAATCAGCAGATGCTGATGGAGTGGTTAATTTAATAGCAAATTATTTAAATGAATTAGGCTATAATACATTTACTAATTATGGTTCATCTGAATTTAAGATTGATTTAGCTGTTATGAAAAACGACCAGTTTATCATGGCATTAATGATTGATAAATACAGCAATAAAACAGTTACTGATAATGAAAGATTAATTCCATTATTATTAAATAGATTAGACTGGAGCTACTATAAGATTTATTCAACTGCTTGGATAAATAATCCAGAGCTTGAAAAGAAGAATCTATTAAATGCCTTAGCAGGTATAAAAGAAGAGCCTAAGAAGGTTTTAGAGCATTTAGATAATTCTGATTATTTAATTATTGATAATAGCCATGAGGATATCAATGATATGTTCTTAGAATATATTGAATTAGATAAGGCCTTAGGTATGAAAATATTCAATAAGGATGGAATGGAAAAGCTAATTTCAACTATCATTGAAATTGAGGCTCCAATTCATGAAGATTATTTATATAAGCGAATTGCCAATATATTAGATTTAAAGGTTACTAATGTCTTAAAGAATAGAATTAATAATAATTTCAATGGAGATTTAATTAAAAAAGGAAAATTTTATTATAACAATAAGGATGTTAAATTTAGAACTGCAGAAAAGCGTGATATAGACTATATTTCATCAGATGAATTAATGGCAGGTATCTACGCAATTGTTAAAAAATCTAATGGTATTAGTAAGGAAGGATGCTATAAGGAGCTATTAAAGCTTATTGGCTATAATAGATTAAGTCAAAACGCAATTCATGCCTTAGATAACGCAGTAATATTCTTATCCTTAGATGGAAAATTGATAGAGAAGAACGGTTGTCTATATTTATAAAAAAATGAATTAAAATATTTGACTATATTTTATTAATTTTGTTTAATATAAATAGATGATAACAATATAAAAAAATGAGGTTATGATATATGGAATCATACTATTATAATGGTAGTACTGTTTTAAAGTATCTACGTAAGGTTTTAAATGAAATAAATAATGAATATATTGATAGTGGGCTTAGAGCTGCCTTCATTATGAAAAGATTTGCGTCAAAATATAAAATTGATGAAAATTATGCAGCAAAGCTAGTATTACTATGTACACTTAAAGATATTGGTTCTTTTTATCATGACTCTTTTATCGATAAGGAAAATCCAGCACTTGTTGCTGCATCAAGCTATACATTCTTAAAGCATTGTTCACCTTTAGGAGATTCAGCAAAGCCATTACTTTTCTATGGTGCTAAATATATTGAAGGATTAGAAAATGATGATTACTATTTTGGTTTATTAATTACCTTAATAGACCAAATAGTAAGATATAATTTCTTAGAATATACTTTAGATGAAATAGCTGATATGCTACTTGCTGATGAAAATCAAAAATATCATCCTGATCAAATTAAAAAGGTATTAAAGCTTTTAAGAAGTGAAGAAGATATTTTTATCAAGCTTAACCAAAAGAATTCACTTTTTGTTCATGAGGTATCAAGCTATATTCAGCATGCAAATTATACAGATGAGGAATTATTAAAATATATTGATATGACTAATTTCTCATTTGAGTTCCACAATCATGAAACTCTAGCTCACTCTGTTACTGTTGCTGTAATAGCAAAGGAGTTAGCAAAGCTTTCTAGATTAACAGAAAACCAAGTTAATTGTGTATATCTTGCAGCTTTAGTTCATGATATAGGAAAAATGCGTATTCCAGTTTCTATCCTATGTAAGCCAGGTCGACTAGAAGATGATGAATATGAAATTATGAAAAAGCATGTTGTTTATACAAAAGAAATTATAGAAGGCTGCTTTTCATATAAGATTGTTGATATAGCATCTAATCATCATGAAAGAATAGATGGTTCAGGATATCCTAAGGGTTTAAAGGCAAGAGATTTATCTATTGGAGATAAAATAATCGCTGTTGCTGATGTAGCATCTGCCCTATATTGTAGAAGAAGTTATAAGGAATCTTTCCCTAAGGATAAAATAATTGAAATTATGGAACGTGATGCTAAAGATGGTAAGCAAGATGCAAGAATCACAGGTCATTTAATTGATAATTTTGATTATATTATGGGACTTGCCTATGAAAAGGAAAAGGAAGTCTTAGATCAAAAAGCCGCAATGGAAGAAGAATTTGAAGCTTTATCTCATAGTGAATCATTAATAAAATTCTTTGAATAATTTGAAAGCCACAAACGTGGCTTTTATTTTTATAATAGTTTTTTTGAAAATGTTTTTATTTTTGGGAGTTTTGCTTTTCTTTTTGTATTGGTGTGTTATAATAGTTAAGGTATTTTAAATTAATATTTCGGAGGAATTAAAATCCATGTCTATTTTATTAGGTAAAAAGGTTAAAATTTTCAGCCTTTCTTCAAATGTTGAGTTAGCAAATGAAATTACAGAAGCAGTTGGTATTCCACTATCTAACTGTGAAGTTGTACATTTCGCTGATGGAGAGATTAATGTTCGTATTAATGAAACTGTTAGAGGACATCATGTATTTGTTGTTCAACCTACTTCAGCTCCAGTTAATGATCACTTAATGGAATTATTAATTATGTGTGATGCATTAAAGAGAGCTTCAGCTAAGACTATCAATCTTGTTATTCCTTATTATGGATATTCTAGACAAGATAGAAAAGCTGCTTCACGTCAACCTATTTCAGCTAAACTAGTTGCAGATTTATTAACTGTTGCTGGTGCAGATAGAGTTATTTGTATGGATATCCATGCAGCCCAAATTCAAGGCTTCTTTGATATTCCTGTTGATAACTTCATGGGTTTACCAATTCTTGCAAACTATATAATGGATAAGCATCTAGAAAATTTAGTTATCGTATCACCAGACCATGGTGGAACAACTAGAGCTAGAGAATTCGCTAAGGTATTAGGAACTACAATCGCTATTATCGATAAGAGAAGACCTGAACCAAATAAGGCTGAGGTTATGAACATCATCGGTAATGTTGAAGGTAAAACTTGTGTATTAGTAGATGATATGTGTGATACAGCTGGTACATTAACTATCGGTGCTCAAGCATTAATGAATGCTGGTGCAACAGAGGTTTATGCAGCTTGTACTCATGGTTTACTAAGTGGCCCTGCCGTTGAAAGAATTCAAAATTCATGCTTAAAGGAATTAATTATTACTAATACTGTTAAGCTTCCTGAAGAAAAGAAAATTGATAAGATTAAGGTTTTATCAGTTGGTCAATTATTAGGTCATGGTATTTTAAGAATATTATCTGATGAACCACTTTCTGGTTTATTCACATATTCTTATGATAAGTCAAAGAGAGAATTATTATAATAATGAAATTAATTATTGGTTTAGGTAATCCTGGTAAGGATTATGAATCTACTCGCCATAACATGGGTTTTATGGCAATAGATACTTTCGCTAATAAATATAATGCTTCTTTTAAACTAGAAACAAAATTTAAAGCAGAAGTTGCCTCTGTTACTATTAATGGTAACAAAGCAATATTAATTAAACCAATGACTTATATGAATCTATCAGGAGAAGCAGTCGCAAAGGTAATGAATTTTTATAAGATACCTGTAGAAGATATCTTAGTTATATCAGATGATCTAGATTCTACATTAGGTAGAGTTCGCCTTCGTGCTTCTGGATCTTCTGGTGGACATAATGGACACAAAAATATTGCTGCCCATATTGGCACTGAAGAATATAAAAGAATTAAAATTGGAATCGATAGAGATAAGGTTATTCCTGTTATCGATTGGGTTTTAAAAAAATTAACAAAAGAAGAATTAGAAATATTAAATCCTTCCTTTGAAAAAGCATCAGATGCCATCTATGATTTTATTAATGGTGTTGATTTTTATAAAATCGCATCTAAATATTCATGTTAAAATAAACCGCATTTGCGGTTTTTTTATTTTTTTTAATAATTTTTGGAAAAAAATATTAAATATTTACGTTTATTAAAATGAATAATATAATTATAAGTGGGTGTTTTGAATATGAAAAAATATATTAAATTCTTTATTTTAATATTTACATTAGTATTAACTTTTTCAATTAGTGTAAATACACATGCTGATACGGGGCCAAAGCCATATATAGAAATAAATATTATTGGTGATACTAAAAATTTATATATGACATTACTATCTAGTGTTTCTCATAATGGACCTTGGAGTGTTTATGATGAAAGTTATTCTCGTTATCAAGAGGATGAAGATAACATAACAGATCCATCACTTGCTGATAATCCACAAAAAAAGGCTAAATTAGCATTTAGAAATTACGAGGATAAGGACGGATTCTTTTATTTAGAATATTGTAGCTCAATAGAAAATAATAAATATAGATGGGGATATTATCCACCAGATGTTTTTAAAATTTTAATTTATAATGTAGAAACTGAAACCTTTATTACTGATGATAAAATTTATCAAAAAAAAGAATTTGGTTCTGTATATACATTAACATTATCAGAAGGTGTAAATGTTAAAAAGGAAGCACCAGTTGCTGCACCTGTTGAAGATGAACCAGTTCAACCGGTAAATAATTCATTTGTTGTTGAAAAGAATAATTCTATAGGAAGAGAAATATTAACATTTACTACAAGATTAATTATTTGTCTTGCGATTGAGCTATTAATTGCATTACTTTTCGGATTTAGAAAATTTGAATTATTACCAATATTAATTGTTAATGTTATTACTCAGATAGCCTTTAATTTATTTTTAACAATTTATATTTATTTTAATGGCTTCCAATTATTGTTAATAATTCCTGCATATATAATTTCAGAATTAGTAATATTTGCAACTGAAATTGCCTCAAATATACATTTTATAAAGCTAGTTGAAGATAAACATAATATGGAGAATAAATCACAAAATAGAATTGCTCTATATACATTCTTAGCTAATGTAGCATCATTAGTATTAGGTTATGCAATATTGTTATATTTCCATTAAAAAGATTTAATATAGTCGCAAAAATTGCGACTATATTTTTTGTTTTTAAATTAATTTATATATGTTATAATTTTTATAGATATTAAAAAAAATTAGAGGAGACTTAAAAATGGGTAAAGTTTGGTTAGATTGGAAAACTGCTGAAAGCTTCATTACTGATGCATTTAAAGGCTATGGTGTACCTGAAGAGGATGCTAAAATTTGTACAGAGGTATTATTAGAATCAGATAAAAGAGGTATTGAATCTCATGGATGTAATAGATTCAAGCCTATGTATATTGATAGAATAGTTGATGGAATTCAAAATCCAGTAACTAATTTTGAAATTATTAAGGAAACTGAAACAACAGCCGTTGTTGATGGACATGATGGTATGGGCCAAGTAATTGGTAAAAAGTCTATGCAGCTTGCTATAGACAAGGCTAAAAAATATGGTATGGGTATGGTTGCTGTTAAAAATTCATGCCACTATGGTATTGCAGGTTATTATGCAACTCAAGCTACAAAACAAGGCTGTATTGGTATTACAGGTACTAATGCTCGTCCTACTGTTGCTCCTACATTTGGTGTTGAGGGTATGTTTGGTACAAACCCTTTAACAATTGGTGTTCCAACTGATGAGGAATTTGATTTTATTCTAGATTGCGCAACTTCAATCACTCAAAACGGTAAGATTGAATATTATGAAAGAATTGGTGAAGAGGTTCACCCTGGAACTATTATTGGTCTAGATGGTAAAGCAGTAGAAGGTGATGCAGGCGTTGCCTTAAAGAAGATTAGATCTGGTGAAGCAGCCTTAACTACTTTAGGTGGAATTGGTGAAGCATTAGGTGGATACAAAGGCTATGGTTATGCACTTGCTGTTGAATTATTATGTGCTTCCCTTCAAGATGGTATTTATGGTAAGGATTTAAATGGCAAGGATGCAAATGGAAATAAAGCACCATATCATTTAGGACATTTCTTTATTGCGATTGATACAAATCATTTCTTAGGTGAAGATTTATGTAGAAAAAAAGCTGGCGATATCATTAGAAAAATTAGAGCTTCAAAGAAAATGCCAGGAGAAGAAAGAATCTATTCAGCTGGTGAAAAGGAATATTTAGTATGGCAAGATAGAAAGAATAAGGGTGTTCCTATTTCAGAACCTGTTCAAAAGGAAATGTCAGCTGTAAGAGATGCGTTAAAGCTAAATTATGTTTTCCCTTGGGAAAAGTAATATAAGAACATAGGAAAGGAGAAGTTATTGAAAATGAAAACTTTAGGGAATATTATTTGGTTTGTTTTCGGTGGATTATTTTGGGCAATTGAATCATTTTTAGGTGGTGTATTATGCTGCATTACAATAATTGGAATCCCTGTTGGATTGCAATTGTTTAAGATGGCAGGATTTGTTTTATGGCCATTTGGAAAGAAGGTTACTGAGCAAAAGGTTACTGGATTTAAAACAGTTATTAACATTTTATGGGCAATAACTGGTGGTATTTGGTCTGCAATTGGTTATTTAATTACAGGTTTATTATTCTGTATTACAATAATTGGTATTCCATTTGGAAAACAATATTTCAAGATGGCAAGATTTATTCTTACACCACTTGGATATGGATTTGAAAAATAATTATAACTTCTTTTAAAACCTTCTTAAATGTTATTCATTTTTGAAGGTTTTTTTCTATATAAAGAATTAGTTTTGTTCTAATTAGTATATTATTTGTTATAAAATTTACAAAATAAAATATTATATAAACAAACGAAAAAGAAAAACGAATTAAAAACAAAAAAATCTACTAATATTGAATTGCGTGCTGTTTAGGTATATAATACATAAATGGAGTCTTATGTATTTAATTTAATTAATCCATAGACCACAATAATAAATTTTATAGAAGGAGCTCATAACAGGGAAATGAGAAAGAGAAAATTCAAAATAAAGGGGATTTTGAGTTCAGTGTTTGTCGCATGTACTGGTGTATTCGCTGCTACATCTTTAACATCATGTGACTCACTAAAAAGTTATTCAAAAGGCGATTCCAAGCAAGTAGTGGTTGAGTTTGATCCAAACGGAGGAAGTTCTGTTCCAAACCAAGTTGTCAAAAAGGGAACTGCATTTGACTTAAATGTAACACCTACAAGAGATGCGGTTAATGATGGAACTAACATCATAACTTATCAATTTGCAGGATGGTATACAGATGCTGCACTTACCAAACCATTAGATACTACAAAAGGTTTAAAGGGAAAAACTACTTTATATGCAAAGTGGATTGAAATTGTTACACCTATTGTAAAGGAAGAAAAGGTATTTACAGTTGCGTTTAAGACAAATGGTGGTAGTGATGTTGCTTCAGTTCAGGTAAAAGAAGGCGAGAAGCTTGCTTTACCACAAGCACCAGTAAAAGAAAACTACACATTTGTAAATTGGTATACAAATAGTGAATTAACTACTTTGTTCGATGGCAATAAAGAAATAGCTGGCGATATTACTTTATATGCAAAGTGGGAAAAGTCTATTGAAGCGATTAGAAAAGAAAAGATTGATGCATTCTTAGCTAATTATGATGAGAATAATTATACTTTAACAGACGATGAATATCATAATAAGACAGAATTTGATAACCTTGTTAAAGAGTTTGATAAGGCTGTTTCAGCATGTACAAATGCTGATGACATCGATGGTGTTGTTGCGTCTTATAAAGAATTATTTGATTCTTTAGAAAAGAATGATGCAATTATAGCTAGAGCTTTAACTGCTTTTACTGCACAAGTTACTGATTACAGAAAGGATGATGCTTCTGTATTAGATGATGATACAAAGAAGCTAATTTCTAATGAAAAGGCTGCTCAAATAGATGCAATAAGTAAGGAAAGCTCAATTGATGCAATTCGTCAAAAGGCTAATGCTGCTTTTGCAAAGATTGATGAAATCTATACTATTTATCAAAAGTCATTAGCAGAATCTATCGAAACTTCAAAGAAGTCATTTGCTGAATATAAAGCAAGTGCTTTAGAAAAAGTTTCTTATGATTCAATTAAGGATGAAATCAATGGAGTTGTATTATTTGCTGATGAAGAAGCATTACATACTACTGCAGAGGTTGTTGCATTATTAAATTCAGCAAAAGCAAAAATTGATTTTGCTTTAGAAAAGAATGATGCTGCTAAAAAGCTAAGTGATGATTTAAAGGCTGAAGTTGAAGCAATCAGCGTTAACAATAAAGACCTTGCTGATGAATTAGGCAAAGTTTCTAGTAAGTTTGAAGAAGCTTTAGTAGTATCAACTAAAGAAGAATTAACTGCTAAGGTAGAAGAATTAACAGAGTTAGTTGCAACTGAAAAGGAAAAGGTATTAAATTACGAATTTACTGTTACAGTAGCAAATATCTCTAAGGAATTTAAGGTTAAGTATGGTAATAAATTAGAAGAAGTTATCAACAAGTTCGTTGGTGATTCTTTTGTTGCATCTTTATATACTGATGAAGAATTAACAGATTCATATTCATATGAAACAGTTTATGGTGATAAGACATTATATGCAAAGCTATTAGACACAGCTTTAGATAAAGGTGTAGTTGATGTAGTAGCTAAACTTAATGTTGCATCAGATAAGCTATTAACTGTAAGCGAATCAAAAGTTGTTACAGTTGATAATGAAGAATTAACTGTTGCATTAGATAAGATTACAGTATTAGTTGATGGTACTGAATATAAGAATGAAGTATTAGAAGCTGGTAATTATGAAGTTGTAGTAAAATATGGAACTTACACAAGCCATAAATATTCAGTTAAAGTACTTCAAACAGCTACTGTTGTAGCACCAAATGCTAAAACATTAGCATATACTGGTGAAGCTCAAGAATTAGTAGAAGCAGGTTCAACAACAGGTGGAAAATTAGTATATTCAGTAAATGGTGGCGAATATAGTGAAACTATTCCAACAGGCTTAGCTGTAGGTACTTATGTAGTGTCATATAAGGTTATTGGTGATGAATCATTCTACGGTGTAGAAGCAGAAACTATTGAAGTAGTAATAGATAAAGCAACACCAACTGTTGAAGCCCCAACTGCAAAGGCATTAACATACACAAATAAATCTCAAGAATTAGTAGAAGCTGGTTCAACAACAGGTGGTACATTAGTATATTCAGTAAATGGTGGAGAATATAGCCAAAATATTCCAACTGGTAAAGCCGCAGGAACTTATGTCGTTTCATATAAGGTTGTTGGAAATGAATCATATTATGATGTAGAAGTAAAGTCAGTTGAAGTAGTAATTGATAAAGCAACACCAACTGTTAAAGCTCCAACAGCAAAGACTTTAGTATATACAGGTTTTGAACAAGCATTAGTAAAAGCAGGCTCAGCAAAACATGGTACACTAGTATATTCAGTAAATGGTGGAGAATATAGTGAAACTATTCCAACAGGCATAGCTGTAGGTACTTATGTTGTTTCATATAAGGTTATCGGTGATGCATCATACTACGATATAGAAGCAGAAACTGTTGAAGTAGTAATTGCTAAAGCAAAAATTACTGACGTTAAAGCTCCAACAGCAAAGACTTTAGTATATACAGGTTTTGAACAAGAATTAGTAGAAGCAGGCTCAACAACAGCTGGTACATTAGTATATTCATTAGATGGTAAAGAATATAGTGAAACTATTCCAACAGGCATAGCTGTAGGTACTTATGTTGTTTCATATAAGGTTATCGGTGGCGAATCATACAACGATACAGAAGCAAAGACAGTTAAAGTAACAATTGCTAAAGCCGAAATTACAAATGTTATAGCACCTACTGCTAAAACATTAACATACACAGGTGAAGCTCAAGAATTAGTAAGCGCAGGCTCAACAACTGCAGGTACATTAGTATATTCATTAAATGGCAAAGACTATAGCGAAAGCATTCCAACAGGCTTAGCTGCAGGAACATATGTAGTTTCATATAAGGTACTTGGCGGCGAATCATACTATGATGTAGCTGCAAAGACAGTTGAAGTAGTAATTGCTAAAGCCGAAATTACAAATCTTGTAGCTCCAACAGCAAAGACATTATCTTATACAGGTTTTGAACAAGAATTAGTAGAATCTGGTTCTGCAGTTTCAACAATTGTTTACTCTTTAGATAATGTAACATTTGTTGAAGAAATTCCAACTGGTCTTGATGCTAATAGCTATAGAGTATATTATAAGGCTTTAGAAAATGATAATTATTTAGAAAGTGCTGTAGCATATGTAGATGTAACTATTAGTCCTAAGACTTTAGAAGCAACAATTGCTGCAATTGATAAACAAGAATTCACAGGTAAAGAATTAACACCTGAAATAAAGGTTTATGATGGTGAATTATTACTTGATGAAAATTCATATGATGTAGAATATAAAAATAACGTTAATCTAGGTACAGCAACAATTACTATTACATTTAAGGGTAATTATGCTGGTACAACAACAGTAGACTTTGAAGTCTTTGTTACTGAAGAATCAACATACACATTAGATTCTTTAACTTCTGAACAAATTGCTTTAATTGTTAAAGCAGGTGCTAGAAAGTTTAATGTTGCTAGCGGAGAAAAGCTTGCTGAAGTAATTGCAAATGATACAACAAGTGAAGAAGTAACAGTTACATTAACAAGTGATTTAGCATTAGAAAATACTATAGCTGTAAACTCAAATATAGTTTTAGATTTAAATGGTTATACAATTAATCCTATTATTGATAAAAATCATAAGGGTGAAGTATTCTATGTTACTTCTAAGTTAACAGTAAAGAATGGTACAATTGTAAGAAAACTTGATACACCAATTCATGCAGGTAATTTATTTGATGTTGTTGGTGAATTGCATGTTGATAATTTAACAGTTGATTCAAATGTTTCAACATTTGTTTTAGCTAATTATGGTTCATTAATTGAAATCTTAAATTCTAATATTAAGTCTGAAACATATGCTGTAGCAACAAACGCAAGTGGTAAAGCTCCATATGGTGCTCCAGAACAAATTATTATTAAGGATTCAACATTAGAAGTTTATACATATGCAGGTGAAACTGGTGACTGTTCAACATTATTAATTAACACTCCAACAATAGTTAAAGTTGAAGGCTCAACATTAATTGGTGGAAGACATGCAGTAATTAATAGATGTGGTACTATTACAATTAAAGATTCTACTTTAAATAATACTTGTGAATATCCTGATGCTACAAAGTATCTAGATACTAACTGGAAATCTGGAAATGAAGTTCCAGCTGCTTACTTAGTTGTTGGTAATAGATCTGCATCAGCATATGAATATCTTGCAAATTGTACATTAGACAATGTAGACTTTGTAGGTGAAGCAACATTCCCATATATTTATACATATGGAAATACAGAAACTAACAATGCTACATTAACAGTTACAAATGGTGTAAATGTTAATGGAAAAGCTAAGGAATCATTTACAGCTAGTGAAGCAGTAATTGGTCAAAATACAGTTTTAACTGGTATTATTGTTGCTTAATAAAACAATTAAAAAGGACTGTGAGAATAACTTTTAAGAAGTTGACTTCACAGTCCTTTTTCGTATTTTCCAAAAAATTCGGTTGGTAGGTAGGTTGTTTAAACTATCTACCAACCGAAGAATATAAGAATTATGGATAAAGTTTAAACTAATATGCCCCTAATGTCTATGATAATAATAAAAAAATAAATCTTAGGGATTAGCATATTAAATTGAAACCAATTGTGCATATGTAATTTTATTTTTTTTATGCATTACCTAAATTCAATCTCCAAGTAAATATATTCGATTTTTAACTTAAATCCTTTTACCTAGTTCACAGTGAGCTTTTTAATTGTTGTAATAATCAATTCATTATCTTTTTTATTTACTTTTATTGAAAAAAGCGTATAATGGGACTGTTTTTGAAAAAGAAGAATTATAATATGAAACATAAAAAATACTATTTTTTCTTATATTGATATTGACTACCACTAATTTGTTAAAAGTGAAAGCTGATAACACAGTCGATAATAAACTAAGAAATATGGGAACTTATACTATAAGTGCCCCTGTAAAGACACCCAAAAAAGTATATGTTCAAGAAGAAATTGTAGGCTATTTAGATTTATGCTTGATGAAAACGATAATCTAATTGATTCGAGAGTTAGAATTTTTGCTGTGAAATCGTTTATATAATATATTGAAGATAATTTAGGTGAATAAAAATGAAAAAGAAACTTATATTGATTTTTGTTTGTATACTTGTATTTGCAACTTTAGCAATTGTTGGATATATGCATCTTATGACATATGTAGTTTTTGCTACTGATCCAAAATATACAAGAATGGCTAACAATCATTCAAAAATTGAATATTTTATAGATATGAAAAAAGATGATAATTATCTTGTTGTTAGTGAAGATGCTTTGGTAGGAAATTATTATATAGATTCTGATGATTCTTTATTTTTATCAATAAAAACTACTGAATACGCTGAAGTTGATAAACCAACTGATTATGAGTTTTTGTATAAAATAATAATGGTTCGTAAAATTGATGAAGGTAATACTGCTAATAAAATTGATTCGATTGGTGATGTAACAATTAAAGTATATTCTAAAAATATTATTTCAGTTTATGCATATATTGATGCTGATCTTAATTCTACAAGTAATACTAGATATTATCAGTTATCAGATAATGATTATAATCAACTAATCAATAATGTTATAACTATTATTGAGAATGGAGTGTTATATAAAAGTGCATAACTTGACATTAACACATTATAAGAGTATTATAGAAGCATCTAGGAAGTAGAAAGCCTATATGGTAATAATATCGTCAAGACGATAAGAAATTATCCGGTATTATTTTAAATTTCCAAACTATGGTAGAAGTACCATAGTTTTTTCTTTTATAGGAGGATAGAAGATGGAACCAAGTTTAATTTCAAGCTGGCCTATAGCCTTACAAGTAATTACATTTATTGTGGCTTTAGTGGTTGGTGTATTTTGTTTAGTAAAATTCTGTGATATGTTTGTTGATGGATCAGTTGCTTTAGCAAAAAGAGCGAAGATTTCTCCACTTATCATTGGATTAACAGTTGTTGCGATTGGAACAAGCTGTCCAGAGCTTGCTGTATCTGTATCTGATTCAATTTCATGCTTAATCAATGGTGGAAATGCTAATGTTGCTATTGGTAATGTTGTTGGTTCTAATATTTGTAATTTATTAATTGTATTAGGATTTAGTGCTGTATTTACACCAATTATTGTAAAGAAGAGTATTTGTAGAAGAGAATTTCCATTCTTAATAATGGTTACAACATTCTGTATATTCTTTGGTTTATTCTTTGGATTAAATTCTGAAGAAGGTAGATATGCAATATTAAGATGGGAAGGAATTATTCTTGTTGTATTCTGCGTTATATATATATTATTCTTAATCTATAATGCTAAAAAGCATCCAGAAGATATTGATTTAGAATCTGAAGATGAAGAAGAAAAAGCTCCAATGCCTGTATGGAAGATGATTTTATTTATTCTTTTAGGTGCTGCAGGTGTTATTTTAGGTGGAGAATTAGTTGTATTTGGTGCTAAGGGTATTGCCCTTTCTGCATCTGATGCAATGCATATTGATCATGATTTAGCTGAAAGCTTAGTTGGTCTAACAGTTGTTGCTGTAGGAACAAGCTTACCTGAGCTTGTAACAAGCATTGTTGCTGCTAAGAAGGGTCAAAATGAAATGGCATTAGGAAATGTTATTGGTTCAAACATTTTCAATATCCTATTCGTTTTAGGTATTGCTGCTACAATCAATCCTTTAACAACAGGTGCACAAATCGTTACTGATTTAATTGTTATGGGCTGTGCAACAATGGTTGTTTATGGTATTGCTTTATATGGTAAAATCAAAAAATGGCATGGTGGCCTATTATTAGGTATGTATGCTGCATATGTTGTATATCTAATTGTAAGAACAGTTAGTTAATGAAAGGGCTCGAAAGAGCCTTTTCTTGCCTTATAAGATTATTAATGTTATACTTTTAATACATAATTTACAAAAATCCTAGGAATTTCTAGGGCTTTTTGTGTTTATGGAGGTGCTTATTTTGAATATTTTAAATCATTTTAGCCTACTAGAAACTACTCAAGATATCTTATCAAAGGATAAGATTAAGGTTAGAGGCGCAAGTGATGGTTACAACCAAATGCTTATCTTATCAGACTTTTATTCAGGTGATAAAAGTATTTTTGTTGTTTTACCAAATATTTATTTAGCCCAACAATATTACGATAATTTAATTAAGTATGTTAATGAAGATGATGTATTATTCTTCCCTGCAGATGAATTAATTTCAGCTGAAATGGTATCATCAACAGGTGATTTCTTATTTGAAAGAATTCAAACCCTTTATACATTACTTTCAAATGATAAAAAGATTGTTGTTATGAATATGCATGCAGCAATAAAATTTGAAATGCCTAAGGATAAATGGATTAAGAATATTTTTAGAATTAATCTAAATGATGAGATTAAAATTGAAGATATATGTAATAGATTGGTTTTATTAGGCTATGAAAAAACATTTACTACTGCAAAGACAGGTGAATTTTCAAGAAGAGGTTCTATTGTGGATATCTTCCCATTAGGCTATGAAAATCCTATAAGAATTGATTTTTTTGGTGATGAGGTTGATACAATTAAAGAATTTGATGTAATGACTCAAAGATCTAAAGAAAAGCTAGACTTTGTTGATGTATTACCAGTATCAGAATTCTTATATGATAATAAAGAGTTTGGATTTGCTAAAGAAAAGATAAATGCTTATTTTTCAGATTTTAATTTATCTCAAATAGAATCAGATAATTTAAAATCTGATATATTCAAATTAGAAAACCATAATGAATTAGATTCCTTATCTCGATATATGAGCTTTTTTGAGGAAGAGTTAAATACTATTTTTGATTTTAAGGAGAATAAGAGAATCTATTTAATAGATCCTGTTAAATCTAGTGAATTATTCAATACATTAGAATTAGATTTAAATGAATTTGCTAATAGAATGGGCGGAATGAGTCTTCTTGGAATGAAGCATTATGAATCATTCGTTAAGATTGAGGCAAATGCTAATGTATTAATAGAAGGCGTAAGAAGTATGCCTACAGCTGATTTAGATGTCTTTGCTAAAGAGGTATTACCTTATAATGCAAATCCTAAAAAGATAATGGATGATTTTTTGAAGATTAAAAAGGATAATCTTTTAATTGTATATGTTAAGGATGAAAAAAGATATCAAAAGCTTGTTAAGTATTTATTAGAAAATGATGTCTTCTGTAATGAAATAGATGATATATTAAATGCTAAGGTTAATTTCATTAACTTAATGCATGGAGATTATCCATCATTTGAAATGGCTTTAGAAAAGCTTGTTATTATAAATGAAGAAACATTATTTTCAACAAGCTATTCTCCAAGAAGAATTAGATATAAATCTATTTATAAAAACGCAGTTAAAATTAATAAATATGATGAATTAAATGTAGGAGACTATGTTGTTCATTATAACTATGGTATTGGTAAATACTTAGGTATTAAAACTATTAAGCATAAGGATAATATTGAAAGAGATTATCTACATGTTGTTTATGCAAATAAATCTGCTTTATTTATTCCACTTGAACAAATCTCTAATATTATGAAATATGCATCAGCCGATGTTGAAGGTGTAAAGCTTAATTCGTTAGGTACTACTGAATGGGCAAGAACTAAGGCAAAGGCTAGAAAAAGAATTCATGATATTTCTGATAAATTAATATCACTATATTCAGCTAGAGCTCAAGCTAAAGGATTTGCATGTCCTGAGGATTCTGTAGAACAAATCCAATTTGAAACTGAATTTGATTATGAATTAACTCCAGACCAAAAGAAGGCTGTTGATGCAGTAAAGCGTGATATGGAATCAACAAGACCTATGGATAGATTAATTTGTGGTGATGTAGGATATGGTAAAACAGAGGTTGCTTGTCGTGCCGCATTTAAAATGGTTATGAGTGGCGGAAAGCAAGTATTAATTCTAGCTCCAACAACTATTTTAGCAAGACAGCATTACTACACATTTAAAAATAGAATGGAAGCCTATGGTATGAGAGTTGAATTATTATCTAGATTTGTTCCTTTAAAAGAACAAAAGAAGATAATTGAAGATACTCAAAAGGGTTCTGTTGATATTTTAATTGGTACCCATAAGGTATTATCAGATAATATTAAATTTAAGGATTTAGGATTATTAGTAATCGATGAGGAGCAACGTTTTGGTGTTACTCATAAGGAAAAGATAAAGGAATTAAAGGTTAATATAGATTGTATTACCTTAACAGCAACTCCTATTCCTAGAACATTACAAATGTCTGTAATGGGTATTAAGGATTTATCTATGATAGAAACTCCACCTAAAAATAGATATCCCATTCAAACATATGTATTAGAAAGAAATGATAGAATTATAGCTGATGCGATATCTAAGGAATTAGCTAGAGGTGGACAAGTATTCTATTTATATAATTACACTGAATCTATTGAGGAAATGGAAATAAAGTTAAAATCACTTGTTCCTCATGCAAGAATATGTGTTGGTCATGGAAAGCTAAGAAAGGACCAACTAGAAAATGTAATATCTAAATTCATTGATAAGGAATATGACGTATTATTATGTACAACAATAATTGAAACAGGTATCGATATTCCTGAAACTAATACATTAATTATTCATGATGCGGATAGATTAGGCTTATCTCAAATGTATCAAATTAGAGGACGTGTTGGTAGATCATCTAAGATTGCCTATGCTTATTTAATGTATGAACCAAGAAAGGTTTTAACAGAACAAGCTGAAAAGAGATTAGAAACTATTAAAGAATTTAATGAATTAGGCTCAGGCTTTAAGATTGCAATGCGTGACTTATCTATAAGAGGTGCAGGAGATATCCTAGGCGAAGAACAATCAGGCTTTATTGAAACAATTGGTGTTGATATGTATCTAAAGCTTTTAGATGAGGAAATCAATAAGAAGGAAGTTGTTGAAGAACCTAAGAAGATTGATCCATCACTTGCAAATCCTATGGTATCTAGAACTATTAAGAAGGATTATATTGATAATGATGATGCAAGAATCTATATTCATAAACGAATTGATAAGCTATCAAATATCTATGAAACTAATGAGCTTATTGATGAATTAAAGGATAGATTTGGTAATGCTGATAATGATTTATTATTATATATTTATGAAAAGTTAATGGATAATTTCTGTAAAGCATTAGATATTTATAAAATCGAAGAGGGTAGAGGCTATAGAACTTTTGTCTTTACTCAGGATAAATCAGCTAATCTAAATGGTGAAAAGCTATTTATGCTAACAAATCAATATAAGAATATTAATTTAACTCAAATGAATAGAGAAGTAAGAATTGTCTTAGATATAAGAGGATTAGAAAAGCTTGATCAATTTAAGATGATTTGTAATTATTTTAATGACTATTCATTAGAACAATAAAATGCTAAAAGATATTGAATTTTCAGTAAAACCAATGGGTAAACCTAAAAAAATTTTGTAAAATTCAATATCTTTATGATATAATATTATGAGAATTCTGTTTTGAAACAATAAAAAAGGGGGTGTTTCATATGCCAACAGTTACTAAAAAGCCAATTGCTCCAAAGCAAACTGAAGATCCAAGAGCTGTAAAAGCACGCAAAATGGATGAATTAGTACGGTCTATTGCTGCTTCAAAAAGCGAAACTGCAGACATTGATGCACAGCCTAAAAAGGTTACTGTAAAAAGAGTTGTTGCTGCAAAGCCACAACAAATTATTAAAAAAGGTGTACCTGAGGAAAAGAAAGAAGAAATTAAAGAAGAACCTAAAAAGGAAGAGGTAAAGCCTGAAGAGACTACTGAGCTAAAAGAACAAATAGTTCAAGAGGGTGACCAACAATTCCTAAAGGTTTCATCTAATAAAGCACAATCTGAAAATTCAGATGAAGAAGAGATGTATATCGAAAGACCTACATCTATTAAGATATTAGGTAAGGCTGATGAGTCTAATATATCAAGACCTTCAAAGCCAGGTATCGCTAAACCAAGCTTAGCTAAGCCAGGTATGGCAAGACCTCAAGCTGTTAGACCAGGAATGGTAAAGCCACAAGCTGTTAAGCCACAAAGCTTAGAAGTTGAAGAGGTAAATGAAGAAAAGATATTAGAACCAGTTGTTGAAGATGTTAAACAAGAGGAAACTCCTGTTGTTGAAGAAACTAAAGTACAAGAACCTATCGAGACTCAAGTTGAAGAAAAAGAAACTGAGCCTGTTTTAGAACCTATAGAAGAAAAGGTAGAAGCACCTGAAACAGTAGAAACTGAAGAAACTAAAGCTTTAGAGGCTGCTTCTGAACCACAACTAGAGATTAAGCAAGAGAAAATAGCTCCTGCTGAAGAGTCTTCTGAAGAAACAAGTGTTGAACCAATTGTAGAAGTTGAACCAGAAGCAACTCCAACTGAAGAACAAGTAGAAGCTTTAGAAGAGACTCAACTTGAAACTGAATCAGAAGAGCCTAAGAAGAAAAAGGTTGTTAAGAAAATAGTTAAGGTTGTAAAAAAAGATAAGGAAGAAGAATTATCTGAAGAACCTAAGACTTTAGAACAACCAGTTGTTGAAGAAGCTAAAGTTGAAGAGTCTACTGAAGAACAATCAGATGCTTTAGAATCTACTGATAATGCTGAAGACCCACAAAAGAAAAAGGTAATTAAGAAGATTGTTAAGAAGGTTGTAAAGAAGGATGATTCAAAAGAAGAATTAGAAGAATCTTTAGAATCAAATGAACAACCAGAAGTTAAGCAAGAGGAAGCATCTGTAGAAGAAACTCAAGAAGAAGCTTCAAAACAAGTTGTAGAAGAACAACAAGAGGCTTTAGAATCTACTGAAGAAAAGGTGGAAGAACCTGAAGCAGTAGAAACTGAAGAAGTTGCTTTAGAACCTGAAACAGTGGAAACTGAAGAGATTACTGAACCAGTTGAAGAAGAACCTAAAGTTTTAGAGTCTAAAGAAAAGAATAATGGATTACCATATGATGATTTTGAAAGATTAGCATTATCATCACATGAAAGATATGGTCAAGAATCACAAGAGGAAGCTTCAGAAACTGCTTCAGAAGCTCTTGTAGAAGAAACTCAACCAGAAGCACTTACTGAGAATGAGCAATCTGAATCAGAAGATGTTAAGGTTTCTAATATTGATGAAATTATTCCCGAGGAAAAGAGAGTTAAGACTAATAAGGTTACTTATTTTGATGATGATGGAAATATCGTTGAAGTTGAAGAACCTGTAGAAGAAGCTCAATCTGAAGAAGAATATAGATCTCCAATTGATGATGCAGCAGATGCTTATCTACAAATGCTTAAGGATAGCGAAATGACTGACGAAGAAATTGCTGAGCTACTTGGTATTCCTGTTGAAAAGGCTCAAGAGGTTCAAGAGGAAGTTAAAAAGCGTAAGGTAATTAAAAAGGTTGTTATAAAAAAACGTCCTCAAGCTAAGGCTAAAGCTGAAGCTAAACTAGAACCAGTTGTAGAAGAACCAAAAGAGGAAGCAAAGCCTGAGGCTAAAGAAGAAAAAGAAGAACCTAAGGCAAAGGCTGCTCCAAAAAAGAAAATAGTTAAAAAGGTTGTTGTGAAGAGAGTTACACAACAAGATGAAGAAAAAGAAGAAACTAAATCTGAAGAGACAAAAGAAGACACTAATCCATTTTCAAAGGATAATTTATTAGGCGATAAGGCTGATGAATATATTAAGCTTTTAAAGGATAGTGGAATGTCTGATGAAGAGATAGAAGATTTATTGGGTGAAAAGAAGTAAAAGATAATACTATTTTTGAAGGGAGATATTAAAGATGGCTACAAAAACAACTAAGACTACAAAAACCACAACAAAGGCTACTGCTAAACCAAAAGAGGAAGCAAAGCCTAAAACAGAGGCTAAGCCTAAGGCAAAGGACAAGGGACCTATTAAATTAGCGGTTCCTAAAAAAACTACCACTAAGGCTCCTAAAACAATTTATCATGTATCTAAAAGAGATAATGATGGTAGAGAGTGGAAGGTATTTATTCAAGAATCAAAGAAGGTTATTAAATTATTTGATACCCAAGCTGAAGCTTTAGAATATGCAAAGCAGCTTGCTGAAAATAATAATGGTAGTGTAGCTTTACATGGCCTTAATGGAAAAATTAGAAAAATTTAATTATTTTTAAAATGCTTAAAGAGAGGAAGAAAATTCCTCTTTTTTCTTTCTTTGGAAAACTTTATATTACATATAAAAAAAATAAAAATAATTCTTGATTATTGAAAAACTTTGAGATATAATTATAAAGGCTCTATATCGAGCATAAAGGCAGTGAAGTGGGAGGTTGCCGATACACCGAAAGGCGTTGTCATACAGTGTGTTGGGTTTTCTCATGGAGCAAGTCTATACAACGATTATAGGCGAAAGGAGTTTATAAATATGGCAAAGGATAAAATTAAAATTCGTTTAAAATCTTATGATCACAGATTATTAGACTTATCAGCAAAGAAGATTGTTGATAG
>JAEEGL010501057.1_pt1 | contig 23160 bp, 22 predicted proteins | sample 9134231 | NCBI WGS metagenome assembly JAEEGL01 (sample SAMN16246548, study PRJNA631951) | gut metagenome | biome: gut microbiome; feature: rumen; material: fiber-attached | host: Bos | place: Iran: Karaj | collected 2018-10
ACCTTCCCACGACGGATCAGTTCAACATGACCCACACGGGGAGAGTTGATCGGGAAAGTACGTTCCACGCCAATTCCGTAGGACACACGGCGCACGGTGAAGGTTTCACGGATGCCGCCGTTGCGTTTGGCAATAACAGTGCCTTCAAAAGCCTGCAGACGTTCGCGGTTTCCTTCAACAACCTTAACCCATACGCGAACCGTATCGCCTACATTAATGGAAGGGAGATCGCTGCGAATCTGTTTCGCTTCGATGGAACGAATAATTTCATTCATAGGTGAGTGCCTCCTTTTCTCTTAGACGTTCGTGATCCGGCGCTTCATCCGAACGGATAAAACAGGCAAGCCGGTCAGAGGACCATCCGCATAACAAAAAATATATTATCATAACGGAAAAACAAAATCAATACTTATTTTCTGCCTGCGCTGACAAAATGGTTATCTGCCTTCAGCAGTCAATATATTTACGGAATTCCGGCAAAATACCGATTCCGTTCGGATAATGGGCAGCAAACTGCGGAATCGCATGAGAAGGAAAACTGTTTCCTTCAATGAAAGTCGGTCCCTCCGGAGTAATGGCAACATCCCAGGCAACAAAACGCATTTCCGGGAATTTTTCCGCGGCTTTCAGGCACATTTCCTTTGCTTCTTTCCAGTAAGGAATTTCAAATCCGATCAGGCTGGTGTTCGTCATCGGATGCTTGATAAATGTATTCCCCTGCTTGTCAGCCCCGACTGTCAGAAGTTTACCGCTTTCTAGGTCAATTCTTGCTGCCATGCCGCCGCAGTCAACATTATCCATCACTTTTCCGTTCCCGATTCTCAGGAATGCATATACAATTCCCTGCTTTTTATCCCCAAGCAGTGTCGCGATCCGGCAGGTATTTACAGAAGTCGGACAAAGGGATGCCATTTTGGGATGCTGCAAAACAACTTCTTCCAGAATTCCTTTCCCATCCTTCAGCATTTTCTTCAGGAAATCTTCTCCGCCGTTCTTCCAGTCATCCGGATAATATTTCCGTATGCCCTGTCCGCTTGATCCTTCCAGTGGTTTCCAGATCAATTCCTTTTGATTTCTGCAGAGATTATAAAGTTCTTCCGGATTCGTATCTTCCCGGATCAGAATCCATTTCCTCGGAATCCATTCCCGGAACTGTTCATTGAATTCCGCCTTATTGTCAAAATAATGCCAATACTCCTTATTATTCATCCGCCGGACGATATCGTTTGAAATTCCCCGTGTAATGACGGTTTTTCTCTGTTCGTTGCTGAGCCTGTACATCTGGGCAATTTTATAGTCCATATAGCCCGCGTTATATTTTACGGCACAACGAAGCATGTCTGTCATGAGCCATAATCTTCCCTTGCCGCTTCTTTTTTTCAGAATTCCGGTGGTTTTCCACATCGCTTTCCAGTCCATGCGAACCAGCCGATGCCAGAAGTATTGCAAACGTGACATTCTGTTGTCTTTCCTTTCTCAGACGTTAAATCTGAACAGTGTGACGTCACCGTCTTTCATGACATACTCTTTTCCTTCGCTTCGGATCAGCCCTTTTTCCCTGCAGGCCGCCATGCTTCCGTTGCTCACAAGTACATCATAAGGGACAACCTCAGCCCGGATAAAACCTTTTTCAAAGTCCGTATGGATTTTACCGGCGGCCTGAGGTGCCTTTGTTCCGTTCTGAATCGTCCATGCCCGGCATTCATCCTCGCCTACCGTCAGGAAAGAAATCAGTCCCAGCAAACGGTAACATGCTGTAATCAAACGGTCCAGCCCGCTCTGACCGATCCCAAGATCTTCAAGGAACTCAGATTTTTCATCCGCGCTCATCTGGGCTATTTCTTCTTCAATGGCTGCGGATATGGTAATCATTTCTGCATTTTCCGCTTTGGCTATGTTCCGGACTTTTTCCAGGAAAGGGATATCGCTTTCCGGCTTTCCGAGATCATTCTCGGAGATGTTTGCCGCATAGATAACAGGTTTTGTAGTAAGCAGGAACCAGCTGTTCAGGATCGTCTTTTCCTCGTCATCAGCGTCGTAGATCCTGGCAGGTTTTCCGCTTTCAAGATGACTGTAGATTTTTTCGGCGAGTTCCGCTTCCGCACCGGCTTTTTTATCTCCGCCGCGGAAATTTTTTTCCGCCTTTTCCTTTCTGCGCTGAACCGTATCCATATCAGCAAAAATCAGCTCAAGATTAATGGTTTCGATATCTCTTGCCGGGTCAATGGATCCGTCCACATGAATGATGTTTTCATCTTCAAAGCACCGTACCACATGAACAATGGCATCGACTTCACGGATATGACTGAGAAACTTGTTGCCAAGGCCTTCACCCCGGCTGGCTCCTTTGACCAGGCCGGCAATATCGACAAATTCAATGGTGGTCGGGGTAACTTTCTTTGGATGATACATTTCAGCCAGAACATTAAGTCTTTGATCCGGCACCATCACAACGCCTGTATTGGGCTCGATTGTACAGAAAGGATAATTCTCAGCCTGTGCTCCGGCATTCGTAATCGCATTGAACAGCGTACTTTTTCCGACGTTGGGTAAACCGACAACACCAAGTTTCATAGCGTCTCTGGTTCTCCTTCTTTGTTTTGGCAGTAAAAACGACTGCACCGGCACCATATTATATAGAAGCGATCCTTTTGCGTCAAGCTTTCCAAACGGCCCTTTGTGTGGTAAAATACCGTGTATCTGTAATTTGGGAGGACTGGTTATGAACGTATTCCAAAGTGCTGTTCTGGGGCTTATTCAGGGACTTGGTGAATTTCTCCCCATCTCATCCAGCGGCCATCTTCTTCTGGCCCGTTTTATTATGGGAATTCAATCGGGAGATGCATCCGTGGAAGCTGCCTACAAAGTCCTTGATATTCTTCTGCATGTCGGTACGCTCATTCCCCTGCTGATCATTTTCTGGAAAGACTGGATGGAGATGCTTCGCCATCCGGTGCGCAACAAAACTTTGCTTTACCTGATTGTTGCTTCTCTTCCGACGCTGGCGATCTATTTTGCCGCCAAAAAGCTTTTCCCGTCCGTTGGAGGCTTTTCCGTTTTTGACAGCGGATGGTTCCTCGGCGTTTCTTTTCTTATCACTGCGCTTTTTCTTCTCCTGTGCGATTTCATTTCTTCCCGCAGGAGCGTTTCCGATAAAAAAGTGGGTTTCGCTCAGGCACTTTTCATGGGCATATTCCAGGGAATCGGCCTGATTCCCGGCGTGTCCCGCAGCGGTTCCACGATCCTGGGCGGAATTATATCCGGGCTGGATAAGAAAAAAGCCGCTTCTTTTTCTTTCATGATGAGCGCCCCCGCCATTCTCGGTTCGCTGATTATGGAGGGCAAGGATGCCCTGGATGAAGGCCTATTCAGCCACCTGGAAATTTTGCCTGTCGCAGTCGGTATCCTGTGTGCTGCAGTATCCGGTTTTTTTGCCCTGCGTTTTATGCTGAAAGTAATCAGTACGGTTCCGCTCAGCCGGTTCGCCATCTATCTGGCGATTCTTGGCATTGTATTCCTCGTTCTGCAGTTGGCAGGATATAATCTCCTTCCTCCCTTTGCACCTGCCGCTTCTGTTCCGGTCGGATAAATAAGCGCGGTTTTCTCTTCTGATCTTCGGATCCGGTATCAGGACAAACCAGGTCAATACGTTATTTTTCAAGGAGGAAAAGCGGAATGAAGAAGCTGATGATTCTTATTCTTTCAGCTGCGATTTTGTTTTCCGTTCCTTTTTCCTCTTCTTTTTCGGAGAGTACTGAAACAGAAACCATTCCTGAACCGACGCTTTCTCCGAACGCCGTTAAATACGATGCCGAACACCCGGAAGATCTCTCTGCCGACCAGCTTTATGCGCTTTCTGCCATACTGATTTCTGCAGATACCGGTGAAGTGATCTTTGAGAAAGATCCCGATTCCATTCGTTATCCCGCTTCTGTGACAAAAGTTCTGACCGTATATCTTGGAATCCTTATGGTCGATGATCTGTATCAATATGTAACGGTATCTGATTCCGCCGTTGCAATTCCTTCCGATTCATCCACCATGCACCTTCACGCAGGAGAGGAAATCCGGTTTATTGACGTGCTGTATGGAACGATGCTTTTGTCGGGAAACGATGGCGCCAATGTGATTGCGGAAACGGTTTCAGGCAACTCGGCAGCTTTTGTGAATCTTATGAATCAGACTGTCGAAGCCTATGGCTGCGAGCATACGCATTTTTCCAATCCGCATGGATACCATGATGATAATCATTACTCAACTGCACGCGATCTGGCTGTGATCGCGCGTATAGCCATGCAGAATGAGCAGTTCAGAGAGATTGCGTCCGCTGTCACCTGGAATATCCCCAAGACCAATAAACAGCGTGCCCGTACCATTACGACAAAATCAGAATATATGCTTCAGGGTTCTGAAGAAAAACCGAACAAATACTACTATCCGGAGGCAATCGGAATCAAAACCGGTTCCCATTCCCATTCCGGTTACTGCTTTTGCGGCGCGGCAGAAAAAGACGGGGTTCTGTTGATTTCAGTTGTTCTTTTCACCGGGAAAAGAGCCCGCTGGGCAGATACCATCAAACTGATGGATTATGGATTCAGCCAGTATGTAAGTGTTTCTCCTGTGGATATTTACAATATGAATCCTATTGTTATTGAAACCAATAACTATTCCACTTCCGATCCCGATCGGGGAAAAATCCTTCTTTCCTGTCATTTGCAGGACCCTTCCGGTGTTTCTCCGCGAATCACCACAACTTCCGCTGAGGTCAAACGGATGGCGGTAAATATTAAAAATATTTTTGCTTTTCAGTATTCCAGGGATTTTGCTGCCCCTGTTGCGGCGGGAGAAGTCATCGGAACCATGATGTACTTTCCGCCCTATGGTGATCCTGTTGTTTATCAGCTGACAGCTTCCCGCTCCGTTGCCCGCAGGGAGGACGCCCCGAAAACGCTTGAAGAAATCGTCAACGAGACGTATGCGGATCCGAATCCGCTTCCGCCTCTTTCCGTTGAGCTTGTGATGATTTTTCTTATTCCTGTTTTACTCTTCCTTGCTCTTGTTTTCCTTTTCGTTTCTCTTCGAAAGAAACAGCGTACACGGCACATCAAAACGCCCAAACCGTCCCATCGCTATGTAAAATAGTCCGTGAAAGAAAATGTTTACAGTCAGTTCCCTCGTATGATAAAGTAATAAGAAGAATATAATTCATCAGTTGTACAGGAGGTCCCGGTCATGAGCAGGCAATATATTGAAAGCGGAAAATCCATTCTGGGAATCGAATTTGGTTCAACGCGAATCAAGAGCGTTCTGATTGACGATAACCACCGCGTTATTGCCTCAGGCAGCCACGAATGGGAAAATGAGTATCTGAACGGCATTTGGAGTTACAGTGAGAGTGCTATTCTTTCCGGCCTGCAGGCCAGCTACGCGGATCTGAAAAGAAATGTGCAGAAGGAATATGGAATTACACTGAAAAAAATAGGAGCTTTGGGGATCAGTGCCATGATGCATGGTTATTTGCCCTTCAATTCCGAAATGAAACTTCTTACTCCTTTCCGCACATGGCGCAATACCATTACAGCCGAAGCTTCCGAAAAGCTGACGGATCTTTTTTCCTTCAACATTCCTCAGCGATGGAGCCTCAGCCATTTGTATCAGGCGATTCTGAACAAAGAATCCCACGTTCCGGATATTCGTTTTCTGACGACGCTGGCCGGATGGGTACATTATCTTCTGACAGGCAAAAAAGTTCTCGGGGTCGGCGATGCCAGCGGAATGATGCCCATCGATTCCGATACGTGCGATTTTGATTCCGGAATGATTGAAGCGTTCAATAAACTGGTGGAACCTGAGCAATTTCCCTGGAAACTTCGGGATATTCTTCCGGTCGTTCTTTCCGCCGGGGAAGATGCAGGCATCCTGACTGCTGACGGCGCTGAACTGCTGGATCCTGATGGGGATCTGGAACCCGGCTGTAAGCTTTGTCCGCCGGAAGGTGATGCGGGAACGGGGATGACCGCCACCAACAGCATTCGGGAAAAAACCGGAAATGTCAGCGCCGGTACCTCTATCTTCAGCATGATTGTTCTTGAAAAGCCGCTGTCCAAAGTTTACCCGGAAATCGATATTGTTACAACCCCGGTCGGCAAACAGGTTGGCATGGTTCATTGCAACAGCTGTACCTCTGACATCAATGCCTGGGTATCTCTTTTCCGGGAATTTGCTGAAATTATGGATATTAAAACAGATCCTTCCGAAGTGTATACACGGCTGTTCAGGAAAGCACTGGAAGGTGAAAAGGATTGCGGAGGTCTTGTCAGCTTTAATTATTTTGCCGGCGAACCAGTTACCGGGCTTTCCGAAGGACGTCCTATGCTGATTCGGACTCCGGATGCGCGAATGAATATGGCCAATTTTATGCGGGCGCAGATTTACGCCAGTATGGAGACTCTCAAAGCCGGTATGGAAATCATGAACCGTGAAAAGGTCGTGATTGATGAAGTATATGGTCATGGAGGACTATTTAAAACAGAAGGGGTTGCCCAAAGCATTCTTGCTGCCGCAATTCATGCTCCTGTAACCGTGATGGAAACTGCCGGTGAAGGCGGGGCCTGGGGAATTGCCCTTCTGGCTGAATACTGTCTGCACCGCGAAAAAAATGAATCCCTCGAAAACTATCTTGAGAAGCGGGTATTCTCGGGAATGAAGAAAAACACGATTGCTCCGAATGCTGAAGATGAAAAGGGATTCGACTGCTATATGGACAAATTCATTCAATGCCTGCCGGCTGAAAAAGCGGCTGTGGAAGGACTTAAAGTATGAAGCAGTTAAAAGCAGCCGTTTTTGATCTGGATGATACGCTGCTTCATGATGACCTTTCCGTATCTCCGTTTACTACGGAAGTATTTCGCCGCTTAAGTCTCTCCGGTTTTCGGTTTGTTGCTGCCAGCGGCCGCACGCTCATGAGCATGAAACCTTTTACGGATCTCCTGGGCTGTGTTTCATTATGTATCGCCTGTAACGGTGCATTGATCTGGGACCCTGCGGACGGCCGTGTTCTTTCCCGTGAAGTCCTTTCCGTGGAACTGTGCCATGAAATAGCGGATTTTGGAAACCGTTATCATGTATACGCCCAGACTTATTCGGACGACAGATTCTTTTTTAACGAGGTTTCAGAGTATTCCCGTCGTTATGCGGAAGCGTCCATGCTTTCGGGAGAATATGTTGGGGATCTGAAATCCTTTATCCGGGAAGAAAGAAGCAAAATCCTGATGATGGCTGAGCCGGAAAAAATCAGTGAAATGCTTGCAGCAGGAAGAAAGCTTTTTTTCGGCAGGGCCTCTGTCACCTGTTCCAAGCCTCATTTCCTTGAATTTAACCCGCTGACTGCCACAAAGGGTATTGCTCTATCGAAGGCAGCTTCCCTTCTTGGCCTTTCCCCTGAGGATTTTGTTGCCTTCGGAGACAGTCTGAATGACGCTCCGATGATGGAAATCGCCGGTCATTCTGTAGCGGTTTCAAATGCCCGTCCCGAGATACGCAGCTTATGCAATGAGGTTTGTCTGTCCAATCAACAGGACGGTGTGGCAAACTGGCTGAACTCGAACATTATTGTATAAGAAGGTGACAGCACATTGGTAAAAGCCTCAGATTTTCAGGAGGCCCTGAAGCTGGAATGCCTTGTTTCATCATCCAACGATACCTGGGATTTCCGCACCCCGGATCTGAACCGTCCCGGCATGCAGTTTTGCGGGTTTTATGAATACTTCGCTTTTGAACGCCCTCAGGTAATCGGAAAAGTAGAGATGAGCTACCTGGAGAAGAAGACTGCTGAAGAACGCCGGCATATTCTTGAAGAGTATTTTTCATGGAAAATTCCCTGTGTCATCATCTGCCGGAATATGATGCCGCCTCCTGAACTTCTGGATGAAGCCCGCAAGCACGATGTTTTTGTTTTTCGATGTGCGGCTGTGACGACCAAGTTTACTGTTGCCGCCATTCACTACCTGAATCGCTGCCTTGCCCCCCATGTTGTTCGCCATGGAGTTCTTGTTGATGTGTATGGCGTTGGCATTCTGCTGACAGGAAAAAGCGGCGTCGGGAAAAGTGAGGCTGCGCTGGAACTCATTAAGCGCGGTCACCAGCTTGTAGCGGATGATGTTGTGGATATTTGCCGCATATCAGAAGACCGCCTGATCGGGACCTGCCCGGAACGGGTCCGCCATCTTATGGAAATACGCGGAATCGGCGTTATTGATGTTCGCGCCATGTTTGGTATCGGAGCCGTTTCGATGAGCAAAACAATTGATCTTGTGATCGAATTGTCCGTTACGAATGAGGATGAAGAAATGGACCGGATCGGACTGGATGAGCATACGATTGATATTCTGAATGTTCCCGTTCCTCTTCAGCGAATTCCGATCAAACCGGGACGAAATCTGGCAATTATTGTTGAAGTTGCTTCCCGCAACCTGAGTCTGAAACGGACAGGTTTCAATGCAGCGCGGGAACTGAGTTCTGCTTTTGTCTGACAATAAATTAAGGAGGTTCTTCTTTCATGGCAAGAATTGGTATTGATGTCGGAGGTACCGGAATACAGGTTGGCGTGATTGATGATCATCTGAAAATCCTTTCTGAAGCTTCCATTCCTACTTGTACAAATATCCCTTTTTCTGAACAGGTAGAGAGAATGGCAGCATGCGCTGAGGCAGCCGTAAACCAAGCCGGCCTTACGATGAGGCAGATTGAGAGTATCGGCGCAGGCCTGCCCGGTGTTGCAAATATATCAACCGGAGAAGTAATCAAATGTGCAAATATGGGATGGTTCCATGTCCCCTTCCGTAAGGAGTTTCTGAAGCATGTTGATGTACCGGTATTTATTGAGAATGACGCCAATGTTGCCGCTCTGGCGGAAAGCGTTGCCGGCGTCAGTGCCGGAACATCCTCCAGTGTTTTTGTAACGATCGGAACAGGCATCGGAAGCGGCATTATCCTGAACGGCAAAATCTGGAATGGCTTCCATGGTATCGGCGGCGAGCTCGGCCATACGATTTTTGCTCTTGGCGGTGATCCGTGTCCCTGCGGCAACCACGGCTGCCTTGAACGCTACTGTTCTGCAACAGCATTGATTCACATGGCACGTGAAGCCGTTGCCGATCATCCGGATTCTGAAATGATGAAGATGGCCGGCGGTGATCCGTCCAGGATTGAAGCACGCACTGTAATTGATGCTGCACGCGCTTCAGATCCGCTTGCAACAGAAGTATACGGAAAATATATTGATCAGCTTGCACAGGCTCTCGCAAACATTGTTAACCTACTGGATCCGGAAGTAATTGTTCTGGGCGGAGGAGTGAGCAAAGCGGGCCATTTCCTGCTTGATCCGCTGAAACGTGAATATGTTAAATATGTGTTGTATAACGATCAGCCGATGCCGGATATTAAGCTTGCTGTGCTGGGCTCTGAAGCCGGAATCATCGGTGCTGCTATGCTTTCGTAAAAAAGATATTCATTGAAAACCAGAAACTGATACTTTGATATAAAACAGTAAGGAAGGGATTCTTTCATGGCAGATTATCTTTTCTCAGTACGAAGAGACGGAACCGCTCAACTGGACAGCTATGAAGGAAAAGAAGTGCATATTGTCATTCCGGATCAATACGAAGGCAAACCGGTGACAGCCATCGCTGATAACGCTTTCTCCTGGCTTTCCGGCATTCAGTCCGTTGTTATTCCGGAAACGGTTACCGTCCTTGGGGAGGCTTCTTTTTCCTGGTGTGAATCTCTTGTTACTGTTTCTATTCCGCAGTCTGTAAAAACGATAGGAGAATGGTGCTTTATCGGCTGTTCCTCTCTGAAAAGCATCTGTATTCCTCCTTCCGTAAAAAAACTGAATTATTCCACCTTTCAATCCTGCACTTCTCTTGCTACAGTTTCTCTTCCGGATTCTCTGCATCTGATCGGTCCTGAAGCATTTGCTGAGTGCCGGAGCCTGCGGTTTATCTCTCTTCCGAAACATCTTACAGAGCTTGGTGATAATGCCTTTGCCTCCTGCGATGCCCTTACATCCATCAACATTCCTTCTCATTTGCAAAAAATCGGAAGCGGTGCTTTTTCAGGATGCACTTCTCTTTCCTCCATCAATGTTCCGGAAGATCATCCAGTATATATATCAGACGAAAATGTCCTGATCAACAAAAAAGAAAAACGTCTTGTGTTTTATCCTTTTGAAAAGCGGAACAAGGAATATGCTGTGCCTGATTCTGTTTCTGTTATTGATGAGGAAGCTTTTGCAAACCGTATTCATCTTGAATCCCTGATTATTCCCGAATCTGTTCATATAATTGAACAGAAGGCTTTTTATGGATGCAAAAACCTGAAATCCATTGACCTTCCGGATTCCATTACCCGCATTTCTCCCAATGCTTTTCACGGCTGCTCGTCCCTTGAATCCGTACGGCTCCCGTCAGGTCTTACAAGCATTGAATACTCGGTTTTCTATGCCTGTGCCAGCCTTTCGGATATTCAGATTCCTGATTCAGTTCGCTTTATCTCTTCCTGTGCATTCAGCGGCTGCAGCAGCCTTAAATCACTTGTTCTTTCCGAAGGAATTGTTGATATTGGAGAATCAGCTTTTGAGGGCTGCCGTTCCCTTAAAACGATGGTTCTTCCGGAAAGCCTGAAAACGCTCGGACCGCACGCATTCGGATCCTGTGTAATGCTCGAGAGCATAACAATAAAATCGGGACTTAAGGTCCTTCCTCCCCTCCTGTTTTCACGCTGCGAAAACCTCAGCAATATTGAGCTGCCCGAAACGCTTGAAGAGATCGGTTCGGAGGCATTTGTAAACTGTGACAATCTCCTGTCCCTTCAGCTGCCCAAAAGTGTCTCATTTATTGAACCGGATGCCTTTGCTGAATGCCGCCACCTGATGCTTTTTGTTTATCCTGATTCCTATGCAAAATCCTATGCAGAAGACCGGGATATACTCTTTTCCGAAGTATAAGTCTCTTTCACAGTACAAAAACAGGGACTGCAATGCAGCCCCTGTTTTTGTACTGTATTTATCTGTTTTTATTGTTTTGCTCCGCATTCCGGGCAGAACTTGGTGCCGGCAGGAATCTCTTTTCCGCAGTTTGTGCAGAAAGAACCGGAATTCTGTTTAGCTCCGCATTCCGGGCAGAATTTTGAACCGGCGGGAACGGAAGCACCACAGGCACCGCAAACGGTTCCGGGCTTCACAGCGGCAGGTGCAGCAGGCGCGGCAGTATTCGCCATGCTCTGTGCGAACATCTGACCCATGGCAGCGCCGGCTCCCATGCCTACACCCATACCTGCCATTCCGTTTCCGTTGTTGTTGGCAGCCTCGCGCATTGCTTCGGCGGCCTGATATTTTGCATACTGATCAAGATTTCCAAGAACTCCCATGGAAGTCCTTTTGTCCATTGTTTTTTCGACTTCTTCCGGCAGGGAAATGTTCTCGATCACAAAGCTGCTGAGAGCAAGCCCAAGGGGAGCCAGTTTGGGATTGATTGACTGCATCGCAAAATTAGCGATTTCGTCATAATTGGCTGCCAGATCCAAAGCAGGAATTTTGCTTTCAGCAATAGCATCGCTCAACCCGCTGATCAAAGTCCGTTTAATCTGTCCTTCAACGCCTTCTACAGTAAACAGTGCAGAGGTTCCGAATACTTCTTTCAGGAATGTAACAGGATCGCTGACTCTGAAACTGTAAATGCCAAATGCACGAAGACGAATCATGCCGAATTCAGCATCCCGCATCATAACAGGATTGCTGGTACCCCATTTCATATCCAGGAACTGTTTTGTATTGACAAAATATACATCAGATTTGAAAGGACTGTTGAACCCATATTTCCAGCTCTTCAAGGCTGTCATTACGGGCATATTGCTGGTCTGCAGTTCATAACGTCCCGGTTCAAACACATCTGCCAGCTCGCCTTCATTCACAAAAATGGCAACCTGACTTTCGCGAACTGTCAGCTGAGCGCCCATCATGATTTCCTTGCCGTTCATGTCATATTTGTGAACCATTGTTTTGCTTGAATTGTCAGTCCATTCAATAACATCAATCAACTGACCTTTAATCATATTCAGAATACCCATTTTTAAAGACCTCCTCTTTTATTTTTCTTATCTGTTTTCCGTCTCTTCCGTACAGAGTGCGAAAAGTGACGGTAATACCCGGATCCCTGAAATATGCAGCTCAAGACCGAAAAATTCTTTCAGATGAGCAATACCATCTGTGATATGCGTTGTCAGCATGGCAGTCATGCTGTCTTCCGACATGGTTTTTTCAACGCCGTAGAGCGCACAGCACAACACCAGAATCTGCCCGTTCATATGAACAGTCGGCAGCACATGAAATCCTTCAACATCTCCGCCGAAAGAATTGCGAAGAGCGAGTTCAAGACGGTCCTCACCGTAATGCCAGCGGCCTTCCAGCTTATCGGAATCCTTTGCATACGCCTGCTCCAGTTCAACAACCATGCACGTACTGTTGGGATCCATTCGGCTGCGAAGCAAACGCATATTCCGGATCATGTCTTCTTTTTTAACAACTTTTCCGGTCATCAGTTTCCGGAAAAAATCATGTCTGCATTCCTGCAGCATATCAATTTCACGAAAACGATCATTGGAGAAATCGGCATGAATCCGGTTCAGAAGGATATTGAGCTCATTCAGATAGCGAAGAATTTCTTCCGGTGTTGTGCCTGCCTGGAAAATCGGAACATTCGGAAAATACTCCTGAATGTAGGCAAAGATCTTTTTCTCTTCTTCAGGATTGACGGAAACAGCAATTCCATCCGCGTGATGTTTTGCGAGACTGTCCTTCGTCCCTTCAAAATCGTGACGTATATGCGGAGGCTTAAAACCCTGTCTTTCCCAGTTCTGAATCTGTCCGAAAGCATTCAGAACGTCTTCCCTGTCTGATACGAGCAAAAGCTTGTACATTCGCAATCCTCCAATATCTTTGCGGATCATGCTGCCGCAAGCGTTATTATACCTAATTCATCAGGATTATGCAATCGCACTTCTGTTTTTTATTTATCCTGTATCTGTGATCATGATTTTGATAATATTTGATACTTTTGATTCTGTAGGATATAATCATATCCAGAAAACGATTTTACAGAAATGCCGAGGTGTCTCTCCCTTGAATATCACAATGCTGACAATCGGTTCCGTCGGAGATGTCCGGCCCTATATTCTCCTGGGTTCTGAACTGAAAAAAAGAGGACACAATATTACTCTTGCCGCTTTTTCAGGTTTTGAATCCATGGCTGCGGATGCGAGTCTTTCTTTTTATCCGCTCAGCGGCGATGCAGAATCCTTTATTGCTTCCATTATGAATCCTGATACGAACGCACTCACTTATCTTCCGCGAATTTGCAAAAATCTGAAGTCGGTTGTCCCTGATTTGCTCTGTGATCTCGAGGAAAGCTGCCATAACGCTGATGCGATCATTTGTAATTTCTTTGGATCAGTGTACTATTCAGTTGCTGAAAAAAAAGGAATCCCCTGTATTCAGACACATTTCTTTCCGATGGATCTGAACGGAACTGTTCCGATATCTTCCGTCCGGAATCAGCATCTCGGTAAAGCGCTGAACAAAGCCACATACAAAATCGGATACTATGCAATCGGAACCGTTGAATCATGGCTTCTGTCAAATTGGCGCAAAAGCAGTAATCTCTCGGTCCGAAAAGCCGCAACACATCCTGATTATCATCTTGGGAGTCATCTCATCCCTGTTATCTACGCCATCAGCCCCAATGTTTTTCCGCGTCCTCCCGAGTGGGGACCGAATATATATATGACCGGTTTCTGGTTTGATAATTCACCCTCTGTATATCAGCCGCCTGAATCTCTTCTTCGTTTTCTTGATGAGGGAGATATACCCGTTTATATCGGGTTCGGCTCTATGAATACAGGAAATATGAACAAACTCATTTCCATGCTTTTGCGGGCCCTTCACGCCGCAAATCTCCGGGCTGTTATCTGCAGCCCCTGGGCAAGCAAAAAACTGAAATCCGGAAAACGCGTTTATTTTACAGAATATGTTTCCCATGACTGGCTGTTTCCGCGAGTTCGTGCTGTCATCCATCACGGAGGAGCCGGAACCACTTCTGCCGGTTTGCGATGGGGCTGCCCTACCTGGGTTATTCCTTTTGCGGGAGATCAACCTTTCTGGGGTTCCCGGATTCACAGTATCGGCTGCGGTCCCCGGCCTGTATCCCGCGAGAACCTGACCGTCCGAAAACTGACAGCAGGTTTGATCGATCTGATTTCCCAAAAAGAATATAAAAAAAAGGCGACGGCTCTTTCCAGTCTCCTTGCTCAGGAAAACGGAACAGAAAACGCCGCCAGTCTGATTGAACGCCTGATCAGGAATTGGTAGTATTTTTCAGCTTCCGCAGAAACATCGCCGGAATTTCCGTTACAATCAGTACCAAAAGAATCATAATCAGCGCATAAGCATATATCTCACCATATTCGTTAAAATAGCTGCTTGAATAAACTGCTTTTCCAAGACTGTTCCGGGTCTGAACAAGATACTCAGCAGAAACAACCACTTTCAGTCCCATTCCGGCGGCATTGAAAAATGATTGCTTCAGATATCCTGAGATCATAGGAAGATAAACATATGTCATAACCCGGATATTCAGGCCGCTGTTCATCCGAAAAACAGCAATCATTTCCGGTTCGATTCTTCTGCAGCCTTCTGAAGCCGCCTCGCTGATCATCGGAATCAGAATCAGCGAAGCGGCCATAACCGGCACGAAGGTATAGGAAAACGTTGTCATAATCAATATGACCAGCACAATCATCGGAAGACTTCGGATCAGGATCATAAAGGGAGCCAGAAAATTCCTTATCCTGTCAGAAAGGCCTTCCGCAATGCCTGCAATAACTCCGACAAACATGGAAACAGCAAGTGATTCAAGCAAATGAATCATTGTCGTACCTATCATTGCATAAGTTGTTTTCCTGCTGAGCAGACGGAAAAGCGCCTCTCCGATTTCTGATAATTTCGGAAAGACAACCCGGTTGCCGCGAAGGATCCCGCCTATATGGATCAGAGCCAAAATCAACACAATTCCAAGGCAGAAAGAAACAAAACGGAACCTGCGGTCTTTATTTTGCGTCATAATAGAAATCGTCTGCAGGTGCTTCCCCGCCAAACTGCACAGGATCGATATTTACGATTCTTTCAATCTGGGTTTTTGCTTCGACAGCATCCAGATAGAAAATATGACATCCGGGAATTGCTTTCAAAGCAATGGCTTCTTTTGCAATAATACCCATTTCAACCGCCGCTTTTGCGGTGCCATCCGGATCTGCAGAGCATTTTTCCGCTGCTTTCCGGATTTCCTGCAGACCCTTTTTTACTGTTTCAGGAGACTGCCGGATTGTTTCTTCCCGAACGAAGAGACCGGCCTGCGCGAATCCGTTATCTCCGGTGATTTCCTGATACAGATCATACAGAGGAACAGAAACGGCTGTTTTGTTTTCTTTTGCAAGGCTCATCAATGCTCCGGTAATCGCAGGCTCCGCTGTCATAACAATTTCTTCCGGATCCTTAATCAGCAAAGCCTGTGTTTCCGCAGCATCTGCCAGATAAATGATTTCAGATGGCTCAATGTTCTTTTCTTTCAGAATGAACAAAGCGATGGAAGCATTGATCGTGTTTTCGCCGAAGAGCGTCACTTTCTTTCCGTTCATGGTTTCAAGACTGAAATCAGGAATCTGCGAGGCAAAAACAAGATTACCCCATGTAACAAGTGCCGCCAGTTTATAAGTTGATTTTCCTGCTTTATACAGTTTGGCTCCGGCGTTTACAGGTGCAATAATAAAATCCGCCTCGTTATTGCCGAATTCTCCGGCAATCAGAGAAGCAGCAACAGGATGAACCCGGTTTCCAAGCGCCGCAACGGCAAGAGCCGGGGCACCGTTCGGTACAGAGATGGAATACTCCGTTTCCTCAGCAAAAGCAGCACCCGCTGCAAGCATTACAAGAACTGTCAGCAAAACAATAATTCTTTTCATTTTTTATTTCTCCTCATTTTTTAATACAGGAACAAGAGCACTTTTCACAATAATTCCGCGTATATTCCCCAGTTTCCCCGTCAATGCGCCGATCTCATCATTTGTTCCTTCCGTTATTAATCCGATTACTGCCGATTCGTCTTCTCGATTCGGCACACCAATTCTGCCGCGGATTACTTTACCGTATTTTGTCAGAATCCGGTTTACTTCTTCTATGCATTCCCGATGCTGTACAACAATCCCGATAAATCCCTGCCTGACGGTTGGATTCATTCGATCATCCCTCCAGTTTTACCGAAAAAATACGCACGGGGAATAAAACTATCCCGTGCGTGAAATTGCATTCATAAAGCCGCCTCCTTCCAATCTTGCGCATTGATTTCTCTCTGCGCTCAATCAGGAAACCTGTATATCCTTCCCTCAGCCGATCCCGGAGGATCAGCCTTGGGTATGGGGATACTCCCGGAATTATATCAGATCTGAAACTTTATTTCAATTTTTCCGCGGCAATTTCCAAAGCTTTCTTCAGCTGAACATCCTTTTCAAGATCGGCGAAATTATAGGTACCGTTATCTCCTTCCGGTCTTTCAATATTCACATCCGGAGCGATGCCGATTTCATGAACATGATTTCCCAGGGGCGTAAGATATTCAGCAATTGTAATCTGGAATCCCGCGCCTTCCTTTCCTATATACAGAACATTCTGAACAATACCTTTTCCGAAGGAATTTGTGCCGACCACCGTCGCGCCGGCCCGCTCCTTGAGAGCAGCGGTCAGAATTTCCGATGCACTGGCGCTCATTTCGTTTACAATAATTGTTAATTCGATGTCTGTTTTTCCATCTGTAGTCTTATAAACATGGTCTTCTGTTCCATCTCTGTACACCAGATAGCAAAGGTCACCGGCATCCAGGAAAAGATCCCCGATTCTTACCGCCTGATCTACCCATCCGCCTGTATTGTCGCGCAGGTCAATAATCAGGCTCTTTGCACCTTTTTCAACAAGATCAGAGAACTCATTTTTAAATTCCTGGTCCGCTACCCCGGCAAATTCATACAGTGCAATATAGCCGATATTCTCTGTCAGCATTGTGCTCTCAACCTGATTGACGTTAACCTGTTCACGGCGAATGTTGAATGTAATTTCTTCTTCGTTGCGCAGGAAAGTAACATCTACAGTGGTTCCAGGTTCACCCCGCATAATATTGACTGCTTCTGTCAGATTTTCAGAGGTTACAAACAGATCCTCTCCTACACGGTAAAGAATATCCCCGCGCATAACGCCGGCCTCCTCCGCAGGGCTTCCTTTAAAAACGCGCGAAATCGTACAGATGCCGGTTTTGTTGTTGGCTAAAATCATTACACCGATACCGACATATTTCCCCTCATCATCTTTCCACATCTGTTCGAATTCTTCCGGATTGTAATAAAACGTATACGGGTCTTCCAGACCGGCCAACAGTCCCTTGGCCGCGTATTCCATCATTTTGTTTCCATCCGGTTCTTTATAGAAATAATACTCCGCTGCATCATAAAGATCCGCAAGCTCGGAAAATTTAGAAAGCCTGTCGTATTCTTCCTGCGAGATGGTAACGGTTTTTCCGTTGCTTCCGGAATTTATTACCGCGGAAGATTCATTATTCTGAGGCTTTCCGAACATCGCCTCAAGGGTAGAACCCTGCCCCATCATACATCCGCTCAACAGGCTCATCAAAGCAAGCAGGCTGATCACTGTCAATACTTTCTTTTTCATAAACGTGTGCCTTCTTTCAATTCGTTTAGTTTGGTTCCTGTTCTTTCCGCCAGACTCATCAGCATTCGGGAAACCGCTGCTTCTTCAAGGGTTCTCAGATCCAGGCCGGTTTCTTTTTTGATTTTTTCCATCCTGTAAAGCAGCGTATTCCGATGAATAAAGAGCTGCCTTGAAGTTGTGGACAGATTCAGATCATTTCGGAAAAAGACCCGGATGGTTTCCAGAATCTCCTCCGTAAAAATCTTTCGGGTTTGCGGTGTGAAAAATGAATCGGCCAGCATTTCAGCTTTTTCCGATGGAATTGAATCGACAAGCCGTTCCAGGGTTTGCCGTCCGTATTCAAAAACCCGCCCGGTAAGATGATGCCTGATGCCTGTCTCAAGGGCTTCCACCGCATCAAGGAAGCTGTTCCGGATCTCTGAAAGGCTTTCGGTCTCTCCTCCGATTCCGGCATAGCATGTTATTCCGGCTTCACTTTCAAGGGTTTCCGCAACAGCAGCGGCAAATTCTGCAATCTCATCCCTTCCTCTTTTTTCCATGCAGGCAATGACTGCCGTATCTCCGTTATACAGGGGAACAATACGGTCGTCTTCCTCAAGCGGAATCAATTCTTTTACATTCTGTATGTTGGTTCCCTGTACACGCCTGAAAACAATCACCCTGCGCCGGATCGTATCCCTGATCCCGAACTCAGAAAGGAGGCTGCTGTCAGCGTTTCCCTGAAGCAACCCCTGAAGCGCATCTTCTTCACTTCGGATGAACGTATCCGATCCTTTGCGAATCCTTTTCAGCAGCGCAATACCTTCATCTTCATTCATACAGGAATAAACCAGGTCGCCTGATGAATAATAGCACATTCCGTTTTCCTGTACGATTTGTCCGCTTCGGAGCTTTTTCCGGAGCTGACTTTCTGTTTCAGAGATGAACCGGATCCGGATCTCTAGTTTTTTTTCCATAATTACCGGTTCCCTCCTTCCTCAGTCTATATAATATAATCTTTCATCACCTTCTTCGTCAAGTTTCCCAGCTTCTGAAACTGCTTTCCCAGCTTCTGAAACTGCTTTTCAGGCAGAAAAATAAAAGCTGGCCGGATATTGAAATATTTGTGTTTCGGGTTTTTTCAGATTATAATAACTTAAGGATACGATCAAAATGACCGGAATGGAGATACAGATCATGCGTCAAGCCAGGCTTTGGATCCTTCCTGCCCTTTGCATTCTGCTGCTTTTCCCCTCTGTCTGCAACGCAGAATTTCTGTTTTCAGATGATCGCTTTCAGGGAGTTTTTACCACTGAGAACCTTGATGCCATTATCAGTGAATATGAATTGTTTGACGGCTGGTACTGGACTTCCCCGGCCAGAGTAACGCAAACCTTTCACGGAAGAGAAAACGATCCCGGTTGGACAGATTCCTCTGTGAACAAGTACCATCGCAATGGTTATGTAAAGGGAATATACGGCTGCCGCTGGATGTCCAATCAGATTTTTCTGGTCAATCCGGACAAATACGGACAGGGAGAATGCTTTGGTTTTGCCCAGTTTCTCGGTTATCTCCTTTCGGGTGAATATAATCCTCATCATAAATGGAAATATTTTTATTCCCTCGAAGCATCTGACGGTCTCCGGGTCGGTGACATCATTCGTACGGAATTTACGGTCAACAACAAATTTTACAGTCACAGTGCCGTGGTTTATTCCGTTACGGATGAACGAATTCTGTTTATACAGGTTTCCGGAAGTTCCTATAACCGGATCAGCGTCGGCGCCGGTTTTTCCGATGGATATCATGATTGCCCGTCGACGCTTGATGAATTGGCGAAAATCGGGAATATTAAAATTTGCCGTTCTCCATTGAATATGGATTAAGGAATTTACACAAAAAAACTCCCTTTACAGCGCTTGTAAAGGGAGCATTTTTATTCTTCAGGCACCTGAAACGGTTTTATTTGTTCAGGATGGTCTTCTCCGTTTCCTTGTCAAAGAAGTGGAGATGGTTGGTATCAAACGCGATCTTGATCTTGTTTCCGGCTCTGCTGGAAGTCCGGGGATCAACGCGGGCGATGATGTTTCCATCCTTGCCGGTCGTGCTCAGATACAGATAAGTTTCAGAACCCATCAATTCGGTCACTTCCACGTCCACATCAATGGTGGCACCGGAGAACTCAGCCAGTTTGGCTTCATCATCATGGATGTTTTCGGGACGGATGCCCATGACGACTTCCTTGCCGATGTAGCTTTCATCTGTGAACTTCGCGATCTTCTTCTCGGGAACAATGATCTTGTTATCGCCAAAGCAGGCAACAACATCCTGTCCTTCACGATCCAGCTTCACATTAAAGAAGTTCATCTGGGGGCTTCCAATGAATCCGGCAACAAACTCATTGGCCGGATAATCGTACAGATTCTGGGGAGTATCCACCTGCTGCACAACGCCGTCCTTCATAACGACAATACGGCTGGCCATGGTCATAGCTTCGGTCTGGTCATGGGTAACGTAGATGAAGGTTGTCTGCAGTCTCTGATGCAGCTTGGTGATCTCAGTACGCATGGCAACGCGCAGCTTGGCGTCCAGGTTGGACAGAGGTTCGTCGAACAGGAAGACTTTCGGCTCACGAACGATGGCACGGCCAAGGGCAACACGCTGACGCTGGCCGCCGGACAGCGCCTTGGGCTTCCGGGTCAGCAGGTGAGCGATGTCAAGGATCTTGGCAGCTTCTTCCACGCGGCGCTTGATCTCGTCCTTCGGAGTCTTGCGCAGTTTCAGGCCGAATGCCATGTTGTCGTATACGGTCATGTGGGGATAAAGAGCATAGTTCTGGAAAACCATGGCGATATCACGATCCTTGGGCGCCACGTCATTGACCAGTTTGTCGCCGATGTACAGCTCGCCGTCGGAAATCTCTTCCAGACCGGCTACCATACGGAGCGTAGTGGACTTACCGCATCCGGAAGGTCCGACCAGAACGATGAATTCCTTGTCTTCGATGTCCAGGCAGAAATCGCTGACAGCGGTCACATTGCCGGAATATACCTTGTAGATGTGCTGAAGGGATACACTTGCCATATTTTTTTCCTCCTCTTATTTCAGGACTCACCTGTTTATATGAATTATACAGAAAGGCGTAAAAAAAAGGAATTGCCTGTTTGAACAAGAATTCCTTTTTGTTTTGTGCAATTCTGACAATCCCGCATCTGTCAGCGATGGTTCCGGATCTCATTCCGTTCGAGTCTGATATTGTTGATCAGCTCACTGAGTTTTCTGTCGGTTTCAGCCAGAAGCGAATCCATATAATCAAGGGTATTTTTATGAAGCTCAGCAGCCTCCTGTCTGGCGCTTTCCCTCAGTTCCTCACATTCAACGCGTGCCCGGCGTACGATGCTTTCTTCTTCAACCAGCTGCTGTGCTTTCTTTTCCGCATCGCTGATCATCCGGGATGTTTCGGCAGCAGCCGCTTCCATTCTGGCGGACGCTTCCTGGGTAGCTCTCTCAACAAGGGCATTGGCTTCACGGTTTGCCTGATCCATGATCTGCTGCGCATTCTGTGAAGCCTCATTGACCATATTCTGAGCCTGTGTGGACGCGTTCTCGAGGATCTCCTTTTTTTTCTGGTCCGTTTCAGTCCGGATCGCTTCCTCCTCCTGGACGATCGCCGCTGCTTTTTTGACGGTGTCGGGAAGATTGTCCCTGAGATATTCGAGCTGAGCCTGCATCAGGTTCCGGTTTACGATACAGCCCTCGCTGCTCATCAGGCTCCTCTTGGCGTTTCTGAGCTCCTCAAAAAGGATATTGACGGCTTTCAGGCATTCTTCCGAACTTTTGATATCGTTGGCCATATCTTTTTTCTCCTTTTCTGCAAGGGTTATCGTATTAATCTTGTTTCGACAGCAGTCGGCTGATTTCCTCTGTCAGTTCCGGCGGGACAAAGGGGCTGATATCCCCTTCGAAAGCGGCGACTTCCCTGACGGCTGTGGAAGATATGCCAGTCATGCCCGGATCCGACGGTAAAAACACGGTCTCCATGTGTTTATTCAGGAGTCTGTTGGCTGCTGCTGACTGAAGTTCACGATCCAGTTCTTCCGCACCGCGTATTCCGCGCAGTATGATTGTTTCCTTTTTCTGTTTCATATAATCGGCAAGCAGTCCGTCCCAGCTCTCGATACTGACGTTATCAAATTCCCTGCAGGCAGTACGGAGCATTTCCAGTCGTTTGCTGACAGGGATCGTTCCGGACTTATGGATGTTGTGCATAACCGTCACCGTTACATGGTCGAACATAGCGGATGCCCTGGAGATCAGGTTAAGATGTCCTTTGGTCGGCGGATCAAATGATCCGGGAAAAACACAGGATACCACGATGCTCACGCTCCTTCTGAAGTCTTTTGATAAATTGTTACGGCACAGAATCCCCAGGCCCTTTTTTTAATGGGTGAAAAGCATTCCGAAACCGTCGGTTCCTTTCCGGCTTCATGTTCAAGGATGATCAGCGTATCAGGCCGGATCACCGTAATGATGGAGTCAAACACATCCCTTAAATCGAGCATTGAATACGGAGGATCAAGAAATACAATGTCGAACGTATCGCCTTCCCGCGACAGTTCTTCTGCAGCCGTCCGCCAGTGACATTTCATCTGTCTGGTCCGCTCTTCATAACGAAGGGCAGCAATGTTTTTTTTCTGAACAGCGCAGGCATTCCGGTCAATATCGGCCAGCACCGCAAAGGACGCGCCCCGGCTCAGGGCTTCAAGGCTTAATGCTCCGCTTCCGGCAAACAGATCCAGGACCCTGCTCCCCGGAACGTCGCCCTGGATCATATTGAATATATTCTCCCTTACGCGGTCCAGCGTCGGCCGCGTATGAAGGCCTGCCGGAGCTTCGATTATTCTGCCCCTGGCTTCTCCGGCGATGATACGCATCTCTCGTTCTCTCCCGAATCGTCAGTTCAGCTGTTCCGGCTCGCGGCTGTGCGAAGCGGCGGATTTGGCCCTGATTTTTTTCTTTTCTCTCCGGATCCTTTTGCGGTCGTTTTCGGAAATGGCGGTATGGATTCTCGTTCTGACCGTTTTCCCGTTCAGGTATCCTGTTCCGTATGCGGCTGCGGGAAGCAGCAGAATGACAGGACTGAGCCGTTCAACCAGAAGAATACCCTCTTTGCTGTCTGAACCGACGATATTGACGAACGGAATGATGGCGATGCGTACGATAGCGCGGATATAATCGATGGTCATCATACTCTCAGGCTGTGTATAGTTCACAAGCGCATTGCCGATATCGCTTCTCTTGGCGTATGTCTGCATCCATGACGGCAGCGTGCCCGAACCGGTCATGCTGACAGAAG
>JAEEGL010586734.1_pt1 | contig 23160 bp, 19 predicted proteins | sample 9134231 | NCBI WGS metagenome assembly JAEEGL01 (sample SAMN16246548, study PRJNA631951) | gut metagenome | biome: gut microbiome; feature: rumen; material: fiber-attached | host: Bos | place: Iran: Karaj | collected 2018-10
AACTTCTTCATAAGATTAAGAGGAAGCTTCTCTCAAAATAAGGGGAGCCGAAAGGCTGTAAATTAATGCTCAAGGAAATTGCCAAAAATATTCTTGCTAACAACAGAAAAAGGGCTTACCAGAGTAAAGTTAAAGACATGAAGAATGCCTACAATATCTGGGAGCATAAGCGTGAGAAACGTCCCATGACTGTCGTAGGTGGAGAAGCCTACGAGGTAACGGGGCGCATTCAGCTTGTCACTGAGGTGGTTTCCTACACAGACATCTGGAGAGAGGCAGACCCTGCTGCGACAGCTGAAAAGATTCTGATTTTTGTAAGTCCGAAGGGAAAGCTTGCAGGTTATGCGGAGACTAATATAAGGAATTATTTCCAGGCTCATCCTGAGATCAACGTGGTTTATGGTGATGAGGATGAAATGATGGGAAGGGGCAAATACGGACATCCGTACTTTAAACCTGACTGGTCCCCTGACACCTATTTAAATGCCTTTTATATCGGCAGCGTTTTTGCCTGCAGAGCAAATACCTACGAGGCAGCAGCCAAGGAATATGAGAATGCCCTTAGAATGTTGGGCGGAACCTCAGGAGTAAAGAAAAATACACCTGAAGCAGTTGGTAAGGAAGCAAGTCTTCTTTCAGCTGATGTTTTATTCTGTATGCTTGCAATAGAGGAGAGAGCCTTTGGTAAGCGCAACGGCACTGAGTTCCCGATAGGGCATATAGATGAGATTCTTTTCCATAGGAATCCTGATACAGATGTTTTTTATGGCAGAGGCTTTCATAACTCAAGGCACATGCTGATGAGACCTGCGACTGTAAGTATAGTTATTCCCACTAAGGACCATCCGGAAATACTTCTGCAGTGTATAAAATCAATCGTAGCTACTACTCATGAGAAGAACATCAAGTATGAGATAGTGGTAGTTGATAATGGCAGTAGTGCTTATAACAGAGTCAGATATGGTTCGTATATCAATTCCGTCAGCAAGATGAACGGATTGACTAATATAACTTATTTATACAAGGTAGAGGATTTTAATTTTTCCCATATGTGTAACAGGGGAGCAGCGAGATCTGGTGGAGATTATCTGCTTTTCCTCAATGATGATATTGAAGCGACTCAGGATGGCTGGATAAGAGAAATGCTGTCCCAGGCGCAGCTTCGTCATGTGGGAGTTGTTGGAGCAAAGCTTCTTTATCCTGACAGTGATTTGATCCAGCATGCTGGTATTACCAATGTAAGGCTTGGTCCTGTTCATAAGCTGCAGAGAATGCATGACCAGAAGGCTCATTACTTTGGCTTTAACAGAGGAATACATAATCTTATTGGTGCAACAGGCGCATGCCTTATGCTCAGCAGAGATAAGTTCAATGAGGTCGGGGGATTCCCGGAGGAACTTCCGGTTGCATTTAATGACGTTGATCTTTGCTACAGTATCCATGAGAGAGGATACTATAATGTATGTTGCAATCATATAAGTCTTTTCCATCACGAGTCTCTTAGCCGTGGGCTTGACACTCTTGATATGAAGAAAATGGAGCGCCTCGCAAATGAATATGAGGTGCTTATGAAGAGACATTCTGGTTTTTACAATAAGGATCCCTTCTATAGCAGATACCTTACTGATGATGAGACAATCAGTGCCATCATTCCATGTGAGGACTTTTTGCCTGTGCTTGATATCCCTTATCACAATATCAAGATTCATGAAAAGGGCTATCCTGAGGCAAGAGAAGATGCATGTCTTCGTCTTGGCGTTGAGTATGCCGGAACCATGGAGAACTGGATGTACGGAGTGCGCGATGGAGAGGTGGTTGATGGCTATTTCATAAAGGGATATAGCTTTGTAATTGGCTCAGACAATGCATTTTTCGAAAGAAGACTTGTCCTTCGCCAGGTTGAAAGGCTTGATGATGGTGCAAGAGCAGTGTCTTCCATGGTATACAGCCTGCCTGTTTATACATGGTACAGACCTGACATAAAACTTAGATTAAAGGATCAGATAGATGTTGATATGACCGGCTTTAAGGTTAGAATTGCAACTGGAAAGCTTAAGCCTGGTTATTATCAGATAGGAATGGTTGCCCTTGATCAGACTGGAAGTCTGAAGCTTATAAACTGGGTGCCCAATCTACTTAAGGTGAAGTAATGGCAGATAATACAGAATTTGATTATAAAACCGCATATGAGAAAGAGAAGCTTAAAAGCGCTGACCTTGCTCAAAGGATTGCAGATCTTGAGGACAAGAATCAGGAGCTTGAGTTTAAGCTGAACAGGATAAAGAACAATCCTATTTGGAAAGCAAGTACTCCTGCCAGAAATACAATGCATTTTGTTATAAGGCAGAAGGACAGACTTAAAAATGCTGGCTCAGTGCGCGGTGTAATTGCAAAAATAAAATATAAGCAGATAGAGAGAAAAGCGAAGGTACATTATGGTACAGAGAGCTTTCCTGATGAAGAGAGAATAAAGAGGGAGAGAGAAGAGGAGTTTGCAAAAATGCCTCTTATCAGTATTCTGGTTCCTCTTTATAACACCCCTGAGAACTTCCTTAGGGATATGATAGAGTCTGTTCTTAACCAGACCTATGTGAATTGGCAGCTATGCCTTGCTGATGGTTCAGATGCTGAGCATGCATATGTTGAAGCTATTGCAAGAGAATATCAGCAGGATGCCAGAAACAAGCTTGGCAGGGTAGATGGAACAGGAATTGTTTACCACAGACTTGAGAAAAACACTGGTATTTCAGGAAATACTAATGAGTGCTTAAAGCTTGCACAGGGTGAATATATAGGTCTTCTCGACCATGATGATATTCTTCATCCTGAGGTGCTTTACTACTATGTTAAGGCTATAAATGAGAAGAATGCTGATTACATCTACTGCGATGAAGCAACCTTCTCAGGAAAAAGCATAGATCATATGATAACTATGCACTTTAAGCCTGATTATGCGCCTGATAACCTTAGAGCAAATAACTACATTTGCCATTTCAGTGTATTCAAGAGATCTCTTCTTGAGGGTACTGAGTTGTTCAGATCAGAGTTTGATGGCAGCCAGGACCACGATATGATCTTAAGGCTTACAGATGCAGCTGAGAATATTGTTCATGTTCCCATGCTTTTATATTACTGGAGATCCCATGCTGGTTCAGTGGCATCTGACATCAGCGCCAAGAGCTACGCTATAGATGCAGCCAGAGGCGCAGTTGCCGACCATCTCAGAAGACATGGCTATGAGCACTTCAAGATTTCAAGTACCAGAGCCTTTGAGACTATATTCAAGATTGCCTACGAGGTTAAGGGAATGCCGAAGATTTCCATAATCATTCCCACCTGCGAGCATGTAGAAGATTTGAAGCGCTGCCTCACTTCTATTTATGAGAAGTCTACCTATGATAACTACGAGATCATAGTTGTAGAAAATGGCAGTACCTCCAAGGAAACCTTTGCTTATTATGATCAGCTTAAAAACAGTGCAATGAGCTCTGTTTTAAAGATAGTTAACTACTATGATGATCCAGCAAACCTTAATCCTGATGGTTCAAAACCTGCATTTAACTATTCAAAGGTTGTGAACTATGGAGTTAAACATTCAGAGGGCGATTATGTTCTCCTTTTGAATAACGATACTCAGGTTATTACTGTTAACTGGCTCGAAGAGCTGCTTATGTACGCTCAGAGAAAGGATGTTGGAGCAGTAGGTGGAAAGCTTTATTTCCCTAATAGGAAGATTCAGCATGCAGGAATCGTTTTAAGACTTGGAGCGCATAGAACTGCTGGACATTGTCACTATGGCCAGGAGGGCATGAACCTTGGATACATGGGCAGACTTTGCTATGCTCAGGATGTATCCGCTGTTACAGGAGCCTGCCTTATGACCTCAAGAGAGAAATATGATGAGGTTGGAGGCTTTGATGAAGGATTTGAGGTTTCTCTTAATGACGTTGATTTCTGTTTGAAATTGCGTGAAAAAGGATATCTTAACATATTTACTCCTTTTGCTGAGATGTATCATTATGAGTCTGCTTCAAGGGGACTAGACCTTGAGGGCGAGAACGCCAAGAGATACGATAAAGAATCTGAGCATTTTAAAGAGAAATGGAAGAGCGTCCTTGATAAAGGAGACCCGTATTACAACCCCAATTTCTCACTGGATAGAAGCGATTTCTCACTAAATGTTGAGGGATACTCAAGTCTTAGAGATTCGTAAAGCTAACTTGCAATTATTGTATAGTAATGCTTTACTTAATATATCAAGAAACATTTACCATACAGGAGGGAAAATGATGAGTGATGCAACAAAACAGCTGGAGTACTGGCTTAATGATCCTTACTTTGATGAAGACACAAAAAAGGAACTCTTATCAATAAGAAATGATGAGAAGGAAGTAGAAGATAGATTTTACCAGGAACTTGAATTTGGTACAGGCGGACTTAGAGGTGTTATCGGTGCTGGTACCAACAGAATGAACAAGTACGTTGTTCGTAAGGCTTCACAGGGTCTTGCTAATTATATTAAGAAAAACGGTGGAGCAGACGGAGCTAAGAGAGGCGTTGCTATTTCTTATGATTCACGTCGTTTCTCACCTGAATTTGCAGATGAGTCAGCCAGATGCCTTGCTGCAAACGGAATTAAGACGTATGTATTTGATGAACTCAGACCTACTCCTGAGCTTTCATTTGCACTTAGAAAGCTTGGATGTATTGCAGGTATCATGGTAACAGCAAGCCATAATCCGCCTGAATACAACGGCTATAAGGTTTACTGGGAGGATGGTGCTCAGATTACACCTCCTCATGATAATGGTATTATCAGTGAAGTTAAGGCTCTTACTGATTACAGCGAAGTAAAGACAATGTCAAAGGAAGATGCTATGGCAGCAGGTCTTTACGAGATCATCGGAAAAGAAATTGATGATGCTTACATGGTAGAGCTTAAGAAGCAGATCATTCACCTTGATGTTATCAAGGAAATGGCTGAGAAGCTCACAGTAGTTTATACACCTTTCCATGGTACAGGACTTGTACCTGTAAAGAGAGTTCTTGCAGAGCTTGGCTTCAAGAATGTTTATATTGTTCCTGAGCAGGAGCTTCCGGATCCTGAGTTTACAACTCTTGAGTATCCTAATCCTGAGGATCCTAAGGCATTTAAGCTTGCTCTTGAGCTTGCTAAGGAGAAGGATGCAGACATCGTTCTTGCTACTGACCCTGATGCTGACCGCCTTGGTGTATATGCTAAGGATACAAAGACAGGCGAATATATTCCTTTCACAGGCAATATGTCTGGTATGCTCATTGGTGAGTATATCCTTCGTGAGAGAAAGGCTACAGGTACAATGCCTGAGAGACCTGCTTTCGTAACAACAATCGTTACAACAAACATGGCTAAGGTTGTAGCTGAGAAGTACGGACTTCACTACATCGAAGTTCTTACAGGCTTTAAATACATCGGTGAGCAGATCAGAATCTTCGAGGATAACAACCAGGAATACAACTATGTATTCGGCCTTGAAGAGAGCTATGGATGCCTTGCTGGTACACATGCTCGTGATAAGGATGCTATCGTAGCTGTAATGATGCTCTGCGAAGTAGCTGCATTCTGCAAGAAGAACAACATGACTCTTTGGGATGCAATGATCAATATGTACGAGGAATATGGTTATTATAAGGAAGGCCAGTACTCAATCACCATGAAGGGTATTGAGGGAGCTAAGGAAATCGCAGCTCTTATGGACAGACTTAGAAGCAATCCTCCCAAGAACTTTGGTCAGTGGACTGTTGAGGAGTTGAGAGATTACAAGACTGGTGAGACAGTAAATCCTCAGACCGGAGAAAAAGGAAAGACAGGACTTCCTGAGTCTAACGTATTGTATTTTGCACTTAATAATGATTCCTGGTGCTGTGCACGTCCTTCAGGAACTGAACCTAAGATTAAGTTCTACATGGGAGTTAAGGGAACAAGTCTTGAGGATGCTAATCAGAAGCAGGAAGAACTCACTGCTGCAGTAAAAGCACTTATTGAAGCTTAAATTATAAGTGATGAGATTTTTTGAGACTGCCTTTGGGCAGTCTCAATTGTTGTATAATAGACCTATGCTGAATAATATTAAGAAAACAATTGCATACGCCAGAAGAAACGGGGTAAGTAGCGCTATAGTTGCAGCGGCTGAAAGGATTCATGACCAGACAAGCGATAACTATGAATTTGTGCCAGCCACTGAGGAACAGCTTGAGAAACAGAGGAAATGGTATCGCTCAATTCTCAATGACATAAACAAATCCTCAAAGCTGCCGTTTATAAGCATACTTGTTCCCTGTTATAACACAGATAAAGCTTTTCTTAAGGAATTAATAGATTCAGTGAGAAATCAGACTTACGGTAAGTGGGAGCTGATCCTTGCAGAAGCGCCTGTTATCAGAGAAAAGGATGGGAAGAAAATACCTGTATATCCTCTGGCCGGCACAATAGAAAAATGCATAACCTATGATGGCAGGATCAGATATCTTCGTCTTAAGTCTAATGATGGAATATCTGCCAATACCAATGCTGCCCTTGATATAGCAAGGGGAGATTATATTGCGCTTTTGGATCATGACGATTACATTACACCGGATGCTCTGTGCGAGGTGGCCATAGCTGCGATAAAGAATTATCCAAAGCTCATATACTCTGATGAGGATAAGTGTGATGCTGAGGGTAAGAGATTTTTCCAGCATCATAAGAAGACACCTTTTAATCCGGATATGTTCTTGTCAAATAACTATATCTGCCATTTTACTGTGGTCAGAGCTGATGTCATGTTTAAGACGAGATTCAGACGTGATTATGATGGAGCGCAGGATTATGACCTTTTCTTAAGGGCTATTGGTGACTCTATGTGGGGCAAGGACTCCCATAGACAGGTTATACATATACCAAAGGTCCTTTATCACTGGAGAACTCATGATAATTCCACATCTGCCAACCCTCAGAGTAAATCCTATGCATACGAGGCAGGCAGAAGAGCAGTATATGACTTTTTGAGATCCAGAGATATAGAGTGCTCTGTTGTAGAGCTTCCACATGTGGGCTTTTACCGGGTTGAATACCTAAGGGATATATTCGCTGACAGAAAGGACCTTGGAGTTATCGGCGGTAAAATAGTTAACCGCAAGGGAACTATAATTGGCGGAAACTACAGAGATAACGGCAGGGTCAGATACGAGAATCTTCCAAAGGGATTTAGCGGAGGTATTCAGCACAGAGCTGTGCTTCAGCAGGATACGGATGCGGTTGATCTTAGATGCATGAGGATCAGGCCTGAACTCTATGATCTTTATCAGGAGATTTTTGGGGTGACCTACTGCGACACCCTTGCAGAGACAGAGGTTACTTTTGCAGAGATGGGCACTGAGGAAGAGATCAGGGAAAAGTGTATCTGCTTTGGTAAGGCAGTAAGGGAGAGAGGATACAGAATCCTTTGGGATCCAAAGTTTGAAACAATGATCAGATGATGAGGAAATGCTTTGGGAAATAAAGTTACTATTGTCATTCCAAACTACAATGGAAAGAAGTTTTTAAAGGATTGTCTAAGGAGCCTTGGGAAACAGACCTTAAAGGCGCCTGTTGTTATCGTGGACAATGCTTCAACAGATGGCAGCGTGGAATATATTAATCAGCTTATAGCTGAAAAGCCTGCAAAATATCCCGAGGTAATAATAAAAGAACTTCCTACAAACACCGGTTTTGCACATGCGGTAAATGTAGGAATAGAGATGGCGGACTCTGAGTATGTGCTCCTTTTAAACAATGACACAGTTTCAGAGGAAACCATGACAGAAAAGCTTGTTGCTGCCATCGAGAGAAGTAAGCGCATTTTTTCAGCTGGTGCAAAGATGCTTTCAATGAAGAATCCTGATGTTATTGATGATTCAGGGGATTTGTACTGCGCTCTTGGCTGGGCATTTTCTCCGGGAAGAGACAAGGACAGTAAAAGCTATTCAAAGAGAGCTTCCATTACTAGTGCCTGCGCAGGAGCAGCTATCTACAGAAAGAGCGTGTTTGAGCAGATTGGGATGTTTGATGATGCCCACTTCTGTTATCTTGAGGATGTAGATTTAGGATATCGTGCAAGAATATATGGTTACAAAAATATGTTTGAACCATCTGCTGTGGTTTATCACGCAGGAAGTGGCACCAGTGGCTCAAGACACAACGCCTTCAAAGAAGAACTGACAGCAGCAAACAGTATTTATTTTATATATAAAAATATTCCGGCGCTGCAGGTGATTATCAATTTACCGCTACTAATTGCCGGAATATCGATAAAGCAGATTTACTTTGCCAAAAAGAAGCTTGGAATGGCATATGCCAAAGGACTTATTAAAGGCATTGGTAAATCACTTGATAATAAAGACAAAAAAGTTGTTTTTGACATAAAAAATACGGGGAATTATATCACACTCGAGCTAGAGCTTCTGATCAACTGTATCCGTAGACTTGTAGGGTGAATTGGTATAAAATAATCATGATATGATTAAAGACAATCAGACAAATCTTAACAGATTGCATATTGTTGGGGATGGAATTTTAATAGCCGTATCTTATGTGCTGGCCTGGTATATTAAGTTTGAGTCACCTTTCTCAAACCTGGATCCTGAGGTCGGTTATCTTGATATGGGCACATATTTTTCAGCCCTTTATTTTCTTATACCCGCATATCTGATCTTATATAGCCTTTCCAATTTGTATACGCCTCAGCGCGCAACCAAGATGCGCTATGAGATTTACAATATTTTCAGAGCTAATATCATAGGTCTTATTGGCATTTTCGTAACGTTGTTCATGGTTAAGCAGATAGACTTCTCCAGAGCAATGATGGCGATTTTTGCTGTTATCAATATTATTTTGACTACTCTTTCCAGAGTACTTCTGAGACGTTTCCTAAGATATGTCAGAAGAAAAGGCTATAACTTAAAGCATATTCTTCTTATTGGTTATTCCAGATCTGCAGAAGGATACATCAGCCGAATTAACAACAATCCTCAGTGGGGATATGTTGTAAGCGGTATTCTTGATGACATGGTTCCGATCGGTACAAGCTATCATGGGGTTAAGGTAATCGGTGAGATTGATATGCTCTCGAGATTCCTTGCTGACAACGGCTATGATGAGATAACCATTACGCTTCCTGTGGACAGATATGATAAGCTCGAGGAACTGGTTGCCATTTGTGAGGAATCAGGTGTTCATACGAAGTTTATTCCGGACTACACAAGCTTATTCCCAAGTAACCCTTATACTGAGGAAATACTTGGACTTCCTGTTATCAATATCAGATATGTTCCGCTGACAAATGGGTTTAATGCTTTTGTGAAGAGAGTTGCGGATATCATTGGATCAATTCTTCTGATAATCCTGTTTTCACCCGCAATGCTGCTTTCTGCCATCGCAGTCAGATTGTCCAGTCCCGGACCTATTATCTTTAAGCAGGAGAGAGTGGGACTTCATGGTAAGAGCTTTATGATGTACAAATTCAGGACCATGGAGGTTCAGTCTGAAAAAGCAGAAAAGAAGGGCTGGACAACAAAGGATGATCCTAGAGTGACGAAGGTTGGTCGTTTCCTTAGAAAGCACAGTATAGATGAAATGCCGCAGTTCTTTAATGTTCTTCTTGGAGATATGTCACTGGTTGGACCAAGACCTGAGAGACCACAGTTCGTTATTAAGTTCAAGGGCGAGATACCAAGATACATGGTAAAGCATCAGGTTCGTCCCGGAATTACCGGATGGGCACAGGTCAATGGCTACAGAGGAGATACATCTATTCGCAAGAGAATAGAGTACGATATCTATTACATTGAGAATTGGACATTTGAGTTTGATATAAGGATTCTTTTCGGAACATTGTTCCATGGCTTTGTTAACAAGAACGCGTATTAAAGGTTTTATTCGACTTGTATAATTCTCTTTTTTATGTCAAAATAGTCCGTGGAAATTAAGCTAAAAAAAGGAGATTACTGGCATGTCGAATCGTGGTGACGATGAGGTTAGAAGTAATAGAAGCGGCCGTAGAAAAGAAGGCCCCAGAAGAGGTGCAAGGAAAAAGGATAAGAAGCGCGCATTCATAGTACTTGGAGTAGAGATAGTTCTTCTTATTTTACTTATAGTAGCAGCATGGTTTTTGTTTGGCGGAGTAGGAGTTGATAAGGTCGGTAAGGTTAACCTTAACGAAGAGAAGATCGCTGAAAGCGTAAACAGTGGTGTTGAAGAAAATGAAGAAATGACAGGATACACCAACATCGCATTGTTCGGTGTTGATGACAGAGGCGGAAGGCTTGATAAAAAGACAAGATCTGACTCAATCATAATAGCTTCAATAAACAATGCTACACACGAGATTAAGCTTGTTTCAGTATATCGTGATACATATCTTAATCTTAGTAATGATTCATATAATAAGTGTAACGCAGCATATGCTGCAGGTGGTCCTGAGCAGGCTATCTCAATGCTTAATATGAACCTTGATATGGATATTACAGACTTCATTACCGTTGGTTTTGGCGGACTTACAGATATTGTTAATCAGCTTGGTGGTATTGAGATAAATGTTGAGGAGAATGAGATCACTCACCTTAACAACTACCAGTCAACAATGGCTAGTGAAAAAGAGCTTAACATGAAATATACACCTGTTACAGAGCCTGGACTTCAGACTCTTGACGGACTTCAGGCAACAGCTTATTGCCGAATCAGATATACAGCCGGCGATGACTTTAAGCGTGCTGAGAGACAGAGAACAGTTCTTATGGCAATTCTTGAGAAAGCTAAGAAGGCAAGCCCTTCTGATCTTGTAAAGGTTGCAAACAGTGTATTTGGAGAGACATATACATCCTTTGATCTCGATGAGATCTTAAATGATTATCTTCCAAACATCACAAAGTATAATGTAGTATCAAACGATGGTTTCCCGATGGCAGATATGCGCTCAACAGGAACCATGGGTAAGAAGGGAAGCTGTGTACTTCCTGTAACACTTGCAACAAATGTTAAGTGGCTTCATGAATTCCTATTTGATGACACAGAATATGAGGTATCATCAAGCGTTCAGAAATATAGTGATAAGATTGCTGCTGATGTTGCCGAGTATTTAGGCGAATAGGTAACTTTTAAAATTAAGCCCCGGATTCATTCGGGGCTTTTGTTTACTAAAGGTTTAGATTGTATGCAAAAGGTAGATGTGATTATTCCGGTTTACAAACCGGGCGCTGAGCTTACAATGCTCATTGATGAACTTGAGAAGCAGGCGTTTGCACCAAATAAGATTATTATTATAAATACAGAGAAAAGATATCTTGTTGAGAAGAAAGATGTCGTAGACACTCTTGAGAAATATGACAACATTATTGTCCGTCATATTAATAAGAGCGAGTTTGATCATGGTAACACCAGAAACATGGGAGTTCAGTTATCTGATGCGGACTTCTTCCTTATGATTACTCAGGATGCAGTTCCAAGGGATAACATGCTCATATCACACCTTGTTAAGGCCTTGCAGGACCCTAATGTGGCTGCAGCATATGGAAGACAGTATCCCAAGGCAGATTGCAATCTTGCTGAGAGATATTCCAGAAAGTTTAACTACCCCACAGAGGGAATGAGGAAAACGATAAAAGACCTGCCAAAGCTCGGCATCAAAACCTTCTTCTGCTCAAATGTATGCGCAATGTACAGAAGAGATGTATTTGACGAGGTTGGTGGTTTCCTTCATAAGGCAATTTTTAATGAGGATATGGTTTTTGCCGGGAATGCCATGTATAAGGGATATGCTATCTGCTACGTTCCGGAGGCAGGGGTTATTCATTCCCACAACTATTCATATACACAGCAGTTCCACAGGAACTTTGATCTCGGAGTGTCTCAAACAGATCATCCGGAGATCTTTTCCGGAATACGCTCTGAAACAGAGGGCAAAAAGATGGTGAGAGACACCATAAGACACTTCAGACATATTGGGAAATTTTATCTTGTCCCTGATTATATCATCATGTGTGGCTTCAGATTCATGGGATATAAGCTGGGAAGGAACTATAAATTACTTCCTAAAAAGCTTGTAAAAGCTTTTTCAATGAATAAGGAATACTGGAAGTAAGCATTTGCACAATTGGCTATCCGGCAGGCTTAATTATCTGCCTGATGCCACGGGGGAACACTATGGATACAAGGTTATCAGATGGCGATATAAAGAGCTGGGAAGAGGTTAGCCTTTTATATAATTCTGCACTGAAGCAGATAAATACAAAGCTTGAAATCCTTAATGATGAGTTTCAGGAGGTTCACAGATACAATCCTATAGAACACATCAAGTCAAGGATTAAAACACCTGAGAGCATTGTAAAAAAGCTTAAAAGGCATGGGTATGAATCTACCCTTGAGAATATGATCAAATATGTAAATGATATAGCAGGTATCCGTATTATCTGCTCGTTTACGTCGGATATTTACAGAATCGCTGATATGATAAGCAATCAGCAGGATATTAAGGTTTTGACCATTAAGGATTACATCATGAATCCCAAGACCAGCGGATACAGAAGCTACCATATGATACTTGCAGTTCCTGTTTATTTATCTGACAGAATGGCTGATGTTAAGGTAGAAGTACAGATCCGTACCGTAGCAATGGATTTCTGGGCAAGCCTTGAGCATAAGATACAGTATAAATTTGAGTCAAAAGCACCTGCTAAGATTAAGGAGCAGTTATTTGAGTGCGCGAAAATTGTATCTGAGCTGGATGAGAGAATGCTGACACTTAATGATGAGATACAGTCAGTAACGACTTCACTTGACGCTGAATAAGCCCATTAATGAGGAGTGCCCAGGCACCTCGCGGCACCCGGGCTATTATGAAAAAATTTATCTATCTTTCGGAGCTATAATTGATGCTCTCTGTGGTGGATATTTCCTAACCACAATGTAGATTATAACAACGAATTATTAACAAAATATGAACAATCTTTAAACTAGGGGTTAATTTACACAAAAGAATAGGCAATCAAAAAGAATTATTGTGCGAAATGCATAAATGATGTAACCTAGTAGAAAACGATTCAGATAGCGGGAGGGGATATGGAAGATTTCATGACAAGGCAGGCAAATAAGCTCAGCGCACAGGAAATGATCAAGGCTAACGAAGCTGCAGAAGCTGCTCGCAGACAACAGATTGAGGATCAGAACAAGCAATATGAGAAGGAATTAGAAGTTCTTCAGCAAAATGCACAAAAACTGGAAGGCAGACTGGATAGTATAGAAACTGCTATCGAGGATCTTAATAAGCGTATTGATGCCAGTGATGAAGCTACCCATGATGTTGGCGTAAGAATTTACAGAAACGTGCAGGCTTCTGTTGCTGATGAACAGAAAAAGCAGCTTGATGAGATCAAGGAAAACATGCAGAAGCAGATGGACGGAATCAGGGGAGAATTCTCTGTTCTTTTAAGAAGACTTGATACCACAAGGAATCAGCTCGAGGAACAGTACAGGGATAATAGTGGACAGAAAACAAAAGGTCTGTTACCTTTAGTTGTGATTGTTTTGTTAATCTCAATCGCAGATATTGTTATAAATATACTAAGAGTTTTAGGTTTGGTTTAAGGAATGAAGTTTAAAGGCTACAAGAAAATTCGCATAGGTATGATCCAGGGAGCTGCACTTGCTGTGGCAACATGGGTTATTTTTATACTTCCTGTTTTCACACCTGTGAAAAGTAGTGGGAACAATATATTCAGGGTTTCTTTAAATGGAGAATATGTTGGAACATTATCTTCAGAACAGGCGGCGAGGAAGAGTCTTAGGGCAGCCAGAAGGCTTTTTGCAAAGGACAGTGATGAGCTGGTGCTTGCAGATGCCAATCTGACAATGGAAGCTGATGATGTACTTATTGGTGAAATTGACAGTTCACGCACTGTCAGGGACAACATGCTTGCGGTACTTAAGAAAAACGTATCTACTACACTCGAGAGGTCCTACACTGTAAAGATAAACAAATACTCAGTTAACCTTGCAAGTAAGGATGATGTGTTCGCGCTCCTTCAGGCAGCACTTTCTAAATATGATACAGAAAATGCTTATAGTGTGGATCTTGTAGCAGATCCGTCAAGAGAAGTAAATGTGCTTACCTCAGAGATTATTTCTAAAGAAGAGGTTGAGGCTAAGGAAGCAAGCTTAAACCTTCCTGAAGCCGGAATTGACAGGGCAATTTCCGATATATTTGAGAAGATCAAGCCCCTTATAAATGAAAAAGAATTTGATGATTATAAGCTTGGCCTTATGGATATTAACTTTGGTGACAAGATAGAGGTGGTTGAGAGCTATCTTCCTGCATCAGAGATCACAGATTTAAGCCAGGCTATAGATGAAGTAACAAAAGATCAGGAGACGCCTCAGATATATGAAATTCAGGCAGGCGATACCCTGGGACTTATTGCGGAGAATTTTAACCTCGCTCTGGATGATCTTATCTCCATGAACGAGACCATTGAAGATGAAAAATCCACCATAAGAATAGGTGATGAAATTATCGTTACTGTTCCTGAACCGGAGCTTTCTGTAGTTTATACTACTCAGGAATACTATGAAGAGGACTATGAAGCTGACGTTATCTATATAGATAATGATTCCTGGTACACAACCAAATCTGTTGTTGTTCAGGAGCCTTCAGCGGGACATCGTAAAGCCGTTGCTCTTGTAAGCTATGAAAACAACAAGGAAATCGGCAGAGATATTCAAAAGGAAGAGGTAACCTATGAGGCCGTTCCCAAGATTGTTGAACGCGGAACAATAGTACCTCCTACATATATTAAGCCTATTTCAGGCGGAAGACTTTCTTCCGGATTTGGAAGGCGTAAATCTCCTACAAAGGGAGCCAGCACCTATCATAAGGGTGTTGACTGGGCTACACCTGTAGGAACTGCTGTAATGGCATCCAATGGTGGTGTTGTTACAAGAGCCGGATGGGGAAGAGGCTATGGATATGTTGTTTATATCAGCCATTCTGACGGCAGAGAGACAAGATACGGCCATCTGTCCAAGATACTTGTAAAGACAGGTCAGTCGGTTAAACAGGGTGAAAAGATTGCTCTAAGTGGTAATACCGGCGTAAGTACCGGTGCGCATTTGCACTTTGAAATCCTCATTGGCGGATCCCAGGTAAATCCGCTTGATTACTTGAATTGATGTACTCCATTTTACAAATCAGTATATTTGTGGTATAACAAAAGCCGTTATTACTTTTGGGGAGAATTCGATTCATTAGCTAAGGATGTTCACGAGGATGTGGATATAGAGATATGGAAAAATATGTGATTAAAGGCGGAACTCCGCTTGTAGGCGAGGTTGAGATAGGTGGCGCTAAAAATGCTGCGTTACCTATTCTTGCTGCAGCCACTATGACAAATGAGACAGTATATATAGATAATATGCCTGATGAGGCAGATACCAATGTTATGCTTCAGGCTATGCAGGGTATCGGTGTATTTGTTGAACGTGTAGGCAGACATGCTGTTAAGATCAATGCATCTAATGTAAAGACTTACAAGATTGAGAACGAATACATCAAGAAAATCAGAGCATCTTATTATATGATAGGTGCTTTCCTTGGAAAGTATAAAAGTGCACAGGTAGTCCTTCCCGGAGGCTGCAATATCGGTCTTAGACCTATTGACCAGCATATCAAGGGATTTACTGCTCTTGGTGCTAATGTAACCATTGAACATGGTAGTATCAATGCGCAGGCAGAGAATCTTATTGCCAGCCATATTTACCTTGATATTGCCAGTGTCGGAGCTACTATCAATATTATGATGGCTGCATCAATGGCAGAAGGCAAAACTATTATCGAGAATGCGGCTAAGGAGCCTCACGTAGTTGATCTTGCAAACTTCTTAAACAGTATGGGTGCAGATATCAAGGGCGCTGGTACAGATATCATCCGTATCAGAGGTGTTGAGAAGCTTCATGGCACAGAATATACTATCATCCCTGATCAGATCGAGGCAGGCACGTTTATGATGGCTGCTGCAGCTACCAAGGGTGATGTAACAATTAAAAATGTAATACCCAAGCACTTAGAATCAATAAGTGCCAAGCTTATAGAGATGGGATGTCAGGTTCTTGAGTCTGATGATGCTGTTCGCGTCGTTGCGACCAAACGTATGAGAAATGCCCATGTTAAGACTTTGCCTTATCCCGGATATCCTACGGATATGCAGCCCCAGATAACAGTTGTATTGGGTCTTGCAAATGGTATAAGTCTTGTTACTGAGTCTTTATTTGAGAATCGTTTTAAATATGTTGATGAGCTTACCAGAATGGGTGCCAACATCAAGGTTGAAGGCAGCACAGCCATTATTGAAGGTGTAGATAAGTACACAGGCGCTGACGTTGCTGCTCCTGATCTTCGTGCAGGTGCCGCTCTTGTAATCGCAGGACTTACTGCAGATGGATTCACTACTGTTGAAGACATCAAGTTTATTGAGCGTGGATATGAGGACTTTGATGTGAAGCTCAGAGAACTGGGTGCTCAGATAGAGAAGATTGATACCGACAGAGATGAGCAGAAGTTTAAATTGAAATTTGCTTAATTTGAGATTATATATAGCTATTTACTTTATGACATTAAAAGACCCCAATAATCAGACTGTTTTAAATCTGATTATTGGGGATTTGTTTTGCCGGGTACTATTTTATTCTGACTGAGCTTCCTGAGTTCTTACAGTAACAAGAGTAGCATTCTTGATGATAGGGCTGAGCTTTTTGTAAACAACCACTGTTACGCCTGTGATGATAGCGCCCTTAAGAAGATTAAGAGGTGCTACAGCAAAGAGAACGAAGGTTGAAAGGTTTGTGATAGAAGGATTTACTGCTGTGCCCATTCCGATAAGTGCATCTATCGGCATTCCGTAAAGTGCTGCAAATGCAGGAAGAAGATAGAAGGCATTAAGTGAGCTTCCAACAATGGCAATTACAAGTGTTCCAACAGCACAGGAGATCATTGCGTTCTTTCTTGTCTTCTTGAAGAGATAGATGATTGAAGCAGGAAGTACATAACTGCATCCAACTACGAAGTTTGCAAGCTCTCCAACAAAAGCAGTAGTGGTTCCGTTAAGGATGAGGTTTAAAAGAATCTTGATGAATTCAATTAAAACGCCTGTCATGGGACCAAAGGCAAATGCGCCGATTACTGCAGGAAGATCTGAAAGATCAATCTTGTAAAAGCTCGGTGCGAAGAATACAGGTATTTCAAAAAGCATCAGGATACCTGATATTGCTGAAAACAGACCGATTATTACTACTTTTCTGGTGTTAAGACCGGTGTTCTTCTCACCTGTCTTCTTTGCTACCAGTACCTCAGCGATCTTTGCAGCGGCAAACATTGCGACAATCAGCAGCAAAAATAAAGCTACGTAGCCGGCGTTCTCGGCAATTGATGTTATTAAGTTGTTGTTCATGGAATTTCTCCTCCTTTTTTGGTCGGGGAGGATTAGATAAAGATAATGCGCTATGAAATTTCTAGTATAACGACATCTTCTACCATCCAGACTATACTGTCGGTTTTGGAATCTCACCAAATCGGCCGCCGAAGCGGTTCGCGGACTCAAGCTAAGCTAACACCGCCGGTAGGGAATTACACCCTGCCCCGAAGATTTATTGTTCAGTAATTATTATATACAATGAAAGGCGTTCGTCAATAGCTCGACTTGCATTTTGAGCATGTGTGGAATATTCTGATTATATGAGTACAATATTAGAGACAAATTCAGCAGAAGAGACATTTTTATTTGGAAAAAGAATAGGAGAGACGGCAGAGCCCGGGATGGTTTACACCCTCGTGGGTGATCTTGGCGTTGGTAAAACTGTTCTTACTCAGGGGGTGGCAGCAGGACTTGGAATAGAAGGACCTGTTAACAGCCCGACCTTTACCATATTACAGGTTTATGATGAGGGCAGAATACCCTTCTACCATTTTGACGTCTATCGCATTGGCGATGTGAGCGAAATGGATGAGATTGGGTATGAGGACTATTTTTATGGGCAGGGACTCTGCTTCATAGAATGGGCAAACCTCATTGAGGAGATACTGCCTGATAAATATATGGAGATAACCATAGAAAAGGATTTAAGGAAAGGAACGGATTATCGACTCATAAAGCTTGAGACGATAGATAATAGATAGGAATGAAGATTTTAGCAATTGATACTTCAGGACTTGTCTGCACTGTGGCAGTCGTGGAGGATGACAGACTCCTTGCGGAGTTTTCAATTCAGCATAAGATAACTCACTCAGAGCTTCTTTTACCCATGCTGGAGCAGATAAGAGACAGGATTTCCCTCGACCTTAACAGCGTGGATGCGATAGCTGTATCAGCTGGTCCCGGATCCTTTACCGGACTCAGGATAGGCGCAGCTACAGTTAAGGGACTCTGTCTTGCAGCTAATAAGCCGCTTGTGGCAGTTCCAACGCTGGATGCCCTGGCATATAACATGTACGGCAATGAGAACATCATCTGCCCTATGATGGATGCCAGAAGAAGCCAGGTGTACACCGGAATTTATACCTTTGTACCTGAAAAAGAGAATGAAAAACAAAAAGAGCTTAAATACAGCATGAGGACAATAATGCCCCAGGCAGCTCTTTCTGTGGAAGATATAGCAGCAAAGCTCAATGAAATAGGGAAAACCGTAGTTCTTTTAGGAGACGGAGTTCCTGTGTACAGAGATAAGCTGGATGAACTTTTAACGGTTAACTATGTAATTGTACCTGCATTGTCCAACAGACAGAGAGCAGCTTCACTGGCAGTGCTTGGCGGTATTTATTTAAGAGAAGGAAAGGCACAGGAGTCGGATAACTTTTCACCGGAGTACCTTAGAGCATCCCAGGCAGAAAGAGAAGCTAAGGAAAAGAAAAAGAACTCTGTAGTAATAAGAGATATGCAGGCTGAGGATGTGACAGATGCTGCCACTCTTGAAAAGGAAAACCTTGGAAGTGAAGCCTGGACTGAAAAGCAGCTCCTTGAAATGATTACAAGAGATGACTCTGTCTATGTTGTTGCAGAAAAAAATGGAAGAATTGTAGGCCTTTGCGGACTTCAGATAGTTTCAGGTGAAGGAGAAGTGTTCAATGTCTCAGTATCACCGGAGCTTAGGCGCACAGGAATAGCCTTTGAAATGCTTAATACCCTTTTGGATAAGGGAAGTAAAAAGGGCTGCGATAACTTTACCTTAGAAGTCAGAGAAGGAAATGAAGCAGCAAGAAAGCTTTATGAGAAGCTTGGATTTGTTAATGAAGGCGTTCGTCCCGGATTATATGATAATCCGAAGGAAGACGCAGTAATTTATTGGAAGAGAAAAGGAACTGAATGATTGATGTATGTCTACTTGGTACCGGCGGAATGATGCCGATGCCAAACAGGTATTTAACTGCACTTTTGGTGCGCTATAACGGAAAAAGTATACTTATTGATTGCGGTGAAGGAACCCAGATAGCACTTAGGAAAAGTGGATGGAGTCCAAAGCCTATTGATGTGATCTGCTTTACACACTATCACGCTGATCATATTTCAGGACTTCCGGGTATGCTTTTAACCATGGGAAATGCTGAAAGGACAGAGCCTCTGCTCCTTGTAGGCCCCAAAGGACTTGAAAGAGTTGTAAAGGCACTAAGGACAATTGCTCCGGAACTGCCTTTTGAAATTGAGTATCACGAATTACAGGGTGATGGTGAGGAGATAACCCTCCCCGACATGAAGGAATTTAGAATAAGACCCTTCAAGGTTAACCATAACATCCTGTGCTATGGCTATAGCATGTACCTTGACCGCGTTGGAAAGTTCGACGTGGAAAGAGCCAAGGCAAACAATATTGAGATGAAATTCTGGAGCAGACTCCAGAAGGGTGAAATAATCGAGACTGAAGATGGCAGAACCATAACTCCTGAAATGGTACTTGGAGAGCAGAGAAAGGGAATCCATCTTTCATATGTTACAGATACCAGACCTACAGACAGCATAGTTGAGAATGCCAAAGGTGCTGATCTTTTCATATGCGAAGGTATGTACGGCGAGGATGACAAGCTTGATAAGGCTGTGAAGAACAAACACATGACCTTCTACGAGGCAGCAGATATGGCTAAAAAGGCTGAGGTTAAGGAGATGTGGCTTACACACTACAGTCCGTCCCTTGTTAACCCCAAGGAGTTTTTGCCAAGGACTCAGAAGATATTTAAAAACACCATCGCATCCAAGGATGGGAAAACTACGACCCTTAAGTTTGAAGAATAGAATATTAGTTTTTGATAGTCGTTTTATAAGTGCAGTCAAGAGCAGAACTTCCTTTGAAAGGAGAATATATGGACGAATCAAAAAGAAACACTGTAATTAAGGCAATTATCATGATGGTATTAGGTGCCATGGTTGTTCTTGGCATCTTTGTATTACTGAACAGAGGCGGAAACAGTACAAACGATACAACCGAGGATGTTGAGCTCACAGAGGTTCAAAAGATAACCACCATGGATTTGTCCAAGAACTATCCTAAGACTCCGTCTACCGTTGCTGATCTTTATGTAAGAATCATGAAGGTTATGTACAAACAGACCTATACAGACGAAGAGTTCAATCAGATGGCTGATGTAATGGCAGGCATTTTTGATTCCGAGTTTCTTGCAATCCAGAGCAACTGGCCACAGGGACTTAAGAGTGAAGTTGATGCGAAAAAGAAGGACGACTATTCAATTTCAAAATATGAGGTCCTTACATCTGATATTCAGGCAACAACTGACAGCGGAGAAGAGATTGCCAATGTGCTTGCAAAAATATCTTTAAGGCATGGCACATCAACGATTATATATGACTATCTTTTTGTACTTCGCAAGGATGCGGATGGAAATTGGAAAATAATGGGCTGGACCATTTCGGAAGATCCGGACAATCAAAAGAAATAAAGCTGTAATTTACTCAGGGAGTGTTCTGCGCTCCCTGATATGGAGAACCAAAATATGGGAAACAACAATGAAAACATACAGCGCCGTACCGAAGAGGACGGCGTAATATTTATGTCAGTTAAAAGTGATGCGGAAAATCAGGTTAAACCTTCTGATGATAAAGACATCACCATACTTGCCATAGAGAGCAGCTGTGATGAAACTGCAGCAGCTGTAGTAAGAAACGGCAGGGAAGTTTTATCTAATATCATATCTTCTCAGATTGCACTTCATACAATCTATGGTGGAGTTGTGCCTGAAATCGCTTCAAGAAAGCATGTTGAAAAGATCAATGGCTGCGTAAGAGCAGCACTTAGCGAAGCGGGCTGCACACTTGATGATATTGATGCAATAGCAGTAACCTACGGACCGGGCCTTGTAGGTGCACTTTTGGTGGGAGTATCTGAAGCAAAAGCATTAAGCTTCGCCACAGGAAAACCTCTCGTTGGCGTTCACCATATAGAGGGACACATCTGCGCAAATTACATAGAATACAAAGAGCTTGAGCCGCCTTTCATGTGCCTTGTTGCATCAGGTGGTCATTCCCATCTTGTCTATGTAAAGGACTATGGAGTGTACGATATCATCGGTCAGACCAGAGACGACGCAGCAGGAGAAGCTTTTGACAAGGTTGCAAGAGCAATTGGACTTGGATACCCCGGAGGTCCTAAGGTTGATGCTGCAGCGAGACAGGGTAATCCTGATGCCATAAGCTTCCCCAGAGCTAAAACATCTGAGAAATCTTATGACTTTAGTTTTAGCGGACTTAAGTCAGCTGTACTTAACTACCTCAACCAGGCAGAAATGAAGGGTGAGGAAGTAAATAAGAATGACGTAGCTGCATCTTTCCAGAAGGCAGTAGTTGATGTACTCACAGAGCATACAATGGAAGCTGCAAAGGAATATGGCTGTAAAAAGATAGCCATAGCCGGTGGTGTTGCTTCAAACACTTCCCTTAGGGAGAGACTCCAGTCTGAATGTGAAAAGCAGGGAATAGCTTTCTTTAGGCCATCTCCTGTTTTGTGCACAGACAATGCAGCTATGATCGGAGCAGCCGGATACTATGAATTCCTTAAGGGAAATACTATGGGTATGGACCTAAATGCCGTGCCCAATCTCCCTCTTGGGGACAGAGAGCGCAGATATCACGGAAGAAGCAGTAAGTAATCTATAGCTATATTTCATGTTAGACACAGAGAATATAGATATTTTCCGCAGGAGATTTTTGATTTGAAAACAACAGCAATAGTACTTGCAGCCGGAAGCGGCAGCAGGATGAAAAGCAGTGTAAAGAAACAATACATGGAGATAGAGGGCAAACCTCTTCTTTTGTATGCCCTTAATGCTTTTGAAAAGAGCTTTGTAGACGAGATAGTTCTTGTACTTCCTGAGAGTGATATAGAAACTGTCATGTCTGAAATTGTCACACCTGCAGGCTTTAAAAAGATAAAGGCAGTGGTACCTGGCGGATCAACACGCTATCACAGTGTAAGACTTGGCCTTCTTGCCGCATCTTCAGATACAGAAGTTGTGTTCATCCATGATGGGGCAAGACCTTTTGTTGATGACGAAATACTGGACAGAGCATTAAAAGCTGTTCAGGAATTTGGTGCATGCGTTGTTGGTATGCCCGTAAAGGATACCATTAAGATCGCTGACGAATCAGGCTTTGCAAAGATGACTCCTGACAGAGATAAGACCTGGCTCATTCAGACACCTCAGGTATTCTGTTATTCTGAGATACTCGAATTATATGAAGAACTTGCAAGAAGAGAGCAGGAGCTCATTGAAAAAGGAGTCAATATAACTGATGATGCAATGGTTATGGAGACCTTTGGAAAAAGAAAAGTTAAACTTGTAGAAGGCTCATATGACAATATCAAGATAACAACACCCGAAGATATCCAACTTGCAGAAACCATTTTATCCAGTAAAATAGCGGGTTTGCAGCGCTGAAAAAATAAAAGATAAAAAAGTCGAGAAATTTATAAAATTAATATTGACAATAGTTTAGTACGTTGTTATTATAATTATCGCGCTGTGCGATGAAAGCACAAAACAACAGCACAGCATATAGATATAAATAAGCTTGGAGCGATATCGAAGCGGTCATAACGAGGCGGTCTTGAAAACCGTTTGG
>JAEEGL014550717.1_pt1 | contig 23160 bp, 19 predicted proteins | sample 9134231 | NCBI WGS metagenome assembly JAEEGL01 (sample SAMN16246548, study PRJNA631951) | gut metagenome | biome: gut microbiome; feature: rumen; material: fiber-attached | host: Bos | place: Iran: Karaj | collected 2018-10
CCTGATTCGTCAGGTTTTCCGGTGGCCATGGAGAGAAGGCAACACCCGTTCCCATTCCGAACACGGCAGTGAAGGGTCTCTTCGGCGAGGGTACTGCGGGGGTTGCCCGTGGGAGAGTAGCGCGCCGCCGGAATTTTTTTTAATCTGAAGCAGGGAACGGGGAACAGGGAACGGGGAACGAAGACTGCAAAGAAGCATATAATTTGCTTTTTTTGCAGTCTTTTGCTATTATTGTATATATGAAAAACAATGGCGAATCCGCAGTCGCGCCTAAAAGACTGCTCACTATCCAGGACATTTCGTGCGTCGGTCAGTGCTCCCTCACGGTTGCCCTTCCAGTAATCTCCGCTTGCGGTGTAGAAACGGCCATCCTTCCATCTGCCGTCCTATCCACCCACACCGCGCCCGGTTTCAAGAACTGGACTTTCCGCGACCTTACCAACGACATGGGCAAGATCGAGGCGGCCTGGCTCGAAAACGGCGTCAAGTTCGACGCCTTCTACACTGGCTACGTCTGCGCCAGCCAGATTGATCCGATTCTTTCCATCATGGCCTCCTGCGCGGCCCCAGGCGCAATCCGCATCGTCGATCCGGCTATGGCCGACAACGGCAAACTATATCCAGGTTTCGCCGACGACTTCCCAATGGAGATGAAGCGCCTCTGCGAGAAGGCGGACTACATCCTACCCAACCTTACCGAAGCCGCGCTGCTTCTCGGCCGCAAGCCCGTCCTTGAGGGCTATGACAAGGACTTCATCGAGGGAATGCTCCGCGACCTCAAGTCAATTGGCTCGCGCAACGTCGTGCTGACCGGCGTTTCCTTCGATCCGGCCAAACTCGGCGTCGCCACATTCGATGGCGAAAAGTCGAATTACTACTTCACGGATAAGAATCCGCTGTCCACCCACGGCACCGGTGACCTCTACGCTTCCGTCTTCGCGGGGGCCATGCTTCGCGGACGTGGAATGGACGCCGCAGCCGCTCTGGCTGCGGACGTCGTGGTTGCCGCTCTCGAAAAAACGCCCTCCTCGCACTGGTACGGAACATGCTTCGAGAACGCCATCCCATACCTCACTCAGCGGCTCGCCTAAAAAAAATATTTAATGCCGCTTGACAATTAATGCGGCTTATGTTATCATGGTTGTGTCAAAGTTGAAAAACCGAGACGATTAAACCCTAACCTAAAACAACAATAAGGAGGACACCATGAAGATCAACAAATTGGCAGTATTCGCAGTAACGGCCACGCTGGCCGCCACTACATTCGCAAGGCCGCCTCGCGGCGGGTTCGGTCCTGGCCCAGGTCGGCCACACCACCACGGACGCCCGCCGGCGGCGCACTTCTACGGCGGTCATCACCACCATCATCATGGTAGCGCTGCCGCGGCAGTGATCGGGGCTGGGGTATTCGGCCTCGTGACTGGCGCGATTCTGGCGAGCGAGCCGCCGCCCCCGCCTCCGCCACGGGTCATCTATACGACTGCGCCAGTCGTGCAGCAGCCAGTCGTTGTGCAGCAGCCCGTTGTGGTCCAGCAGCCAGTCGTTGTGCAGCCGGCCCAGGTAGTTGTCCCGCCGCCGGTGACTGCGCCGCAGGTTGTCGTGCCGCAGGGAAGCACCGTGATTTTCCAGCAGCCGCAGTAGGGAAAGGACTCCTCCCGTGCAATACCCACTTGAATACTCCGCGAAGATTCGCGTGAACTACTACGACACCGACCAGATGGGTGTGGTATGGCATGGGAACTACCTCAAGTATTTCGAGGATGCGCGGGAGGAGATGCTTCGCTCTTTGGGCTGTCCATATCAGGAACTCGAGCGCGACGGCGTAATCATGCCGGTTGTGGACGTCGCGCTCCGCTACCTTCACCCCGCCCGCTATGGCGATGTGCTGACGGTGAAGGTAATAGTCAAAGAGCCGCCGCGCGCGCGAATGTCGCTTTCATACGAGGTGACAGATGGCGAAGGGCGGCTCTGCACGACCGGCTCGACAACACTTACCTTCGTCTCGGCCAAGACGATGACCCCCTGCCGCCCGCCCGCAGTCCTGCGGGCGAATTAAGCGGTGCGCCGCCAGAAATGCCGCTGCTATTGCGGCTTCAGCCCCACGGCTCCCGCGGCGAATCTCGTAACCCGGCTCCCTAATCCCGAAAATCACTCCGTTAAAAATTTTTTCAAAAAAATATTTAATGCGGCTTGACAATTAATGCGGCTTATGTTATTATATTTTCGTCAAAGTTGAAAAACCAAGGCACTCAAACCCTAAACCAAAACAACAATAAGGAGGACACCATGAAGAACAATAAGTTAGCAATATTCGCAGTCGCGGCTACGCTTGCCGCAACTACGTTTGCCGGGCCAGCCCCACGCGGCGGCCACGGCGGCCCCGCCCCACGCGGCGGCCATCACGGACGCCCGCCTGCGGCGCATGTCACCAGCGGCCACCATCACCACCATCATGGCGGAAAGGCCGCTGCGGTAATCGGGGCCGGGATCTTCGGTCTCGTTACCGGCGCGATTCTGGCGAGCGAGCCACCGCCTCCACCTCCACCCCCGCCGCCGCCGCCACCACCACCGCCCCGGCCGAGGGTCGTTCATCAGACTGTCGTGGTCCAGCAGCCAGTAGTGGTGCAGCCGCGCCCGGTTGTCGTCCGCAGATGGTAGAGGCATAGCAGTAGCCGGTGGTGCCGCAAGTCAGCACCACCGGCTTCTTTTTTTACCCTTTTCACGGAATGCCTATTAGGCGCAGGGCGCGCACTTCCAATGGGGCAACGCGGCGGGAGGAGATGCGCAGGGCGAATGGCGGATCGGTGGCGCCCCAGTCAAATTCAACTGTTGCTATGTCCGCATCCTGTCCCTCCACTGCGGCAAATTCGGACGAAGCCACGACTTCGGTTTCGCCGCGCACTCCGCGAACGGCTTCTAAGATGGCCCCATTGGCGCACGCGCCCTTGACCTCGGCTTTGGCGCGCCAGCGTCCTGCGCCAATCGGGACGAACGGCCCTTCCAGAACGACGCTGTGCTTTTCGTTCCCATCGGCCGCAATAACGGCCGCGCCATTGGCGATTGACGAAGTCCCTTCGTGGAACATCAGCGCCGGGGTGATGGCGCCGTTGCCGATGCCTTCGTCGCCGGCTGCCAGGATGATTAGCGCCGGATCGGCGACTCCATCCGGGAGCGCGTATTCGCCGCCCATCGGGTTGTCAAGGGGGATTGAGTGCCAACCCGTCAGGCGATCGAGAATCATGTAGCGCATTCCCGGGTGCATGAAGACGGGAGCGCGCAGCGCGAGGTTGATGCGTCCTGACGCGGATGCCGTTTCCAGTGAACGCGTCACCTGGCGCGGGTGCCAGACAAGCGCCGAGGCGTAGTTGAGGAAGGATCGAGCTGGCGGCATGGGCACCTTGTTGCCGTCTGCGGAGCCGCGGTCTTTGAGCCTGAAGGCCGAAACTCGGGTGCCTTGGAAAAGCAGTTCTAGGTAAGGATTGCACCAGAGGGTCGCGAGTGAAAGACCGGCAGGGAAGGGGGAGACCTTGTCTGGGAAGGCGTCTTCGTGGAAGATGAGGAAGTCAACGCCCATTTGCTTGAGCAGAGCGCACTGGTTGAAATCGAGAAAGCCCTGGTTGATGCTTTCGAGAGGTTTGAAGACCGAGTCGAAGTAGTCTGCGGGCGGGGAGGGGGAGTAGCCGTTCACTAGGCGGATGCGCGACTCCATGATGCCGAGTTCATAGAGGGAGGCGAAGTGGGAGTCTCCGGGCCAGATGGGGATGGCCACGGCCTTTGGGTTGGCGATTCCGGCGGCGTCGGCCGCTTCGCGCGTTGCGCGGTAGGCGGCCATGGGGTTGTCCAGGCGGCTCACTATGGTCTGGAAGCGCGAGAGCTGCTGCAATGGCATAACTAGGGCAAGGCCCAGGCAGAGTGCGTCGATGATGCGGCGGCGCGGGTCGCGCAGGGAGATGGCGGCGACCATGGCAAGGAGCGTCGGCATGAGGCAGAATATCTTGGCCGGCTGCCTTATCATGGTGTATTTGGGGACGATTGCGCGTGCCATGCGGAAGGGGAGGCCGTTTATTGGCCCGTATGCGCCTGCGGCAAGGAGGATGGCGGCGAAGGCCCCCGTGGCAAGGATTGCGGCAGCGATTAGATGCTGGATGGCGGTGCGGCGGTCGTCGGCGCGGAGAGAGACGAGTGCAAGGCGCGCCAGCACGAGCGGAAAGAGGATTCCGGCGGCAACACCGACGTAGATGGAATTTGTCGCACCTTCGAGCGTGCGCGTGGTGAATAGTCCGCGCAGGACAGGCGAGAATAGCAGCGTCTCGCGGAGGGTGCGGCCGCTGGCCATTGCCGTGGAACCTAGGCCCGAGGACGCGGCCTTGGACAAAGCCAATGCCGCGACAGTGAATGCGAAGAGCGGCAAGAATGCCAGTGCGGCCGAGCGCGGGTTGCGGCGGATGACGCCCCCCGCGCTGTCTGATGCGGAGACGATGACAAACAGCGGCGCAGACAGGGCGCAGAAGTAGAATGCGTGGAGGTCGGAGCAGAATGCGAAGAGCAGGGCGAGTCCGGCAATCGCCGATCCGCACTTGGAGCCGTCGCGGACGATGCGGTCGATTCCGTAGGCGAACCAGGGGACGAGGCCCATGGCGAAGCCGGTCGGGCTGCCCGCGATAAGCGTCGCCCAGCGGTATGGGAAGGCGGCAAGCGAGGTCGTAAGAATGAAGGCCAGCCAGTCTGAGCCGCCGAGTCGGCGCGTGAGGAGGAATGTTCCGAGAATTCCCAGAAGGACGGAGAACAGCCCCGCCACATTCCAGGCTCCGGCGCGGCCTAGAAAAGGCGCGGTCGCCGAGTAAACGAGGGAGAATGGGACGTAGTGGGTTGAGAACTCGTGCCGCGAGGCGTCGCCGGCGGAGTTGAATTCGAAGACGTTTGAACAAGGCGGCATGTGTCCGGCGACGACCTCGCCGGCAAGCCAGAAGTGGTAGAGGAGCTGGAGGTGGTCGCCGGGGGTGGTGGCGACGACGCGCTCCGCGCCGGGAGATGCCCTGTCTGAAATTGGAACTGCCGTGGCGAACTTAGCCGGTAGCGGCCAGGTAATGCATGCCCAGACTGTGATGCCGGCTAGGAGCGTCAGGAGTAGTGGCGTGTGCCTTTTCATGGCTGCATCTTCTGGACTGCCGGCACTCCTGGCTATTCTTCCTGGCGCCCCGCGCGTCTCAGCGGGCGGCCAGAGCCGAGCAGGACGCCAAGCGGCTTGAGCGGCTCAAGGTTGTCGCAGACGATCTTGATGGCGGCCGTGACTGGCGTCGCCAGCAGCGCGCCTGGCACTCCCCAGAGCCAGTGCCAGAAGAGCAATGACACCAGGATGACCACCGGCGAGAGGTTGAGTCGGCTGCCCATCAGGCGAGGGGATATTACGTTGCCGATAATCATCTGGATCGCGAGGATGGCCACCAGTGCCTCGAAAAAGGGGATGTAGCTCTCGGGCGCATGCTGCACCAGCGCGATTAGAAGCGGCGGGATCGCAGCAAGGATGGAGCCGATTGTCGGGATGAAGTTGAGGATGAAGGCCAGGAAGCCCCATGTGGCGGCGAAATCCACGCCAATCGCCCAAAGGGCCAGCCATGTGACAATGCCGGTCGCCGCCGAAATCAAGCATTGCAGAATGAGGTAGCGCGAGACCTGTGTGGAGATGCTGCCCACGACGTCGAGGACGCGCCCGGAGTCACCGCCGAAGGCGCCTTCGGCCTTGAGGGAGAAGTCGCGGTGTTCGATCAGCATGAAGGCGGTGATGATCAGCACGATTGCCGTCGTGGACGAGGCAGAGATGACAATTCCGGACATGGAGAGGACCTGCTTTGAGAGGCCGGCCTGCCAGTCGAACTCGCGCAGCATTGCAACGGCCTGCGGATGGAGGGAGTCGTAGAAATGCTTGAGGAGCGCCTGGAGCTTCTCAGCGTATTCGGCGTATTTGGGAACGAATGAGGATACGAGCGAGTTCACGAAGACGCCAACTTCGAAGAAGGCGAAGATTGCGATTGCCATTGCGATGAGGATGGCAATGGTTTCCGGGAGGCGGAGCCACTTGACTATTGCCTTCACCATTGGCGCAAGGATGAGTGTGAGCACCCATGCGAAGGCGAGCGGCTTCAGAACGGTTCCAAGGGATTTCAGCGCTACGAATGCCAGCACCAGCGCCATGAAGCAGGTCGCCAGCGCCGTCCAGCCGCTGAAAGGGGAGTATGTTTTTGCCTCTTTGTTCTTCATCCGTTTTTCTTCAATGGCGCGTATGCCATGCCGGACCAGGATATGCCCTTGTGGTTGGAGAACTCAAGGGTGTTCAGGCGCACGGCGTGTACTAGAATGGAGAGCGCGCCCATGGCGATGTTCAGGCCGTGTCCAAACAGCAGGATCGCCACGACGACGGGTATCTTCACAAAGAGCGGGAGGTTCATGTCCAGCGCCATGGAATTGAAGTTCTCCGCGACCTTCACCGAGGCAAGGCCAACTGCGAAGAGGCGGACGTAGGATATGATGTCGCCAAGGCAGCTGATGATGTTCAGCGGCATGACCATCAGGTTCATGCCTTCGGTCTTCAATTCGTCGCGGTGAAGCGTGAAGAGGAAGACGAGGAGAATCGAGACCGGCGCCACCGCGAACATGAAGCGCGGGAAGGCGAAGGTCGGGATGACGACCGTGCATGAGGTGCAATACATCGTCCAGATGATTCCGGCCCAGCCGATTTCGGCCAGTGCCTTGGTGTCGGGCCAGAGCATTCCCGCGCTCCATAGGCGCGCCACCGTTAGGTGAATCGCGCCAAGGACGAAGCAGAGCTGCATGATGTTGGTGTAGGAGGGGTCGTTGAGCCAGCGCGAGATTCCGAAGTCCAGCGCCGCCGGGTGCGCACCGAAGTAGTTGCAGGACAGCACGCCCCAGACGCAGGTGGCCACGGAGAAGACGCCAAAGAGGATGAATGGCGAGGCCGGGGCCTTGCGGAACTTGCAACGAAGGAGAATCGTCGCGATCAGCATGAGCGCGCCGTAGCCGAAGTCGCCAACCAGCATCGCGAAGAAGATGGTGAAGAAACCGTAGAATACGGCGCTCAAATCGACCTCGCGGTAGCCCGGGGAGATGTCGAGCATCTTGAAAACCAGGGAGATCGGCCTGAAGATGCGCGGCGGGCGCAGGAGGGTCGGCGGGTTTTCGTCTTCACGCGGCGGACGCGCGGCGACGCCCCAGCCATTCTTCTTGGCTGCGGCGCGGACGGAGTCGAGGGCGTCGTCGGGGCAGTAGCCGGTGAGCCATGCGATGCCGTCGCCGTCGCCCATCTTTGCCGCAGCCGCGGCAAGGTCGCGCGCGGACTCGCGTTCGGCGACGGCCTGGGCAAGGACCTTTTTGGCGTCGGCGTTGCCTACGAGCGCCTCAAGCTCGGCAATCGCCTCTTCAAGCGCCTTGCGCTTGTCGGCAAGGGCCGACTTCATCGCGGAGAGCGATGACTCTGGAAGCGGAATCACCTCGATTCCTGCATCATCTGGCGCCGGCGCGCCGACAATTGCGCCGTAGAGGGCCTTTTCCTCGGAATCCTCGGAGAGGATCTTCACGATTGCGCCGCCATCTGCCTTTGGCGCGGCTCCGGCCTTGGTCTTGAACAGGGTCACTGCAATGCCGCTGGCGGCGAGGGAGGCGGCCTCCGCCGGATCGAAGTCGCCAAAGCGCGAATAGAGGGCTGTCTTCTTTTTAAGCGCGGCGATATCCTGCCGGAGCGACTCCATTGCGGCCTGGCGTTCAAGCACCGCTTCAGGTGAGAGTGCGGCCACATCGGTCTTGCCCTGCGTCGGCGCGGCGGCCTTGGCGATCTCCATGGCCTTCTTGGCCGCCGCAAGGGCGGCTTCGGCGGCGGCGAGGTCGCCGCCTTCCGGTGCTGCGCCTTCCTCGCGCGTCACATGCACAACACCCAAATCGCGCAGGCGCGTGAGAGTTGATTCGCGGTCGGCGGAGGTGCAAAGCACCGTCAGGTGGTTCATCGGGACAATCATGCCGTCGCCTCCTTCTCGGCTTCCGCCGTGCCGCGCTTCTTCGCGATCTTGCCGCGCGCAACTGCGGCCGTGCTTTCGTCCCCGAGGTGAATCCTGATGACGCGGATGTTCTCGCGGCACTCGGGGATTTTTACCTTCTCGAAAAGGTTCACGCGCTGCGATGTCGAGCGCAGTTCCTCCGAAATAAGCTCGCGCTGGCGCTCCAGGACGCCGCGCTTCGCCGAGAACGCAAAGGCGTTCTCAAGCGCGCCGGCGGCGTCGTCGAACCAGGCGGGGGTTTCGTAGAGGTCGATGTCGCGGCGCTCGACCTCGATGCCCTCGTAGATGGGAATCGGAACACCGGCGATGTTCCCGGTGGTGGTCTTCACCTTCTTCAGCGACACGAATCCCTCCGGCAGCTCGGCCATGGCGAAGAGACCGATCCAAGGGCGCAGCGACTCCCGCCAGCTGCGCTCCTCCGCATAGACGCCCTCTATTTCGGACACGATGGAGGCAATCTCCGCCTGGAGCTGCTGCTTCTTCAGCTGCAGCATCGGGAGGAAGCGCTCGTAGCGCTTCAGGGCGTCGTTCTGAGCCTTGAGTTCGGTTTTTGTGTTTTTTATCTTCGCCATGGCTTCAGCACATTATACCAAACCGCTTTGGTTTTTGGTTGGCCGGATGGGCTCGCTTCGCTAGTGGTGGTCGCCCGCGACGTAGAGGGATTCGCCTGCGGCGGTCTTGATCTCGAAGGTCTCCGGGTGGCGCATCGGCTCAGAACGGAAGCTCAGGTGGCCGCCGTATTCCTTCTGGAGGCCGATCATGATCGCCTCGTCCTCGCGCCGCATCCTGTCGAGAATGACCGGCGCCACGAGGATGACCAGGTCGTCCTCCTGGCCCTGCGCCTTCCGCTTGCGGATGATGCCGCCAATTTGGCGCTGGATCTTCACGCTCATGGAGAGGGCCGACTGGATCACGCCGTGGCCGCGGCAGTACGGGCAGGTGTCGTACATCTGCGAAAGCAGGCTCTCCTTCTGGCGCTGGCGCGTCATTTCGAGCAGTCCGAGTTCGGAGATGGGCAGGACGTTCGTGCGGGCGCGGTCGCGCTTCACAGCGGCCTTCATTGCCTTGTAAACGGTGTTCTGGTGTTTGCGCGAACGCATGTCGATGAGGTCGATCACCACGAGGCCGCCTATGTTGCGGAGGCGCATCTGGCGCGCGACTTCCTCCACGGCCTCGAGGTTCACTTCGAGGATGGTGTCCTCCTGCGAGCCCTTGCCCTTGTGGCGGCCGGTGTTCACGTCGATGGCGATGAGGGCCTCGGTCTCGTCGATGACGAGGTAGCCGCCGCCCTTGAGGTTCACCTTGCGGCGGAAGGCCTCCTGCAGCTGGCTCTCCACGCCCTTGGCGTCGAAGATCGGCAGCTGGCCCTCGTAGCGCGAGATGAGGTTGCTGGAGCGCCGCGAGATCCGCGCCGCTATGGCCTTGATGCGCTGGTAGGACTCGAGATCGTCGATGAGTACGCGGTCCACGTCCTCGGTGAGGCTGTCGCGAACGACGCGCTCCACGAGGTCAGGCTCCTGATAGACGCACGATGCCGGCGGCTTGTTCTTGATGTTGTCCTGGAGATCCTGCCAGATCGAGACCAGGTTGCGGACGTCCCGAACGAAGGCCCGCTTCGAGGCGCCGGCGCCGATGGTGCGGACGATCAGCCCGATGTCGTCCGGCAGCGGCAGGCGGTCGAGGATCTTCTTCAGGCGCTGGCGCTCCTTGGCGTCGCCGATCTTGCGCGAGACGCCGCGCATCTTGCATCCCGGCATCATCACGAGATAGCGGCCAGGGATGGAGAGCGAGGTGGTGATGCGCGGGCCCTTCGTCCCTATCGGCCCCTTGGAGACCTGGACGATTATGTCGGATCCAACGGGGAACCGCTTCGCAATCTGCTCGTTGGTGTAGCGTTTGCGGCGCGGAACGCGCTGCTGCGAGGTCTCGCCGTCCTCGATGTCGAGGCGCGACTCGTCGTCTGGGAACATGTCCCAGTAGTGGAGGAATGCGTTCTTCCCGAGGCCGATATCGACGAAGGCCGCCTGGAGGTCGTTCTCCAGGTTCTGTATCCGGCCCTTGTAGATTGAGCCGACGAGGCGCTCGCTTGAGGTCTGCTCGACCTGGAACTCCTCGACCCTCCCGTTCTCGACGACGGCTACGCGCGTCTCCAGCTTTTCGGCGCTGACGATGATTTCGCGCTTGATTTCGCGCTTGCCCAGCACCCACTTCACGGCGCTCTTGAGGCCGTTCTTAATTGACTCGATGTTCATTTCCCTTTTGTTTTTCCTTTGACTTCTGGACGCCGGAGCGCACTGCAACGCCCTGGACGAGTCCGAACGCCAATCCCAAAGCCGCGAGGAATGTCCGCCCATAGCTGACGAACGGCAGCGGCATCCCGGTGATTGGCAGCATACCAACTGACATGCCTACATTGACGAAGGCATGGCAGAACACAAGCGTCGCGACACCGACGCAGAGCAGCCGACCGGAATCCTCCGGGGCTGCGGCGCCCGCTGCAAGAACGGATAAAAGCAGTATTCCGTAGCACACGAGCAAGAATGACGAGCCGGCGAAGCCCTTTTCCTCCGCCAGCACAGAGAAAATGAAGTCGTTGGCAGAAACCTGCTGGGGTATGTAGCCCAGTATGTTCTGGTCGCCCTTGAGGAAACCCTTGCCGAAGGCGCCTCCGGAGCCGACGGCGATCATGGACTGTCGCCTGTTCCAGCCGCGGCCAAGCGGGTCTCGGTCGGGGAAGAGGAAGTCGAGGAGGCGCGTCTTCTGGTATTTGCCCATGAAGGACGTGGCGCGTTCCGCGAGACGCCGCGCCGTCGGCGGCGTCTTCGGGTTCCCCTCGGCCGCAACGGCGGCCAGGATAATGCCGGCGGCCAGCACGCAGACTAGAACAAGCGACAGCAGCAGGCGCGGCGCCGTGCCGGATGCGAAGAGCATCGCGGCGACGACTGGCGCGAAGACGAGCGCAGTGCCGAGGTCCGGCTCCATGAGGATGAGGACCATGGGGATGATCGCCAGCAGTGCGGAGAACGCGAGGTCTAGCACGTCTCGCGCGGCGTCGCGCCGGCCAAGGAAATGCGCTATGGCCATGATGGTGGCCACCTTGGCGATTTCCGATGGCTGGATGCCGAATATCCAGCGAGTCGCGCCCATGCGCGTGGTGCCGAAGAACGGAACCGCCGCCAGAAGCGCCACTGCGGCGATGTAGAGGAGCGGGCTCCAGCGCAGGATGTCGCGGTAGTCGATGAGCGCAAGCACCAGCCCTCCTGCTATGCAGATGGCGCAGAGCCGCGCCTGGTCGAGGTAGAGGGCCTGGAGTCGGGCGCTGTCGCGGAAGGCGTTGGCGCTGTAGATGTAGCAGATGCCCACGGCCATCAGGGCGATCATGGCGCCAAAGGCGAACCAGTTGGCGAAGCGCAGGTTGCCGAGGCCGAATGGGAGCGTGAACTTTTTGTTCATGGCGCGGCCTCCTCCTCCCGCGCGGCGGGGTCGCCGCGCGGCTCCATGGCAGGGGCCTCTGGTCCCTCCAGTCCCTCTGGTTCCTCCAGTCCTCCTAGATGCTCTAGCCCTTCTAGCGGCTCCGGCGTGGTGCCAAAGTATTCGGCCAGGGTCGCGGCCACTACGGGGGCGGCGGTGGTGCCGCCGCTCTCGCCATCTTCGATAATGGTGGCCACGGCGATTTCCGGATCATGCAATGGGGCGAAGGCGATCATCCATGCGTGTTTGCGGCGATTTCGCATCGGCCCGTATTCGGCGGTGCCGGTCTTGGCGGCCACTGTCACGCCATTCACGCGGGCGCGACGTCCGCCGCCCATTGGCGCGTTCACTACGTCAAACATCCCGTTGTGCACGACGGCCAAGTCTTTTGCCGGGATTGCCACCTTACGCACGATGGTTGGCGCTTCGTCGGCGCAGAGGCGTGGCCGCCAGAGCGTCCCGCCATTGGCGAGCATCGCCGTGTAGAGGGCAATCTGGAGCGGCGTGGCAAGTAGGAATCCCTGGCCGATGGAGAGGTTGGCGGTATCGCCCTTGCTCCAGCCGCCGCCTTTGGTGCGGCGCTTCCATGCGTCGTCTGGGACAAGCCCCGCCGCCTCGCCCGGAAGCGAGATGCCTGTCCTTGTTCCAAATCCGGCCTCGCGGGCGAAGGTAGTGATGGCGTCAACGCCCGCCTTTACGCCCAGTTCGCAGAAATATGGGTTGCACGAAACCTCAAGCGCCTTGCGCATCGTTATGTTGTCGCCATGCCCGTAGCGGGCGGCGCAGCGGATGCGCAGGGAGCCAATCTCGAAGAAGCCGTTGCAGTCAACGAGAAAATCCGGCGACAGGCCCTGGCGGAGCGCCGCGAGGGCGACTGCGGGCTTGAATGTGCTGCCCGGCGGATATAGACCGGTTATGGCGCGGTTGATCAGCGGCGTAGCCGGGTCTTCCAGCAGCTTCTGCCAGAGGTCGGCGGGGACGCGCGGCGTCATGGCCGACACGTCGTATGACGGCGAACTGCAGAGGGCGAGCACGTCGCCGTTGCGCGGGTCGATGGCCACAATGGCCCCGCGCCGTCCTGCGAGCGCCGCAAAGCACGCGCGCTGCAGGCGCGTTGAGATGGTGAGCTTCAGGTCGGAGCCGGGCGTGGGGCGGTTGTCAATTACGCTGCGCCTGTAGCCCGAAACGTCCACGGTAAGTAGCTGGCCGCCGGATACGCCGGATAGGGTGGCGTCGCGGGTAAGTTCGATTCCGTCGCGCCCCTTCATGCCCATGGTGTCGTAATGGGCCTTCTCTCCATCGGGCGCCTTGGGCTTGTCGCGGCCGACGCGCCCCACGAGGTGCGCCATTACGGCGCCCTCGGGATAGACGCGCTCCGGCTGCACGACGATGTCCATCCCGGCGTTTGGCGTGACCAGCTCCTCGAAGCGGGCGTGCGTCTCCTCGTCGATGTCCTGCCAGGCGAGCAGCGGCATTGGAAGCTGGCGGTAGATGTGGCGTTCGATTTCAGTGCGGCCGATTTGACGCGGTATGCCGAGTTGGAGCGAGAGTTCGTCGAGGCGCGCGTCCACGGCGTTCACTGTGTTCGACCATGCTCCGGGGCGGCGCAGGTCTTCGATGAAGAGGGCGATGCAGTATGATGGGCGGTTGTCGGCCAGGCAGACCCCGTCGCGGTCAAAAATGCGCCCGCGCGTGGCGGGCAGGAGGACTCGCCTCACGCTCTGGCGCATCTGCGACGAGGCGAAGGCTCGTGATTCTTCGATTTGGAGCGCCCATAGGCGATGCCCGAGTGCGAAGAGGGCCAAGACCATCATAACGCCAAGGGCGAAGATGCGCCAGAAGGCGTGGGATTCGGCTATCTCTTCGCGCTTCATGCCGCCTCGCCTCCTTTCACCCTGCTGACGTTTTCCGCCAGGAGGTCTATGCGCGAGAGGATTTGGAATGCCACCGTCGCGAAGATGGCCGCCGGGGGGATTGTCCGAATTGCCTCCGCCGCGATGGCGGATGCGGAAAGCGGCATAATTGAAGCCAGCGCCATGCGCAGGCGCTGCGAGGCGAATACGAACGCCAGGAGTACTGTCCCTTCAAAGAAAATGCGCAGTATTGGGCGGCGCTTTGTGGCGTCGCGGAAGGCCACGCCCAGGATTGCCGCGATGAGGAGCGGCAGCGTGGTGGTGCCGGCCGGTAGGAAGCCGAGGGCGTCGGTGAGGAGTCCTGCCCAGAGCGCGGCGCAGAGCGCCATCTGCCATGGACGGTCGAGAATGTAGTAGAGGGCCACGGCCGGGAGCAGTTGCACTTTGGCGGCGGTGGCCTGGCTGGCAGGGCAGGGGATGCCCGGAAGTGTGTCTTGAAGGGCGGATGCCACGAGCAGCGCGGCGATCATCACGGGGAGGTCTAGCTTCATTGCGCCATGCCTCCTTCCCCGATGAGGACGGCCATCGTGCGCAGGGCGGCGAAATCGACTGCCGGCAGGACTTCTCCGACGCCGTAGAGGCCGTCGGACTCAAGGCGCGCGCTGATGAGCCAGCCTACTGGGATGCCGCCGGGTATGTCGCCGCTTAGGCCGGATGTGACGATGCGCGTGCGGGAGGCGAGCAGCCCTTCGTCGAAAGCCGCGCGGCCAATGTATTCGAGGCGCAGCGGTTGCGCGGTGAAGAGAAACGGCAATGCCTCAATCTCAGATAGCGCAACTCCAATGTCGGATTTTGCGGCTCCAATATCGGAGGGTGCGGCTTCAGCCGCACCGTGGGCGGTCGCCCTGCTGGCGGCCGCCCACCCGGCGCCTTTCAGCACTCCGCGCACGGTGGGCGCGCCCGCCGGGAGGGCCAGCGTGCAGGATATGCGCGAGTTCTGGTCCGTGATGAGCTGCACGTCTGCGGCGCGGGAGTAAACAGCGCGGACACGGCCGACGAGGCCGTCGGCGCAGACTACGGCGTCGCCGACGCGCACGCCGTCCGCCACTCCCCGGTTGATTTTCAGCGAGCGCCACCAGCCCAAGGCCCCGCCCCATGAGAGCGCCTCGCAGCGCAGCGGACGGCGCAGGGTGGTGGTGGGAAGCCCCAGAGATGATCGCAGTTCGTTGTTTTCGGCTGCGAGGTCTTCGAGAATCCTTGCGTCAAGCCTCAGCTGCTCGACTTCGTCCTCAAGCTGGCGGATGCGTGAAACGGCCTCTTGTGCGCGCCAGAGGGCGCGGGCGCGCGTATAGGCACCCCTCCAGAACCAGCGAAGGCCATTCTCCAATGGCCACACGGCCTCCCCGCCGGTGCGGTGGAGAAGCCTCGTCCCGGCGCCCGTGCAAAGAAGCACCAGCGTCACCGCGAAGAGCCAAGTCCAAGTTTTAGAAGCCTTCTGCAAATCCTGTCGCTACTTTCCCGCCGAGTTGAACTTCGGACGCGGTGCGCGGCGACGGAGGATGCCAAGATCAGTTGTTAATCGGGTTCTTTGTGTCGTCAAGTCCGGCCAGGGCGCGTCCCGTTCCCAGCGCGACCGCGCTCAGCGGGTCGTCGGCCATGTGGACGGGCAGCTTGGTGCGGTTTGCGATCAAGGTGTCGAGTCCAGTCAGCATGGAGCCGCCGCCGGCGAGGAACATGCCCTGGTCGATGAGGTCTGCCGAAGGTTCGGGCGGGCACTCGCGCAGGGTGTCGTCGATTGTCGCCAGGATTTGCGCAACTGGATCCGCAAGGGCGTCGCGGATTTCCTCTGAGCCTACCTGCATCACCTTGGGGCGGCCGGCGACCAAGTCGCGGCCGCGCACTTCCATTGTCTTTTCCTCGGCCAGTTTGGAGGCCGAACCGATTTTGATCTTGATCTCCTCCGCCATCCGCTCGCCGATCTTCAGGTTATAGACCCGGAGCATATACTGGGCGATGCATTCGTCCATCGCATCGCCTCCCACGCGGACGCTTCTGGCACAGACTATGCCGGAAAGCGAGATCACGGCGACGTCGCAAGTTCCGCCGCCAATGTCAACGATCATGTTGCCCCTTGGGCTCTCAACAGGCAGCCCTACGCCCATCGCCGCCGCCATCGGCTCGTCCATTAGGACGACGCTGCGGGCGCCTGCATCGACGGCCGCCTCCTGGATGGCCCTGCGCTCCACCTCGGTGATGTCTCCCGGCACGGCCATCACAATCCTGGGCTTGCGCCCCAGCCTGTGCGGCTTTGATCGCCGGATGAAGTATTTGAGCATCGCCTTGGTCACGTCGTAGTCGGCAATGACGCCGGATTTCATCGGGCGGATGGCCTCGATCCCGCCGGGCGTCCTGCCCAGCATGGCGCGCGCCTCGTCGCCAACGGCCATGATGCTCTTGGTCCCCTTGCGGATCGCCACCACTGACGGTTCGCGTAGCACGATGCCGACATCGCGCACGTAAACCAGGGTGTTGGCGGTTCCCAGGTCTATGCCGATGTCAGTTGAGAAGAGGTTGAACAGTTTGTTCCACATGGCGGTTGACAATTCCAGACGTAGTTCTTAGGCACATGAAAGTGACCATAATAGAATGGACTTTCCCGCCGTTTCTGTCAAGCCTTTTTTTGCAAAATGTTTTTTTTGGTATAATCACCTTCTCACAAAACTTGCAAAATGATCGACCTCCATTCACACTCCAACCGCTCGGATGGCGTAAAGGCCCCGCATGAACTCGCCGAGGCCGCCTCGCTTTCCGGCCTCTCCGCAATTGCCCTGACAGACCATGACACTGTTGATGGAACAGGCGAATTCCTGAAAGCGTGCGACGGACTCGATGGAATGACCGGCATCGCCGGAGTGGAGTTCAGCGCGGAATCCGAGCGCGGAACGCTGCACATCCTGGGCCTTGGCCTTGACGCGTCCAACACTTCCCTTTGCGAGGCGCTGGAGCGCATCCGCGAGGGGCGCGACGAACGCAACCGCCGGATTCTCGCCCGCCTGAACGAACTCGGCTACGCCCTCACGTGGGAAGAGGTGGAGTCCTTCGCCGGCGGCGACGTGATGGGGCGTCCCCATTTCGCCCGCGCCATGATCGCGCGCGGCTGGGCCGAGAGCATCGCCGAGGTCTTCGAGCGTTTCCTCGGTCGCGGCGCGCCCGCACATGTGGAGCGTTTCCGCCCATCTCCCGAGGAGGCAATCACCCTGATCAAGGGCGCCGGCGGCGTCGCCTCGATCGCCCATCCTGTTTCATGGAGCATGGACTACGACTTCATGCGCGACGAGTTGCGCCGCTTTATGGGGTTTGGCCTTGACGCCATCGAGTGCTACCACCCGCGCGTCGGCACCAAGGCGCGCTCCAGCCTCCTCGCGCTCGCCGATGAACTTGGACTGCTTGTCACTGCCGGCTCGGACTTCCACGGCATCGACGGCGACGACGTTCTCGGCGCGCCCGACGGCGCGCCTGACTCCCTCCTCGCGCCGCTGCTTGGGCGCATGAGCCCCTATGGGATTTCAAAGGCCAGGTGAGGAAATGATTTGGCTCCTATATGATTTTCTCCTCGTCGTCGCGGGCCTCATTATGGCGCCGCACCTTATCCTGAAGATGCGGCGGCGCGGCGGCTACCGCGAGAACTTCGGCAACAGGCTCGGCCGCTTCTCGCAGTCTCAGCGCGACGCCTTTGGCGATGGCGGCGCAATTCTCATCCACGCCGCCAGCGTTGGCGAGGTGGGCGTGGCCTTCCAGTTCATAGAGGCGCTGCGCCGCGACGACCCTTCGCTCCGTTTCGTCGTGAGCGTCACCAGCTCGACTGGATGGAAGGAGGCGGAGCGCCGCCTCTCGCCGCCAGACGCCCTTGTTTACTGTCCCATCGACCTCCCGTTTGCTGTTGCGCGGGCCCTCGACGCCATCAGGCCCTCGGCTTTCGTCATGGTCGAGACGGAAATCTGGCCCAACCTCCTCCGCGCCTGCCATGCGCGCGGCATCCCCATGGCGATTGTGAATGGGCGCATTTCAGACAAGTCCGCGCCATCTTACCGCCGCCTCCGCTTCCTCTTCGGCCCAGCGCTGCGCCTGGTTCGCCTTATCCTCGCGCAGTCCGCGCTCGACGCCGAGCGCTTCGAGGCCGCCGGCGCCAACCCCGCGTCGATAAAGGTTACTGGCAGCTTCAAGTTCGACGTCGCCCGCCGCAACGAGGCGAAGGAGGCGGCCTGGAAGCCGCTGCTGGCGCAGCTTGGGCTTTTGCCGCCGACGCTTCTCCTCGTCGGGGCCTCCACCTGGGAGGGCGAGGAGGCGCTGCTCATGGACTGCTACCTGCGTCTGCGCCAGCGCCATCCCGCGCTGCGCCTCGCGCTCGTTCCGCGCCACTTCGAGCGCCGCCCCGCCGTTGAGGCCGCTGCCGCCGCCCGCTCCCTCCGCGCCGTCCGCAAGAGCGACCTCGATGCTGCTGCCAGTCCTGATGGCCAAACTGCGTTTGGCCAAGATGAAATCCTCCTCGTCGATACCACCGGCGAGATGATGGGGCTTTATCCCTTCGCCACCATTGCCGTGGTGGGGCGCTCCTTCCGCTCGCGGGGCGGCCAGAACATGATCGAGCCTTGCCTTTGCGGCGTGCCAACCATTGTCGGCCCCGAGACCCAGAACTTCCGCCCCGTAATGGCCGACCTCCTGGCCTCGAAGGCGCTAATCCAGGTTCCCGACGATGCCGCACTTGAGAAGGCTCTTGACGCCCTTCTCTGCGACGCCGCCGAGCGTGAGGCGCTTGGCCGCCGCGCCTCCGAGGCTGTGCTTGCGCGGCGCGGCGCAGTTGGCGTATGCGCGGCCGCCTTCCGCGAGGCCTGCCTTGGGCGGCGCCAGTGATGGGGCAGTGCGCTTGCACGGCAGCATTGGAGAAAAGCCATGACCTTTGAGGCAATTTCCGCGGCAGACCGCTTCAGCACCCATGTCCTCCAGGGCGGGGGCGAATTTCTTGTTACGTCACCATACGGCTGGCGCATCCACCCGATTACCGGCGAGCGGCGCTTCCACTCCGGCATCGACGGCGCCCTTTGGACGGGCGCCACACTTGTCGAGTGCTGGATTTGCGCATGGGGCGACGGCGTCGTGGTCGATGCGCACGAGGCGAACGACAACTTCGCCGGCGTCCATGTGGTGATCGACCATGGCGGCGGCCTCATAACCAAATACTTCCACATCGAGGAAGGCACATTAAAGGTTAAGGCGGGCGAGCGCGTCACGCGGGGGCAGATATTAGGCTATATGGGCAAGACAGGACGCGCCACTGGCGAGCACCTGCACTTCCAGGCCGAGCGCGACGGCCAGCCCATCGACCCCGTTCCCGTCCTCCGCCAAATCCCCTAGCGCTCTCCACCCTCTCAACCTCCAAACATCCAGGGCGCTTTAGCGCCAAACCTCCAGGGCACGTCAGCGCCAAACCTCTAAACCTCCCAGGCGCGTCAGCGCCAAACTTCCAGGGCACGTCAGTGCCAAACCTCTAAACATCCCAGGCGCGTCAGCGCCAAACTTCCCAACCTCCCAACTTCCCAACTTCCCCTTGACACGATTCTGTATATTGTGTATAGTTTTAGCGGAAATGAAAAAGGAAGTTCCATTCAGAGTTGACCGCAACGACGCGCGGCCGCTTGTCCGTCAGGTTTCCGACGGCCTCCGCGAGCGCATCGTTGGCGGCTACTGGTCGCATGGCGACGTGCTGCCGCCATACGACGAACTTTCCCGCGCGCTTGGCGTGAGCCAGATCGTGACCCGCGCCGCCGTGCGGCAACTTTCCGCCGAAGGGCTTCTCGTCGCCCGCCCGCGCATCGGCACTGTCGTGCTCGGCCTGGGCCTGAAGCAGTGGCTGGGACATGTTGCCTTCATCTGCCCGGAGGGCGATACGGGCTACTTCCAGACGGTCCTCGGCGAATCGCTGCGCATCCGCCTCAACAAGGCTGGCTACCTCTTCACCCGCGCCAGCGTGGAGCACAGCGCCGCCGATGGCTCCTACGACTTTTCGCTGCTCGACGCCGCGCTTGCCCGTTCGGTCGATCTGGCGATTGTACTCTACGACCGTCCGCCGATTTTCCGCCATTTGGCGAAGAAGGGCATCCCTTACGCGGCGATTACGCATCTGGCGAAGCCTCTCACCGGGGCTGTCGGCCTTGTGCGCTTCGACTTCAATTCGGCTGTTCCCGATTTCGTGGCGGCGTGCAAGGCGTCTGGTGTCCGCAAGGTCGTCCAGTTCATCCTGCCGGAGGCGATGAGCGACGCCGCGCCGGCGCTGCGCGCCGCCGGCATCGCCGTACAGGTCGTCTCGCTGAAGCCCGACTACGCGCTTGGAAAGTTCCGCGCCATCGAGGAGGCCGGCCGCGCGGGCTTTGCCCGCTTTGCCGCGTCTAGGCGATTCGACCGCGACACACTTTTCTTCTTCACTTCCGAGTATGTGGCGCGCGGGGCCTTCCTCGCGATGGAGCGCCTGGGCCTTCGCGCGCCGGATAACGCGCGTGTCGTCGCCTGGGCGAACGCTGGACTTGGCCCCACCTACTTCCGCGAACTCTCGCGCATGGAAATGGACCCCGAACGCTCCGGCGCCGGCGTCGCCGACGCCGCCCTCGCCTTCCTGCGCAAGGGCGCCTGGCCAGAGCATGCCGTCATAGGCCCACGATGGTGCAAGGGGGAGACGATGGGAAGTAGAGAACGGGGAACAGGGAACGGGGAACAGGGAACGGGGAATGGTTAAATGAGAAAAGATTGCATAATGATGGTTCTGGCTCTCTGCGTGGCGGCAAGTGTTTCCGCCGCGATGGAGACGCGCTTCACTGATTCCGGCGAACTGGAGAGCATCCGCGTCGGCGATGCCGTATTCGCCACCGGCGGCGGCAACCTCTGGGAGGCGGAGTTCCTGCCCGCCGCCTCCGTACCGAAAGGTTCGAGGGAAATGTTCCCGTCGGTTGCGGAGGATGGCTGGGGCGACGGCACCGGTGCTCAGCAGAAAGCAGGCAACGGCAAGGGTGGCGCCGCCCCCCAGAGTTCCGCAAATCCGAGTCCCGCACCTGAAATACTCACGGTCGCCGCCTCAAACGCCACGGCTTTCGCGAAGAGCGAGACCGGCGAGGCCATCACCCTCGTCTGGCGCGGCATCCCGCTGGGCGGCGAAACGAACGCCCTCGACGCCACCATCCACATCGCGAAGAACGCCGACGGCTCGCAGTCCTGGACGCTCAACTTCGACAACCGCTCGTCGAAGTATCTCCTGCTCCGCACCCGCTTCCCGCGCATCAACCGCGTCACCCGCAATGGCGAAGGCGACGCCTTCCTCCCATGGGCCGACCACGGCGGGACTCTTTTCAAGAAGCGTTCCGCCCAGCCGACCCCGGTCTGGGCCCATTATCTTGGCTACGCCCCGCCGGTCGCCGCCTTCTTCATTGGCGAGGATGGCCTCTACTTCGCAGCCGAGGACCCCGAGGCGCGCCAGAAATGCTTCATCGAGCGCGACGAGCAGGATATCCTCTTCGATTCCTGTACGGAGCTGGGGGCGCCAGGCCCTGGTTTCGCCGTGACGTTCGCACCGCTCAAGGGCGACTGGTGGGAGGCCGCGCGCCGCTACCGCGCCTTCGCCCTCAGGCAGGCTTGGGCCGCGAAGGGCCCAATCAAGGACAACCCCTCCTATCCGCGCCGCATCTGCGAAATCCCCCTCTGGATCAACATCCACGGCTACTCGGATGTCGCCTCCAATGTCCTCGCCCGTGCCAGGGAAATCTTCCCGGAGTTCACGACCGGCATGCACTGGCATCTCTGGCAGCAGTCGGGCCACGATATCAACTACCCCGAGTATTTCCCCGCCCAGCCGCGCGTCAAGGAGACGATTGACTTCTGTCATTCCATCGGCCAGGAGCCGATGCCCTACACCAACGGCCGCCTCTGGACGACGCTCACCGCCGGCTACCTTTTCGCGGAGCCGTTCGCCATCCTAAAGGCCGACGGCACGCGCCTCGTGGAGTCATACGCCACGAAGTACAACCCCTACAAGCCGCCATTGGCCGTCATGTGCCCATGGACTAAGCAGTGGCAGCGCGTCGTGCAGACCTTCACGCACCGCGTCCTCGACGAACTGGACGCGACGTCGATCTTCATCGACCAGATTGCCGCCGCTCCCGCCCGTCCATGCTACGACCCGACTCACGGCCATCCCGTCGGGGGCGGCGGCTGGTGGCGCAAGGGATACGCGGCCATGCTTGAGCCGGTCCTCCGCGAATGGCATGAACGCGGTGCCTTCGTGACGACCGAAGGTGCGGGCGAGGCCTACATCGACCTCGTGGACGGATTCCTGCAGGTCGTCGAACGGAAACCGGAGGACGTGCCCTTCTGGAGCGCCGTCTATTCCGGCTACACCACCTACTTCTGCACGCCGGGACATTTCGATGACGACCCGCAGTCGTTCCGCTACCAGCAGTGCCGCGAAATGCTCTGGGGCCATCCCCTGGGCTGGTTCGACAGGAACATCCTCGACAAGCCCGACAAGTGCGAGATCCTGCGGGCGCTCTGCAACTTCCGCCAGGCGAATCTGGACGCGCTCGCCTACGGCAATCTCCTCGACGAACTGCGGCCCGTTTCGCCGCTTCCCGAAATCGAATACTCGTGGAAGCCCCGTTTCCACTGGCGTAAGGACGCCGCCGTGGCGCACGGCACGGCGCCAGTCGTCATCGGCAACTGGTGGCGCACCGCCGGCGGCGAGGTCGTGCTGCTGGCGGCCAACCTCACCGACAAGGAGCAGACGCTTGAATACCGCGTCTTCGGCTCGGATCAGACCGCCACGCTTACGCTGAGGCCGCTGGAAATAAAAAGGATAATCCCCCTTTCACACTAACCCTAAATCCAAGGAAAAAACCATGAATACACCGCACAAACTGCACAAGACCCTCGCCGCAGCCGCGATGCTCGCGGCCACGACCCTCACGGCATTCGGCATTACGCTCGAAGGCATGTTCAACGGCACGACCCGCTACGTGTCGAAGTCCGGTAGCGACGCCAACGGCGGCACGTCGTGGGCCGACGCCAAGCGCACCATCCAGGCCGCCGTCGATCTCTGCGCCGACGGCGACACCGTCATCGTCGATGACGGCGAATACTCCGATACGACACCGTGGACGACGACCATCTCCGGCACGACCTACAACAACCCTTGCGTCGTGAAGATCACGAAGCGCATCCACCTCGTCTCCCGCAATGGAAAGCACAAGACGCACATCGTCGGCCAGTGGGCGAACACCGCGACAGGCATCGCCAACGACGGCACCGCGCACCGCTGCATCTATGTCGACGGTCCGACAAATGCGAAGGGGGCACTCATCGAGGGCTTTACCATCCGGGACGGAGCTACGGCTGGCTCGGCGGCCGGCAACAACGCCGTTGACAGCGGCGGCGGCATCTGCGGGGGCGCGGGCAGCACCGTCGGTGATAAATTCGGATACATCGTAGATTGCGACATCGTGAACTGCCGCGCAGGAACCGGTGCGGCAGTTTCGCGTGGTCTCGTCCCCATTCGCTGCGCATTCTCGGGAAATCGGTCTGCCGCGACAACCGGGCATGTGTTCTATCGCACATCATACGCATATAACTGCGTTCTGTCCGCGAATGGTCCAGAAACGATGACGACCGGCACCTCTGGTGGAGCGCTCTTCTCGGAAGTCCAAGGAGCCACGGTTGTGAACTGCACATTTATC
>JAEEGL015224718.1_pt1 | contig 23159 bp, 16 predicted proteins | sample 9134231 | NCBI WGS metagenome assembly JAEEGL01 (sample SAMN16246548, study PRJNA631951) | gut metagenome | biome: gut microbiome; feature: rumen; material: fiber-attached | host: Bos | place: Iran: Karaj | collected 2018-10
AAAAGTAAATACATCACCAAGAAAGTGGCAGACAAGCTCTCCGGGATGTGTAACACGGAAAAAGAGGATTATGAGAAATACTGGGATGACAACTCTCCTTTCATCAAGTTCGGCTGCTTAAGGGATGACAAGTTCTGTGAGAAGATGACAGACTATATCCTCTTTAAGAATCTTGACGGCAAGTACCTAACCCTTCCCGAATGTCTGGAAGTTAAGCCGATAGATACGGAAGATGAGGAAAGTGCCGAAAACACTGAAGATAAACCTGCAGAGGATACATCGACCAATGCGGTCAATGAAGGCGACACGGATGTCAGTGAGGCTTCCGAGGATGCTGCAGATGATGAGAAGAAAGAAAAGATCATATACTATGTGACTGATGAGCAGCAGCAGAGCCAGTACATCGCCATGTTTAAAAAGGCAAAGAAGGATGCGGTGATACTGACGCACAATATCGACCAGCCCTTTGTATCACAGCTTGAGAGTAAGAACGAAGGCATCAAATTTATGAGGATAGATGCCGACCTTACCGATGATTTTACTTCCAAAGCCAATAAGAAAGAGCAGGAAGAGATGGATGCAGCTTTAGAGGATATCAATAAACTATACAAGAAAGCGCTTAAGAAGGAAAAGATCAACGTTAAGCTCTCCAAACTTAAGAATAAAAAGATAGCATCTGTTATCACTCTTTCCGAAGAGTCAAGACGTATGCAGGATATGATGAAGATGTACGGAATGTCCAGCATGGGAATGGGTGACATGGGCAAAGAGGGCGAGACCCTTGTACTCAACTATGGCCATCCTCTTGTAAAGGCACTTATCGAGAATAAAGACAAGGATGACAATGAACTCATATGCGAGCAGTTGTATGATCTGGCAAGACTCATGCATGCACCTCTTGAAGCGGAAGAGATGAGCCGCTTTATAGAGAGGAGCAATGACCTTATGAGCAGGCTTGTAGAGAAGTGATGATAAAGTAATAAATCGATGATTTTTCAGAGCAAAAGCGTGTCGATAACGATACGCTTTTGCTTTATTTTTTACCCCTTTCGTTGTATACTTAAATTTGGCTTATTATGCACATCGATTGGCAAATTAAGCACATTTCCCGTAAGGATGATCAGATGGAGAAGCTTGCATCCAAAATAGGCAGAGAACAGGGAACACTGTCTTTTTCCGAATCCAAGATTGAGATAACTCTTAAGCAGGACGATCTCTATGAGGGTTATTTTGAGATCGAATGCTCGGATGACGGCGTAATGGAAGGATATATCTATTCTTCCTCTATTCGCATGCAGGCGGGTGTGAGACTGATAAGCGGCAATAAAGTGGCTGTCCCGTATGAATTCGACTCCGCCGGTATGAATCAGGGAGATGTACTTAAGGGCAATTTCATGATCGTCAGCAGTTTCGGCGAATATGTGCTTCCTTTTGCTGTATCCATAAGTCATGACGTCATGGAGTCATCTTTGGGTTCCATACGCAATCTGTTCCACTTCACCAATCTGGCCAAGAGTGACTGGGATGAAGCGGTGAGAGTCTTCTACAGCCCCGGATTTATCGATATCATGACCGGGACTGATATGGCATATCGCAACCTCTATATCGGTCTGACCTCGGGAGGCAATAAGAATCATAATCTCGAGGAATTCCTGATAGGGATCAACAAGAAAAAGATCATAGAATACTCGGTTTCCGAGGAGAATATAAGGCTGAATGACATTCATGAGATAACATCGGGGACAGTGCGCCTTATTAAGGACGGCTGGGGCTATGTGCTCATAGGCGTTAAGGCGGTCGGAGATTTTCTGATCTTGCCCAAGAACAGGCTTAAGAGTGAAGATTTTACGGGAAATGAATGCCTTTTTGAGTACGGTATAGATCCGTCCAAGCTCCATGAGGGCAACAATTTCGGAAGGATCGTATTTAAGCATCTGTACGGACAGATCAGCGTTGATATAACGGTGACCAACAATTCCAGAGCCCGCAGACAGGGAGCGATGCACAGGGAGAAGAGCGCAAGGTGCTCTTTGGTGAGATATTATCTCGATTACCGTATGGAACTCATCAACCGCAGCAAATGGGTTCAGCTTACGGATGAGATCGTTTCGCACAGAGGCAGCATAGACAGCCTGGATACGGAGAATGCTCTGTATGAGGCCTATCTCCTCCTTGTTCAGGAGAGGTTCAATGAAGCCAAGTGGATATTAGACAGACAGATAGAGCCCGTAATCGAAGAGGAATCGGATGAGTTCTACTGTTTTTATCTCTATCTAACGGCTCTTTACAACGTTGACAATTTCTATACGGCGGATATCGCATCCAGGGTATCCGCGATCTATGACAAGAATCCCGACAACTGGAGAATCGCCTGGGTCTTACTTAAGACATCCGATGAGTTCAAACGCAATCCCGCCAGGATGTATGCATTCGCCCTGAGCCTGATCGCGAGAGGATGCAACAGTCCCCTTATCTATATCGAGATAGTGAAGATGCTCCATGCGATGCCGTCTTTACTGGTACACTTTGACGATGAGGAGATAAGAGTCCTCAATTTTGCCGCAAAGAACCGCCTTATAAGTATGGAACTGCGCGAACAGATCGCATATCAGGCCGGCAGGTTTAAGGACTTTGATACCAGGATAGTAAGGATACTTACGGCTCTTTATGAGAGCAATCCCACGGATGATGTGCTGCAGGCCATATGTTGCCAGCTTATAAGGGGAGACAGAACAGGGGATAAATACTACGAGTATTACTCTGAGGGAGTTAAGAGAGGCTTCGGCATAACCAGGCTATATGAGTGCTATCTTGAGTCGGCAGGAGAGAGGACGGATGTGGTCATACCCAAGGAAGCCCTGATGTACTTCTCTTATGACAATGACTTAAGCTATGAACAGAAGGCCTTCCTGTATGCATATATACTGCGTCACAGGAATACGGAACCTGATATATACATGGATTACAGAGCAGCCATAGAGAGATTTACCTTAGGACAGCTCTATGCCGGCAGGCTTAACAGGGATCTTGCGTATCTCTATACGGAGATAGTTCTCGATCAGATGCCCACGGAGGATAATCTGACGCAGTTTGCAGGCCTTTTGCTCACACATCAGATAAGGGTCGAAGATCCCCAGATAGTATCCGTCATCGTTATGGATGAGAGACTCAAAAAAGAGAGAGTCTACCCTGTCTCCGGATCAAGGTCTTTGGTCATCCTGCCGAGCAGTGAATATACACTTTTGCTTGAGGATTCTCTGGGTAACAGATATTTCGGGACCAAGGAATACATTACGGAGAGGTTCTTCCTGCCAAGGAAGATGATCCCGATGGTCGAGAAGTATGCCAAGAACGACCTGTTCCTTAATCTGTATATATGCGAAGGTAACAAGGATTTTGTGGTCATCAATGACAGAAACCATGAGCGTTATCTGTATCTGGAAGAGAGCGAGGAGATCGATGACGGGTTCAAAGCCGCGATAAGACTTCCTCTCGTCAAATACTACAGGGATATCGACGATACGGCCATGTTGGACGGCCTGCTCGAACGCATGGAGAGGGATGATGTTCCGTTCAAGGACAGGGATGAGTTCATAAGACTTCTGATAAGCAGGGGCCTGCTTGACAGAGCCTTTGAATATGTTCTCTATTACGGCCCTGAGAGCACCGAATCCCAGGTGCTTGTAAGACTGTCAACGATGTTGATAGACAGGGACGGTCTTATTGAAGACGATCGTCTGACGGCAATCATAGTGAGTGCATTTGACAGGGGAAAATACAATGAGACCGGTCTTCTGTATCTTGTTACTTTCTACAGGGGCCCGGCGAAGAATCTGAGGAATATATGGAAGGCTGCTTCAGGATTCTATGTTGATACATACAATATATGTGAGAGGATGATAGGACAGACCTTAAAGACCGGAGCATATATAGGCGATGAGGCCAGAGTCCTTAAGGAGTATGTGGACGGCGGCGGCGCTACAGACTTGGAGCTTGATTATCTTACATATTTTGCCGAGGAGTATTTTGTCGGTGACAGGCTCATGGATGAATACTTCTTCAGTGAGATGGCCCGTATCTATGAGAATGAGGGTGATCTGCCGAATGTATGCATGCTGGCATTCCTTAAATACTATGCAATCAATGCCAAGTCATCCGACATAGATGACAATACAGCCGAGCATATACGCAGATATATCAAGAAACTGTATTTAAAAGACGGGATAATAATCCCGTTCATGCAGTCGTTCGCCTCAATATCACGGGAAGCCGAGGAGATGAGCAAACTCACTGTGATAGAATACAGAGGTCAGTCCGGATCGAGAGTGACCATCAATTATTTCATAAGCAGTGAGAACAGTGAACACTACGGATATACACGTGATGAGATGAAGGAGATCTTCGGCGGGATATATACCAAGAGCTTTCTCCTTTTCTTCGGCGAGACACTTCAATACTACGTTACCGAGGAGAGCGGCGGCATGGAAGAACTGACCGAGAGCGGAACGGCTACCAAAAATGATGTGGATTCCTCCGATCTTGCCGACAGGTTCAATCTGATCAACGATATAGCCATGGCTTCGACTCTGGGCGACTATGACACGGCACTCAGGCTTTTAGAGGAGTATAAACAAAAAGAATATATAACGGATAAACTGTTTGACATACAGTAATGTCCTCCGGTGATACCGGAACGAGAAAATTATGTTTGAATTTAACAAATCAGTAGTGGTAGGCTATGACCTTTCAAATGAATATGCGCAGATAAGCTACTATACTTCGGGAGATACTCTCGCCAAGACCGTGAGTATCAGAGAGGGAGAAGAGGAGTATTGCATCCCTCCGGTACTGTTTAAACGCAACGAAGTCAACCAGTGGTTCGTCGGAGCCGATGCCGTTAACTACAGCGAAGTGGAAGAGGGCGAACTTGTAGGCAGACTATGGGACAGAGCTCTTATCGGAGAAAGTGTTACCATAGGCGGGGAGAAGTTCGATCCGCTGGCGCTGCTCACGCTCTACATAAGAAGGACCCTCAATATGTTGACTGCTGTAGTCAACAAAAAAGATGTTACCGGAATAATGTTCACGGTACCGAATCTTACCAAGAGAGCAATAGAGGTGCTGACGGTCGTGACCGCGTCACTGGATTTTAAGTCCGCCAGGATAAGCTTCATGGGAAGGGAAGAGAGCATATATTATTATGTGATCAATCAGCCCGAGGAATTATGGAAGAGGGATGTTGCCGTATATGATTATAACGGCAGAAAACTGACCTGCTTTAAATTCCGCTTAAACAGGATAACAAGGCCTGTCGTAAGTTTTGTGGACAGACAGGAATTTGATATGGACAAGGATGATGACAGGGGCAAGGACTTAAGATTCCTTGATATAGTCCATGAGACAGTGGACGGTTCCCTTGTAAGCTGCGCCTATCTTCTCGGCGACGGATTCTCCGGTGAATGGTGCAGGGATTCTCTGGCCGAGCTTTGCAGGAACAGAAGGTCTTTCAGAGGAAATAACCTTTACAGCAGGGGCGCCTGCTATGCGATGCAGGACAAGCTTAAGGGTATATCCGGTGAAGATAAGAAAATCGTGTTCCTGGGCAATGACAAATTAAAAGCCAATATAGGCATGGATGTCATAAGGGGCAGGGAGAATTCGTATTTTGCTCTCTTAGACGGCGGAGAGAACTGGTTTGATTCCCGAAAGAGAGTCGAAGTGATCCTTGATGAGGGAAATACTTTTACGATAACGGTGACGCCCTTGGACGGAAGGGGCGTAAGACATATAGAGATAGTTTTGGACGGGCTTAAGGAACATGAGCCCAAGGCGGTGAGACTTCGCATAGAAGCCCTTATGGAATCAGAGGATCTGTTAAGGCTTAATATCACGGATCTGGGATTCGGCGAATTCTTCCCGGCTTCCAACCAGTTGTTCACGCGTACCATATCGCTTGTGGGAGGAGAGGAATCAGTATGAGTAATCTGATCCTGTGTCAGGGTGAATATTCCAAAACTCCATATTATCTGTCAAGTGACTGCAGGAATATCTATTCCATAGAAGAACTGTGCTATTACCTGTATCACAATGCGTATCTTTTGGACGACACTTTTGTAGAGTATGATCTGGCCGACTGGATAAGCGAGTCCCTGGGACTTAAGGATCTTGGCAGGGAGATCAATAAGATATGCAGAAAAACTGATGCTCTGCCCAAGCTTATTCAGATACTCTCTCAGAAGATCGGGTATTATTCGGATGAAGAGTGGAAAGCACTTCTTGATGATATAAGCGAAAACGGCGGCCTGTCCACCGATGAACGCAGGAAGCTCAGGGCGGACGGATTCCTTAAGGCCGGTAAATACGGTCTTGCAATGGATGAATATGATCAGATAATACGAGGCAGCAATTCTTCCGATGAGAGGTTCAGAGCCAAGGTATATCATAACCTCGGTGTATGTCTTGCCAGGCTTTTTATGTATGAGCGGGCTGCGGAGAACTTTGAAAAAGCTTACAATACCTTTGCGAATACGGAGAGTTACGTATCGATGCTGTGTGCCATGAAGATGTACATGTCTTCGTCGGATTATCTGAGTTTCCTCTCTTCGCATAAGGAGTCCTATGAGGATTCGCTTGAGGTGGAACAGAGGTTTAACGGGATAAAGGACGGGTTTGAATCCCTTCCCGTTGCCAGATATATTAAAGAAATTGCCGATAACAAGAGCCAGGGAAGTGAATTCTATGACGGCATAGAATCATTGACCGAGGAAGTCAAAGAAGAATATAGGAATCAGGTGTTCAGAGGAAGGACCGGAGGTTATTGATGGGTTTTGGTACTAAACTGCTGTCCAAACTGTTCGGAACAGGATATGACGAGTTCTCGGATCTTGAGATGGATGAAGGACTCGAAGAAGAATTCGAATGGGATTGGGACCATATAATGGAAGAACGTCATCTGTTCAAGATGAGCGATGAGGTTCAGAGAGACAAATACATAAGAAGTCTGGTCGAGCAGGTAAAGGATGCGTCCACGGAACTGGACAAGCTTTCGGCGGAATACAACATAGTTACTGCCATGCTCAAGGATATGGATGAGATAGATGCTCTTCCGATGAGCGAAAAAGTGGAGCTTCAGGATTCTGCGAGAAACATCCTGTACTATGAGGAAGAGGCCAAGGATTACGAGGCTAAGAGAAGCGCCATCACGGATGCCCAGTTCAGGAGCATGGAGCGTTTTGAAGAGAACATGCCGAAGGCCTGTGAGGACATGGAAGAGGCCGAGAGATACAAGGGACTCATCAAGGACGATCTGCGTAAGCTTGAAGGCGAGAAGCATGCCTATCTGTACAGGCAGGATGAGCTTCGTACCGATATAGGCAATCTGAGGGGAATGACCATAATCTGTGTATTTGCCGCAGTACTGTGTATGGTCATGCTGCTGGTCCTGCAGTTCGGCTTTGAGATGGATACCCAGGTTGGATATATAATCACATGCCTTACGGCAGCCCTGGTCATCACATTTTTATATGTAAGATATACGGATGCCACCAAGGAACTTAAGAAGGTGGAAAAAGGCATAAACAGGCTCATACTGCTGCAGAATACCGTTAAGATAAGGTATGTCAACAACACTAATCTCTTGGATTACCTCTATACCAAGTACAATACAAAGAGCTCAAAAGAACTTAAAAGAGTGTGGGAGATGTATGAGATAGAGCGTGACCAGAGGCAGCAGGCCGAATTAAACGAGAAGGAACTCACCTTCTATCAGGCGGAATTGCTTCACAAACTTAGAAAATATCAGTTAAATGACGTGTATGCATGGCTCCACAATCCCCTGGCCATATTAGAACATAACGAGATGGTGGAACTCAGACATGCGCATATTCTTCAGAGACAGAAATTAAGAGCCAGGATGGATTATAATAAGCGCCTTGCAAAGGAAGGTCAGGATGAGCTCAAGGAATTTGTCAGGCAGTATCCTGAGTATGCCAATGAAGCCCTTAATATGGTGGAAAGATATTCGAGATAATGTTGACAGAAAGACCCCTGTAAGGTACTATTATCAAGTCGCTTTAACGCGGTAGCAAGATGTAATCATTTAATGGAGGAAAGAGGAAAGATTATGAAAAAGATCGTTACTGCCTTATGCCTTATCATGAGCGCTGTTGCTCTTGTGGCATGTGGTTCAAAGGGGAATGCGGGTACATCTGCCGGAAAGACTTTTACTGTCGGATTTGATGCGGAGTTTCCGCCTTACGGTTATCTGGATGAGAGCACCGGTGAATATGTCGGATTTGATCTGGATCTGGCCGCTGAGGTCTGCAAGCGTAACGGCTGGGAACTTGTTAAGCAGCCCATCGACTGGGATGCCAAGGATATGGAGCTTAATTCCGGAGCTATAGACTGCATCTGGAACGGATTTACCATCAACGGAAGAGAAGATCAGTATACATGGTCGGTTCCTTATGTTGATAACAGCCAGGTCTTCGTTGTATCAGGCACTTCAGGCATTAAGTCAAAGGCTGATCTTGCAGGTAAGACCGTGGGAGTACAGAAGGATTCATCAGCGTTAGCCGCTCTTGAAGACGAGGAGACTCCCGAGAATATCGAGCTTAAGGATTCATTTGCAGAGCTTATACAGTACGCTGACTATAACACGGGATTTATGGATCTTGAGGCAGGAGCCATCGATTGTCTGGCCCTTGATATAGGTGTTGCAGCTTTCCAGGTTTCACAGAGAGATCCCGGTGCATATGTGATATTGGATGACAAGCTCTCGGTAGAGCAGTATGGCGTCGGCTTCAAGCTTGGAAATGAGGAACTTAAGAACACGGTCGAGAAGACCCTGCTTGAGATGGTGGATGACGGCACTTTCATGAAGATCGCCGAGAAATACGCTGATTTCGGTCTTACAGACAGTGTTTGTTTAGGCAAATAACGGGTGTTATATGAGTACGACTTTTTCGCAGTTACTCTCGGGAATGGTGGTGTCAGTTGAGATATTCGTTCTGACGCTGCTTTTCTCGCTTCCGCTGGGACTGCTTGTATCCTTCGGAAGGATGTCTAAAAACAGAATATTGCAGGGAGTTGTCAAGGTATATATAGCGATAATGAGAGGTACACCACTTATGCTTCAGCTTATAGTGGTGTATTTTGCGCCGTTTTATATATTCGGTATTCCGATCTCTCCGGGATACAGGTTCGTGGCGGTGATCATAGCATTCTCCGTCAATTATGCCGCATATTTTGCCGAGATCTACAGAGCGGGCATAGAATCGATATCCGTCGGGCAGTATGAGGCGGCGGCGGTCCTGGGATACAGTAAGTCCCAGACATTTTTTAAGATAATATTCCCTCAGGTCATAAAGAGGATTCTGCCTCCTGTTACCAACGAGACCATAACCCTTGTTAAGGATACATCACTGGCCTTTGTTATAGCGGTGGCGGAGATGTTTACCATAGCCAAGCAGATATCTGCCAAGCAGGCATCGGTTTCTGCGCTCATGGTAGCCGGACTGTTCTATTTTGTATTTAACTATGTTGTTGCCTATATAATGGAAATGTTTGAAAAGAAACTGTCGTATTACAGATAAAGAGCTCATATATGGAAGAGAAGAATCTTCTTACAATTGAACATATGAAGAAGCACTTCGGCCAGACTCAGGTGCTGCACGATATCTCACTTAAGGTGGACAAGGGCGAGGTCGTATCCGTTATCGGACCCTCGGGTTCGGGCAAATCCACCCTTCTTCGCTGTGCGACCCTGCTTGAGAACATGGATGACGGAACGCTCATGTATTCCGGCAGGTATGCGGCAAGAAGTGAAGGCGGCAGGAGCGTCTATGCCGCAAAGGATGAGCTTAAGGAGATAAAGAGGTCTTTCGGACTCGTATTCCAGAACTTCAATCTTTTCCCGCATTATTCGGTCATGCAGAATATCACTGATGCACCGGTAAACGTTGCGGGGATGAGCAAGGATGAGGCTGTATCTAAGGCCCGTGAACTGCTTAACATGTTCGGACTCAGTGATAAGGAGGCTGCATACCCCTGCGAACTGTCGGGAGGCCAGCAGCAGAGGGTGGCGATAGCAAGAGCCCTTGCCTTGGAGCCGAAGCTTTTGTTTTTTGATGAACCGACATCGGCTCTGGATCCTCTTCTTACAGGGGAGGTCCTTAACGTTATAAGACGTCTTGCGGAGCAGCATATGACGATGGTCATAGTCACTCATGAGATGGAATTTGCAAGAGAGGTATCTGATAGGATATTATTCATAGAGAAGGGATATGTGGTAGAAGAAGGAACACCTGAGCAGCTGTTTGCTTCGGACAATCCCAGAGTAAGAGACTTTATCGGCAGTATAAGGAAGTGAGAGGAGAACAATGGGTACAGACGGTTTTATTAGTCCGCTTTCGGAGAGATATGCGAGCAAGGAGATGCAGCATATATTCTCACAGGATAAGAAGTTCAGAACATGGAGAAGGCTTTGGCTCGCACTGGCTGAGACAGAGAAGGAGCTGGGGCTTGATATCACCGATGAACAGATAGAAGAGCTTAAGAGCCATCTTGACGATATCAACTATGATGTGGCCAAGGCCAGGGAGAAGGAAGTGCGTCATGATGTGATGAGCCATGTATACGCATACGGAGTTCAGTGCCCCAAGGCCAAGGGTATCATCCATCTGGGAGCCACCAGCTGTTATGTAGGTGACAATACAGATATAATAATCATGACGGAAGCTTTACAGCTGGTCAAGAGCAAACTGCTTAACGTTATGAACGAACTGGCTGCATTTGCTGATAAGTATAAGAGCCAGCCTACATTGGCGTTCACACATTTCCAGCCTGCACAGCCTACAACGGTAGGTAAAAGAGCCAGCCTGTGGCTTAATGAATTTGCCATGGACTATGAAGATATCTGTTATGTGCTTTCTACGATGAAGCTTCTGGGAAGCAAGGGTACCACCGGAACGCAGGCATCATTTTTGGAGCTCTTTAACGGCGATGAGGAAAAGATCGACAAGATAGATCCGATGATAGCTGAGAAGATGGGATTCAAGGGATGTGTTCCCGTATCGGGTCAGACCTATTCCCGTAAGGTAGATACGAGAATATTAAATGTGCTCGCAGGGATCGCGGCATCAGCGACCAAGATGAGCAACGATATAAGACTGCTGCAGCATCTTAAGGAAGTTGAAGAGCCGTTTGAGAAGAGCCAGATAGGTTCTTCTGCCATGGCTTACAAGAGAAATCCCATGAGAAGTGAGAGGATCGCTTCACTTAGCAGATATGTGATATGTGATGCCCTCAATCCGGCCATAACGTCGGCAACACAGTGGTTTGAGAGGACATTGGATGATTCGGCCAACAAGAGACTGGCTATCCCCGAAGGGTTCTTAGCGATAGACGGTATACTTGATCTTTGCATCAACGTGGTTGACGGCCTTGTCGTATATCCCAAGGTCATCGAAAAACATATGATGGCGGAATTGCCTTTTATGGCTACAGAGAATATAATGATGGATGCCGTCAAGGCAGGCGGAGACAGACAGGAACTTCATGAGAGGATCCGTACGCTGTCAATGGAGGCCGGAAAAGCGGTCAAGGAAGAGGGCAAGGACAATGATCTTTTAGAGCGCATAGCCGCTGATGATGCCTTCGGATTAAGCCTTGATGAGCTTAAGGAAGCCATGAAGCCGGAGAGATATGTCGGCAGGAGTGCAAGACAGGTTGAAGTATTCTTAAGAGACGTGATAAGACCCATATTGGATGAAAACAAGGACAGTCTGGGTCTTAAGAGCGAGATAAATGTATAGGAGGACATTATGGTTAAAGCGGTAGTTGGAGCCAACTGGGGCGACGAAGGCAAGGGTAAGATAACTGATATGATGGCAGCTAAGGCTGATATCATCGTCAGATTCCAGGGAGGAGCGAATGCAGGTCATACGATAGTCAATGATTACGGCAAATTCGCATTGCATACCCTTCCCAGCGGCGTGTTCTATGATCATACAACGAGTATCATCGGAAACGGTGTTGCTTTAAACATCCCCATCCTCATGGGTGAGATACAGTCAATTGTTGATAAGGGTGTTCCGATGCCCAAGATCTTAGTTTCTGACAGGGCACAGATAGTGATGCCTTATCATATACTGTTGGATCAGTATGAAGAGGAGAGACTGGGAGGTAAATCCTTTGGTTCCACCAAGTCGGGTATCGCGCCTTTCTATTCGGACAAATATGCCAAGATAGGATTCCAGGTGAGCGAACTCTTCGATGATGAGCTGCTTAAGGAAAAGGTTGAGCGTGTATGTGAGATCAAGAACATCCTCTTTGAGCATATGTATCATAAAGAGAAGATCGATACGGCCAAGCTGCTTGAGACTCTGCATGAGTACAGAGACATGATCCGTCCTTATGTATGTGATACTTCGCTTTTTATCGCCAATGCGCTTAAGGAAGGCAAAACCGTACTCCTGGAGGGACAGCTTGGTACACTTAAAGATCCCGATCACGGAATATATCCCATGGTCACATCTTCATCTACTCTTGCGGCATACGGTGCGATAGGAGCAGGCCTTGCACCTTATGATATCAAGCAGATAGTGACCGTATGTAAGGCATATTCTTCTGCAGTAGGTGCAGGTGCGTTCGTATCCGAGATATTCGGTGATGAAGCGGATGAATTAAGACGCAGAGGCGGAGACGGCGGAGAATACGGTGCAACTACGGGAAGACCCAGAAGAATGGGATGGTTTGACTGTGTTGCCAGCAAATACGGCTGCCGTATGCAGGGTACTACGGATGTTGCGTTTACGGTGCTTGATGTTCTGGGTTATCTTGATGAGATCCCGGTGTGCACAGGCTATGAGATAGACGGTGAAGTAACAGACGAGTTCCCCGTTACCAGGCTCTTAGAGAAGGCTAAGCCTGTCCTTACAAAGCTTCCCGGATGGAAGTGTGACATAAGAGGAATAAAGGAATATGATGAGCTTCCCAAGGAATGCAGGGATTATATAGAGTTTATCGAAGAGAAGATCGGATATCCCATAACGATGGTAAGTAACGGTCCGAGCAGAGACGACATCATATACAGAAAGAGCAAGTTATCCAAATGATAGATACGGTGATATTTGATGTGGGCAATGTGCTCACGCACTTCGGATGGAAGGAATTCATCAAGTCGTTCGGATACAGCGAAGATATATGCAAGCGTGTAGGCGATGCTACCATAGAAAGCCGCTACTGGAAGGAATATGACAGAGGCGTCATGACAAATGACGATATTGTCAATTTGTTCGTAAGCCTTGATAAAGGCGTAGAAAAGGAGATCCGGGAGACGATGGAGTGCTTTACCGGGATACTTACGCCCGCAGAGCATGCCATACCGTGGATAGAGGAACTTAAGAGCCGGGGATTACGTGTGTTATTTTTATCTAATTTTTCGGACAGAGCCTTTAAAGAGTGCAGGGAAGCACTTGGGTTCCTGGATCATGTCGACGGCGGCATCTTCTCCTATGAAGTGAAGCTTATCAAGCCTGATCCGGCCATATACAGTACCCTTATAGATAAATTTTCACTTATTCCGGAAAACTGCGTCTTTATTGACGATCTTGAAGATAATATAGCGGCGGGAGCGGCCGCAGGTTTTGAGACCATACTCTTTGAGGAATATGAGCAAGCCCGTACGGAACTTGAACAGGTACTAAAATACATCGGATAAATCAAAATTGTATAACACCACAACATTTTGTGGTGTTATTTTTGTACTAGAGCGAAAGTCCGCAAAGTCCATAACTCCGCCCGATAATGGTACCATGGTACTATAGCGCAGAATTGTGCATTATGGTATATTGTTTGCAGATATGTATTGGGTATTCGGAGGGTTATGAGATTCCATTCCAGAAAATTCATCAATATGACCGGACTATCCGAGACAGCCAGAGTAGACAGGGTTGTCTTGTTGTGTTATGCATTCTGCGCAATGGCACTGACACTGTTCGGAAGGATAGATAAATATGATATCACAGGAGCCGTAGGGATCGATCTTATCATCGCTGTCGGCTTTTATGTTTTATTATGGCTGCCTGTAGCAGTCTGCAAGTTCTTTTTCTATCTTCTGATCAAGAGGGACAGGAGCGTGCGGTTTACTGTTTTCGGTCTGTTTCTTGTATTCTATGCATTCCTTCTCATAACGGATTCCAACTATGAATGTGCATATATAGCGATCCCGTTCTCGATCCTAACCATAGCATACAGCAGTACCAGACTGTCGGTCGCTGTTACTTTCTCATGTGTGTTCATGTCGGGTATATATTCCATCATCCCGTGTATCAACGGTGATATGGATACGGCAGGTGAGAGGTCGTATGCATTTATCATCATACTGTCGGTAGCACTTTTCCTTAATCAGATGACATATCTGATCGAGAAGAAAGCCTATCGCAGAAGGATGGAGCTGGTCAATGAGAGGAACCGCCTTAAATCTTTCGTATCTTTGGGTATAGAGCGAATATTTGAATATGATATCCCCGAGGATTGCTTCATGACCGCCAAGAGTAAGGACGGCAATTACGGTGAGGAGAAATATATCGAGAACTTCCGCGAAGCTGTCAAGCAGATGCGTTATGTTTTGTATGCGGACTGGGACCGTTTTGACGATTTTATTGCTGATTGTGACAAGGGTGTGGATCTCATAGAGAGGCAGCTGCGCTTGAGAGATCACAATGCGGATTATAAGTGGTTCTCAATAAGAGGTCATTCCATCAAGGATGAGAAGGGCAATGTGATAAAGGTCGTGGGTGTCATGGAGAACATCGACGATCTTAAGCGCATGGAGTTAAGGCAGGCGGATGAGAACATGCGCGATCCGCTGACCAAGTTATACAGGAAGGATTATGCCAAGGAACTTATCGAGGATTTCTTAAGGAAGCAGGAAGAGAGCGACAAGCCGGAATTTGCCGGTATCCTTGCCCTTGACATAGATAATTTTGACATCCTCTGTGACCGTATGGGTAAGGCCTTCGGTGATGAGATCCTTAAGAACATAGCGTCAGACCTGGATGCCATCTTCTATCCTACGGATGTGCTCGGAAGGATAGGCGGAGACGAGTTTGTCATCCTCATGAAGAATATCGTGGATGTCCGCGATATAGACAAGAAGATAAGAGAGATACAGAGAGTCATCAATCATACCTATGTGGGTGAGAATGTAAGCTTCGGTTCCACAGTGGGTATAGGTGCATCGGTCTATCCTACGGACGGCGAAGACTTTGATACACTCTTTGACAAGGCTGAGAAGGCTCTTTTCCATGCCAAGAGTGCCGGCAAGAACTGCTACGGTTTCTATCTTGCAGCCAAGGAAGATGTATATAATGAGTATCCGATCGAAGAGAGACGAGAGAGGATCGCAAGGCTTGACAGAGAAGCCATGGAGAACGGAAATGTTTCCGATTCCCTTATCGAGCTTGCTTTCAAACTCATCGATGAATCCAAGGATACGGACAGTGCCATTAACCTTCTGATAAGACAGGTCGCAAGGCAGATGAACTTAGGCGGAATCAGGATCAAATCCCGCGTGGGCAAGGAGTTCCGTACCATCAACATGTACCAGTGCTGTACTGTTCCCGAGATGGATTTTGACGGCGCGGAAATGACCTATACCTTTGAGCAGTGGTCAGATATGCTCGAAGAATACAGAGAGAACAACAACATCATAGTATGTGACAGTGTTATGGATATAGAGAACCCCGTGACCAGACAGCTGATGCTGATCTCAGGAGCCAAGTCATATGTGGGCTGTGCGTTCATGGATAAGGGTGAGTTTGCCGGAAGCATCGATTTCGTAGACTTCACGGGTCCCAGAGCATGGACGGGTAACGATCTTACGACGATAAGAGCCGTGACCAACGTGGTATCATCTTATCTGCTTAAGATGAAGGCATATGAGGATGCTTCGGATACGATCGAACGTCTCACAGGCTATGACAGCGTGACGGGACTCATGACATATGAGAAGTTCATCACTATGGTGAGCGAGTACATAGAGAATGCACCTCACGGCAATTATGCCATGGTCTATATGGATTTCAGTAACTTCAAATATGTCAATGAGACATACGGTTATGAGACCGGAGACAAGATCTTAAGAGAACTTGTCAATGAGGCATCCGGGTACGGTGAATTCTTTGTTTACGGAAGCAGAGTCTTCTCCGACAATATGGTCATGCTGGCAAGAATGGGCAGCAGGTCCGAGGAAGAGATCGTATCGGCATTCGAGAAAGCCAGCAAGCTGTTCTCAGACAGGATGCAGAGAGAATATATCGACAGCAAGCTGATACTGGATATAGGCGTGTGCACTTTCGAGATCTGCGGTCGTCCCGTACCTCTTAAGAGCATCATCTCCAATGCAAATATGGCCCGTAAGAAGGCCAAGCTTCCCGACAGTCCCAGATGTATCGTATATGATGAGGGAATGGGAGCGGAAGTCAGGGCAGAAGTCGCTTATGCCAACGATATGGAAGATGCTTTCAGGAATCACGAATTCGTCGTATATATGCAGCCTAAGGTAGACCTTACGACCAACGAGATAGAAGGCGCCGAGGCTTTGATAAGATGGAAGAAGCAGGACGGAACGCTTATATTCCCCAACGATTTCATTCCGGTATTTGAGAAGAACAAGAGCATCACTCTGCTTGACTACTATGTATATGATGAGGTCTGCAAATACTTAAGGCGCAGGATGGATGAAGGAAAGAGGATAGTCAGGATATCAGTCAATGTATCCAGGGTGCACTTATTCTCAATCAACGAGCTTGTAAGCTATATCAGGACCCTTCTTGTCAAATACGAGATACCGCCGCAGTATCTTGAGTTCGAGCTCACGGAGACGGTATTCACTGATAAGGTCGATGATACGATCCTGCTCATGAACAAGTTAAGGGATCTCGGCGTTAAGGTATCAATGGACGACTTCGGTTCGGGTTATTCATCACTTAACGTTCTTACCAAGCTTCCTCTGGATGTGCTTAAGCTCGATAAGGAATTCCTCAATGATTTCGAGAACGATCCGGATGAAAAGATTATAATACCAAGTGTTATTGATATGGCTAAGAAGCTCAATCTGCGGGTTGTATGCGAAGGCGTAGAGACTAAGGAACAGGTAGGATTCCTGCGTGAGGTAGGCTGTGATTATGCACAGGGATATTTCTATTCCAAGCCTATCACTCAGGAGCAGTTCGACGAACTCCTTGAGGTTGTCTAGTTAAAAAACCAAGACTCTGAGTTTTTACACATATGTGATCATTAATAGCCCGAGGCGATGTAGTTATCGTTCGGGCTATGGTATACTTACAGAGAACGGAGAATCAGCTTATGTATGACATCATAATCATAGGAGCGGGTATCATAGGCAGTTTTATAGCCCATGACCTGTCAAAGAAAAACTGTAAAGTACTGGTGATAGACAAGGAAGCGGATGTGGCGAACGGTGCTTCCATGGCTAACAGTGCGATAGTTCACGCGGGCTATGACCCTAAGCCGGGAACTCTGAAGGCTCAGCTCAATGTAAGGGGTAACCGTATGTACCCCGGAATATGCAGCGAACTTGGGGAGCCTTTTATAAGAAGCTCTGCCTTTGTCGTGGCAACCGATGAAGATGAGAGCCTTATACTTGATACACTGGCATCCCAGGCCAAAGAGCGAGATATAGAATACAGGGATATGGACGGAGACAGTGCAAGGTTACTTGAACCCAATTTAAGCAAAGGGGTCATCCGTGTTCTTGAATTCCCAACGACCGGGATAATCTATCCGTGGAATATAGCGATCGCCCTTATGGAAGAAGCTGTCTTAAACGGTGTTGAACTGAGGCTTAAGGAAGAAGTGGTTGACATAACTAAAGAAGAGAGATATAAGGTCACCACGACTAAGGGCGTCTATGAAGCGGACCGTGTGATCAATGCAGCCGGTGTTTATGCTGATAAGATATACGGGATGGCTCTTAAGGGAGAAGCTGATTTTCATATAAGACCGAGGAGAGGCGAGTATTACGTGCTGGATGAGATGAGCAAACCTGTGGTGAGCAGGGTCATCTATCCTGTTCCCGGTCCTGCGGGCAAAGGTGTGCTCGTAGTGCCGACCATACATAACAATGTGCTCATCGGTCCCAACTCCCTGCCCATAGATGATAAGGAAGCCAACTGTAACACAGGGGAGGCGCTGGCAGATGTTAAGGCCAGAGCATCCAAGACCGTGGACAACATTCCTTATGACAAGGTGATAAGAACATTTGCGGGATTGCGTCCTTCGGGCGATAAGGGTGACTTTGTGATCAGGGAATCTGACGAGCTTAAAGGCTTTATCAATGTGGCATGCATTGAATCCCCCGGACTTGCATCCGCTCCGGCTATTTCCGAATATGTCATGGACAATCTTATAGGGGATGTTTTTACAGATAAAAATGAGGGCGACTATGTTCACAGAAAGCCCATAAGGCTCATGGCGGGATTAAGCGATGAGGAGAAAAACAGGATCATCAAAGAAGATCCCGATTACGGACAGATCGTGTGCAGATGCTGCCTGGTAAGTAAAGGTGAGATAAGGGATGCCATAAACAGACCGGCAGGAGCGACCACCGTTAAGGGAGTCAAGAAACGTGTCGGACCCGGTTTAGGACGATGCCAGGGCGGATTCTGTGAGCCGCTCGTGGTCGATATACTGGCTGAAGAACTGGGTATAGACAGGAGTGAAGTCAGATATGACAGTGATGATTCCGTTATGCTCATAGGTCAGACCAAGAAAGGAGCGGCAAGATCATGATCAAGAGAGAACTGGTCGTGATCGGCGGCGGAAGCGCAGGGATCGCGGCAGCAATAGCGGCATATGAGAAAGGATGCAGGGATATCCTGCTCCTTGAGAAGGACTCGGAAACGGGCGGAATACTGTTACAATGCATCCATAACGGATTCGGTCTTCACCGGTTCGGTGAGGAACTGGCAGGACCCGCATATGCCGAGAAATACAGGGAGATGCTGGCTGATACTTCGGTAGAGGTCAAAACAAATACAACTGTTATTCATCTTACATCCGATAAACATGTCACATATGTCAATCCTTCCGAAGGATATGTGACCATAGAAGCGGGTGCCGTTGTGCTGGCTTTGGGTTGCAGGGAGAGAAGCCGCGGAGCCATAGCGACACCGGGTTACAGACCTGCCGGTGTATGGACTGCCGGAACTGCCCAGAAATATCTGAACATGCAGGGTTATATGGTAGGCAGGAAGGTATTTATCTTAGGCAGCGGTGACATCGGTCTTATCATGGCCAGACGTATGGTCTTAGAGGGAGCAGAGGTTTTGGGAGTGGCAGAGATAATGCCTTATTCCAACGGACTTCCCAGGAATATCAAGCAGTGTCTGGATGATTTTGACATTCCCCTTTATCTGAGTCATACGGTAACTGATATAAAAGGCAAGGCCAGACTGTCGGGTATTACGATAAGCCGGGTCGATGATTCGCTTAACCCCATAGAAGGGACAGAGATCGAGTTTGACGTGGATACCCTTCTTTTGTCCGTAGGACTCATACCGGATACGGCCCTGCTCGATGAGGCGGGCATAAAGCTTCATCCCAAGACCAAGGGTGCGGTGGTCAATGAGCATATGGAGACCGCCATACCCGGGATATTTGCCTGCGGCAACGGTCTGCACGTACATGACCTGGTGGATTTTGTCAGTATGGAAGGCGAAGAGGCCGGATCGGCTGCGGCCAAGTATCTTAAGGGTGAACTCAAACGTGGCGAGGAACAGGAGATAAAAGCCGGTGAGGGCGTAAGCTATGTGCTTCCGACATATATAGACACAGAGGCCATGGAAGAAAGCTTAGAGATAAAACTGAGGGTTAAGAACAATGCAAGGAACGTTCGCCTTGTGTTAAGAAACGGCGACAATGTCGTTAAGGAGATGAAAAAACTCCGCATAGCACCGAGCGAGATGGAAAAGTTTGAGGTTAAGAGAACGGAATTAAGCGGTCTTAAGGGCGGGTTTGTCCTGTCGGTGGAGGTTTAGAATGGCAGATTTAAAGACCAAGACATATACATGCATAGTTTGCCCCAGAGGATGTGATGTTACCGCGACATTAAATGATGACGGGACGATAGCATCGATAGAAGGCAACTTCTGTCCAAGAGGAGAGACTTATGTGCGCAACGAGCTCACTCATCCCATGAGACAGCTGACATCCACCGTGATAATAAACGGAGGTATATATAACAGGCTTCCGGTCATATTATCCGGAGAGATACCTAAGGATAAGATGATGGATGTTATGAAAGCGCTTGAAGGAGTTGAAGTGCAGAGTCCCGTAAAAAGGGGAGATGTTGTGATCGCTGATGTTTGTAACCTGGGAGTAGACGTGCTGGCATCAAGATCGATGTAGAGTGAGCACGTGAATGAGGATGTTTATGGATAACGGCAGAAAGAAGATAAAAAGGACACTTGCGATAGCCGGAGTGGTATTACTCGTTCTTTTGTATCTATTATCGCTTATTTTTGCTATAATGGATTTTGTCGGATGGCAAAGATGGTTTTTTGCATCAATGGGTGCAACGATAATACTTCCGGCATTTATATGGATCAATCTCTTCCTGTATGACAGGATGATTGATAGAAGAAAGGAGAATGAGCAGCAAGATGGCGAAGACAATACTTGAAAAATGGAGGGAAGAAGCATACTCTGATTCAGCTGACAGAGGATCCCTTCAGAAGTTATGGGCTGATTATTTTGAAAAAGAGAAGGGGATATATGCTGAACTCCTTAAGACACCGGATAAAGAGGTCAAGGGAACCGTTAAGGAACTTGCTGAGAAATACGGTGTAGAGCTTAAGATAATGGTGGGCTTTTTAGACGGTATCAATGACAGCCTTGTTAAGCCCAATCCCATAGAGGAAATGGATGAGAATACCGAAGTCTCTCTTAAGTTTGACAAGGAACTTCTGTATAAGAACATGGTTGCAGCCAGCGCTGACTGGCTCTATGGACTGCCTGAGTGGAATGACATATTCACGGAGGAGAAACAGAAGGAATTATATAAGGAGCAGAAGAGATCGACTACAGTAGTCAATGAGGCAAAGATCTATCCCAATGATCCCTGTCCCTGCGGCTCAGGCAAGAAATACAAGAAGTGCTGCGGCAAGAATAAATAGAGTATAAATGAGAAAGTGGCGTAGGCTTCTGCCTACGCCACTTTCCTGTGTAAAAGGGGAATTCTTTCGGAAATAGCTTATAATCAACTAAACTAACCATGTATTACTATAGCACTAATCAAACGAAAAAGATATAACAATTTTGATTATATTACTATATAAATATGAGTTACTATGTATAGTAGTTTTGAATACTACATGGTTTCCCGGATCTGAAACCTATCTTTGAACAAGATCTTCTAAAGTGACGAACTCCTGAGGAACTTCCTTGCCGGCATTACGATACTTGGCAAATATGCCCTCTAACCTGTGTGTAACCTGACCGACGGTTATCCTGTGTCTTGTCAGGCAGTCTTCGAATATCGCATTCTTGCTGAGTTTATCGCGATACTCTGCCCCCATGGGACAGAAGGTGAACAGGATTGCCCTGGAAACCTTGTTGAGTCTGCTCGAACCGGTCGATTCATAGAGCATATAGATCGAATATTCATAGAGGAACAGTTCTTTGAAGCTGTTCTTGCATTTTTTGAGGTTCTCTTTGAGTTTCTCCTTGGCTTCGTATGAAAGATCACGGTTCTTGCTGAAGAACTGAGCATAATCGCAGTACTCACTGGTCAAAGAGTGGCTGGATACATCATTCCAGCGGGCACCCTGTTCTCTCTTACACATCTCCCATCTGAATTCACCGGTCATACGGATGAATGCCTTGTCAATGTTCTCAACGTACAGGGAAGAGATCACGAAGCGTCCCGGAGTCTTGCGGTTCATTCCCTCGATCTCCTGCCACATAACGCCTCTGCTGCCTGCGTTGGGCATTAAAATAACATCCGGTCTTATATTGGCGATCACGTTATCCTTAACCCCCACTTTGGTATCCTCGAATATGAATTCGTGATAGAAAGCGGAATAGTCTATGGAACATATCTTGTTAAGAGTGTCTATGATCTTAGACGGGGTCATCAGGATGTCTTCGGGATTCCTGATGATATTGTCGTCCAAAAGCACGGGGCAGTATCCGAAGATACGTCCGAAGGTGATCTTGTTGACTGTAGGGAACATGTTCTTAAGCTCAAAGGACAACTTCTCGTCTATGTCATCGGAAAGAGCTGCCTCTTTGTCTCTTGTCAGACGCCCCTCTTTTACCATTGCACGGAGATACTGGGCGTAATCCTGATCGAATTCGTTACGGCTGGGCTGTTTCTCGCCGTTGTAGATCGCCTGGAACCATTCGATCGCAGTATAAATGCCGTGTTCCTTGTGGCCGTGGAAGTCTTCTGCCAGATGGTAGAGGGAGATTGAATTCTCCTCACCGCAAAGAACGGGATCCACGAAACCGAAGTTAAGGAACATCTTGACGATAACGGGTATGTCATCATTGTTGATGGCATTATGGATCGCGCAGTCATATACTTCATAGAACAGTTTGGTAAGAGTCCGGCGCAGGGTGTCCACTGCCTTGTCGGTCGATGAACGGTCCGGAACAGCCTTAAACTGGTCTATTGACTTCTTGAATTCTGAAGAGACCGCTGATTCGGGATTGGCGAAATTGAGGATAACGTTCACTGAGTCTGAGAGTTCCGCAGCTATCGCGGTATCGTCGCTCGATCTAGACTGCTTGACTTTGGCCTTGGCACTTACTCTTGACTTAAAGTTCTCCACGCGGCTGTCGATCATGAGCTTATCGCATATTCCGATCTGAGAGAGCTTCGAGATGATCTCGTCGGTTATGGGCGTTATCGCAGAGGTATCGTCGCCGTTACCTGCTGCTCTTAAACTCAGGTCGCAGTACAGATCATAAAAATCGAGGTAATCCTCGTTGAGCATATATGATGAGAATGTCTCCATCGCATTCTTAAGCTCAGTCTCAAGCGCCAGGATATCGGCTATGTCCTTGCCGCTACGCTCAAGATATCCGTATACAAGCCCGGTGCTCATGGAAGGAGCGGTCTCTTTTACCAG
>JAEEGL016982195.1_pt1 | contig 23159 bp, 20 predicted proteins | sample 9134231 | NCBI WGS metagenome assembly JAEEGL01 (sample SAMN16246548, study PRJNA631951) | gut metagenome | biome: gut microbiome; feature: rumen; material: fiber-attached | host: Bos | place: Iran: Karaj | collected 2018-10
TCCTTTAGCAGGAACCCTTGTTATTTATACGCATCACATGGCATCTCAGCCACGACACTTGGGACACAGCGGCACGTAGCCCCTCTACTCTGGATTAAGTCCCCTGGTGGTTGCTTAAACCGCTGCAAAGATAAGCAACTTTTTCATACCCCGCAAGGTTTTTCCTAATTTTTTCGATAGAGTTGCTGATGGAGGAGTAAATTAAGTATATTAATATATATTTATATAAGAAATTTTATTAATTTTGCAACTTGAAAAAAGGATTGGCGAGATACAAGTGAACTATGTTTTATCAATAACTTTAAAATATAGATCACTTCAAATGAAAAAAGAAAAAACCACTATTCAAGAAAACACTATTGAAACTAGTGCTTTACCTGAGTTCATCAACGGCATTCCGACAGCGAAACATCGCAGTAAAGAGAGAATGGATTTAATTAGAAGCTATTACCAGAGACTATGGAAACGGCTTCAAAGAGAAAAAGGAGTTTATACTGTTTTTAATGACTATCTTGGCGTCGATGTGTATATTATCGAAAAAGAAAGCGACAAGAAAACGATTAATGCAGCATCAAAAAACTGGCAATCCACGTATGCGGTAAGGCATTTATATAGGGTTATCAAACATGCCATATGCGACGGGAATTCTCCTGTGTTCTTTAGGCCCAAAGAGGGCACTCAAACAAAGAACCGATACAAAAACATAGCAGTACTATACTATGATTTTGTAAATCCTAATATAGGTTATCTGAATTTCAAGGTCAAATTGACCATCGGAATACGTTCGGACAACAAACATATTCAATACTGTGTCAATAAAATTGAGGTAAAAAAAGAAAAGCCGACCGTACAAAGCGTCACAAATTAATGGTCACATACGGAATCGACTTTTGAGACTGCAAAGATAAACAACTTTTTCATACCCCGCAAGGTTTTTCCTAATTTTTTCGATAGAGCTGTTGCGGAGAATGGAGATTATACCGCCATCAGCTCTTTTCCCACTTCTCTAATGGTTTCAAGAATCATGTTAAGACGCATTTCACTGGGTTTCTTTTTCCCGCTGATGTACTGGGCCATCAGGCTTTGCGAAATACCCATGCGTCGAGCCAGAGCCGATACATTCAGTTCGGGATGAGCCATGAAAAGCCTGTAGAGCATGGTAGGTTTGGCTTTTGAGAAGAATCCTTCGAAACTTAAGTCCTCGTCCAAAGCTTCCCAATGTATGCCGAACTTGTCTGTGGAGTAATCAAGTCTTTGTTTTAGTGTGGCGTTACGTAATCTGGGATAGTCCGCGAATTTTTCGCAGGCTTCCTTGCCTTCGGTGGTCCTGATCCAGATGGCATCGTCTGTAATCCAAATCTTTTCGATGTTCATTTTGTATCTCGTATTAGTTATTTGTTGTTGTTAAAGTATTTGTTCCAGTGTTCGGAAATCGTCTCCACATTCTCCTCGATGATGGACTCTATAAGTTTTAATTCTGAAGGTTTGAACCCTTGATTTTCGATGAGTTCAACGGGGAATAATCCAAACTTTGCTTTCAATCCTCCTTTTACCACATGAACGTGAATGGGAGAGTGATCGTTTGAATAGAATTGGAATCGAAATCCGAAGATGATGAATATTGTAGGCATACTTTTTATCTTATTTTCGAGGCAAAGATAGGTAATGTTTTTATTACCCGCAAGGTTTTTTCTATTTTTTTCGATACAGTTGCTGATGTCGGAGCAAATTCAGTCAGCGGGTGGAGATGGTTGATTTGATGGGACAAGTGAATAAAGCAATCAAAGCAGGGACAATATTAAAAGGAATAAACACATTCACTATGACTGAACCAGTAGGGTATATTTTTGCTGATAGAAACAAAAACAAAGGGTTATGGAAAAGAATCCGAAATACATGTATCTGGAAGCGATAAAAAAAAGAGTTCCGCTGCTCGCAAAGAAAGGGTTTTGCTCATGGAGAATTGGTGAAGAAACCTTCAGAATAACGTCGGGTATTGAAAGAATGTTAGTTTATGCCTTATACGTTGGAAAGGAGGGCTATAATTTCTATGAACTGGCGAGACTGAACCTTCCTGATTACGTTTCGTTGAATACGAATCCCGAATTTTTGAAAAGTACGTTTGAAAAGGCACATCCACTTGAAGATATTAGCGACTATGACTACATCATGATTCCAGAATATGCCGACCCAGTGCATGGCATGTGGCTTGAAGGTGACGGTGAAACATGGAGCTTTTGGATAACCCTTGAAGACGAAAAGGCAATCATGGCGGTGCTCAACGACCATACGCCTTGGCATAATGGTTTGTTCAGGCTGAGAAGCATCGCCCGCAGGTACTTGATGAACATAGGGGAGGACTTGATAGAACACGCGTTAAAAGGCTTTCTTGTTCAACACGGGATTGAGCCAGGGACAATAAGAAAAAAGGAAAGGACCTACTTAAAGGATCAGGAAGCGGAACGTCGTGCCTTGGCACAGGCAGTACCAGTGGGAGATGAAGCAAATAGACCAGGGCGGAGAAACAATAAGAGTGAAGAAAACAGTGCCGTCGTGGCATCTGTTGTTTTGGGCATTGTAATGAGTATAGCCATTGTGGTTACATGGGTGCTGATGTTCATGGGGGTGAAGGTGCCGATTGTTGGCCAGCCTTTCCATACCTTGCTGATGATGTTCGCAATGGACTTGTTTTTCACCAAGAGCAAGGGGTCTGTGTGGTTTGGTATATACTGTGTGGCCTTTCTCGTGGCAAGTGCAATAACTTCGCTTGTGGGAATGCTTATGGATTGGGAGTTGGGAATGGGTGGTAATGCCATTTCGTCGGCCATCAACTTTTTCACACCGGGTATTTATGGAATGCTGAGAGGTGGACGAGGGATTGGACGATAAAAAATGAAATGGTTGATATTTGTAAAACTATCGTTAACATTCATTATCTTTGCAGTACCTCAAAAACGAAAACTATTTGTTATGGCCGAGTTTAACATAGGTGATGTCGTAATAGACATCAACACCAACCAAAGAGGAACAGTCGTCAAGGTGTTGCCCCATGTTAGAGGCGACCAGAAATACAGTGTGTTCTTTAGTCAGGAGGATATCAGGGATGTTACGGAAAGAGACCTGGAACGTTTTATTGAAGTGAAGGATCTGTTCGATCGTTGCGTCCTTGGAGATTTTAAAGGGTACAATGATTTTCAGGTATTCAACACGACGTTTAAGATTGAGAACTCGAGCAATAACACATTGTCGTCCATCAAGGCGTCGAGGACGATGTTTAAGACCTACCAGTACATTCCCTTGATGAAGTTCTTGAACTCAGACCTCCAGAGATTGCTTATCGCTGACGAAGTGGGTTTGGGTAAAACCATTGAGGCTGGACATATCATGCTTGAATTGAAAGCTAGGAATGAGCTAAAGAATGTGTTGGTGGTTTGCCCTGGTGGATTAAGAAATAAATGGCAAGGAGAACTTGAGGACAGGTTTGGCTTGATGTTTCAGATATATGACAAGAAAGACGAACTCCTTAAAGAGTTGAGATCGCATAACGGAAGCGCCCGAGGCATTATATCTTACGATACGTTAAGGGATACAAAGAATAAGAGCGTGGTCAAAGAAATAGAGGATCTGGGATATCAATTCAGTTTGGTGGTGTGCGATGAGGCACATAGGGTGCGTAATTCCAATACCAAGCAGCATGATGCCATAGAGCGGTTGTTGCGCCACGCCCAGTCAGCAGTGTTTCTCACGGCAACCCCCATCATGCTTGGGCGAGAAAATCTTTTTCATCTACTCAATCTCCTAAACAGCCAGCGTTATGATAGTGAATCTGCCTTTGAAGATGAGTCAAGACATAACGAACCTTTTGTGTGGGCGCTTAACAGCCTTAACGGGAATGCTTCGTTTGCCGAGATAAGGAAGGGCTTGGATGATATGATTGATGAGGATGATTATGTTAGGAGATTGCCGCTGTTTGAGCCGCTGATGGAAAAACTGAAGGGGGAAGATACTCCGAAACAAAGGACTTTGATTCAAAGCGATTTGTATGACATCAACCCGTTGAGCTCAATTATGTCAAGGACACGCAAGGTGGACGTTACGACAGATCTTTCGCAAGCGAAGCGAGATACGATAACCATCAAGGTTGAATTGAACAAGGACGAGCAGGAGCTGTTTGATATGTTTATGGATGACCTTAAAGGCCTGTCGCCACTTGCGAGTTCCACGCACCAGCAGATGATAGCCAGTAGCCTTTATGCCAACGATAGCGATACCTATAACTATGAAGGCTTGGTTGATTCCAAGTATGATGCCTTGATGCGGATTATACACGAGAACCAGACCAAGGGTAACGGAAAAGTCATAGTGTTTGCTCATTTTCATAGTACGATCAACTACCTGGCTGCAAGGTTTGCTATGAACAAAATTGGTTACCGTGTTATCAGCGGTAAAATGCTTGATAGGTTAAGCCGAATCAATGCGGTGGATGAGTTTAGGAAAGACAATTCCGTTACAGTTTTGCTATCAACAGAGGTTGGTGGCGAAGGTCTTGACATGCAATTCTGCGATACCATTGTAAACTATGACCTACCTTGGAATCCCATGGTGGTTGAACAACGAATCGGTAGAATTGACAGAATCGGCCAACAATCGAAGATCATCCACATCTATAACATGCTTGTGAAGGGAACGGTACAGGAGAGGATACACAGTAGATTGCAGGAAAGAATAGAAGAATTCAGAAGGACCATAGGTGACCTGGAACCTATCTTGAGCCAAAGGCTGGATGAAAACACAACTATCGGAGATGAGATAGAAAGCAATCTGTATCGTATTGAACTGACTGAACAGGAGCGGGAAGAAAAGTTAACTCGAATCGACAGGGCGCTGCAACGCAATATGGAGGATTCGAAAAAAATAGAAAGGGAGTTGTCAACCACTTTTTCCAGCGACTCATATCTACGCAACCATTTGAATGCCATCATCAACAACAAAGCATACGTCACAGAACAAGAGCTTGAGAACTACGTTAGGATGCTTTTCAAGCAGACGCTTCCCACGTGCACAATAACCGAAGTAGATAAAGACGGCCTAGTTTCAATTTCTGTGCCTCAGAGTCAGCCGAAGGTAATTGTAAATCTGTTGAACAACTACACGATCCTCCGAGGAGAAAATGGCGATATGATCAAGAGTTTTGTCAACGCCATTCGCGAAAAAGCATCGTTCAAGGTGACATTCAGTCAGGATGTCGCTGAAACAAATCGTGCGGTACCATACCTTAGCATATACCATCCGTTTGTGATTGTAGCCAAGGAGAAGATTAAGGAATCGGTTGAAAAAGAAGCTGGCGTATTCCGCTATCAACTTAAAGGCTCTGATATGAAAACTGAAGGAGGGATGGTGATAAACAAGGGATATTACGTTTTAGCAATCTATAATGTTGTCACGGAATCATTTAGGTATGGACAATCAAGAAAAACGCAAGAGGTACATCCTGTTTTGTACGATGCTGGAAAAATGAATATAGTGACTGATCAGGAGTTTGTGGATGCTGTTTACAGATCCGTTCAAACCTCGGGATTGCCATGGGACTCGAAAGACATCTATCGTCCTGATGAGAATGCGGTGGATGACATGAGGTCGTGTTTTGCAGATTCGATAAGGGACTATCGGAATGATTATAGAGACATCGTTTCGAGAAAGCAAAAGAACGACATTGTGCATCAAAGGAACGGAATTGAAGCGAGATATAAGAAGCAGATTAAAGATGAAGAGGATACCATCGAAAGATTTGAAACCAATATCAGGATCTGTGACATATTAATTGGCGAAGGAAGAGGTGATTCGACGTATGATTTCTTTGAGGATGGAAGCAAGGGGACTTTGGTGGAAAAGAAGGCAAACCTTGAAAGAGTGTTGCCTGCCCGCAGGGGTCAGCTGAGAAAACTGAAAGATGACCTTGTGCTGAGGTTGCAGGAATTGGACTCGGTTAGCGAACCGACCGTTTCCGATAAACTAATGATGTTGAACTTGATAAAAATAATCTGACATGGCTGCTGTAAAGATCGGTTTGGATTTTGGGACCCACTATACCAAGATCTGTGTTGAGGATAGTTCAGACAAAAGGAATAGGAGATACTTGTTTCACAGATTTCGGGATCAGAACGGTAAGCCAAGTTTTGTGTTTCCGTCAGTAGTCCAGATTAATAAAGACAACACTCTTTCCTATGGCTTTGTTGACACAGACGATGCGGCTGTGGTTGTGGCGGTCTCAAAAGATAAAGCGCCAGAAAGGCCAGAGATGCCTGTGTACCGCAAATACAAACAATTTCCAGAACCTAAAAGGCCGGAAGCTCCTGCGAATGGCAATCAGAAGAAAAAGAAGAACACGATTTCTGCTTTCTCAGATTTGAGACAAGCACTCGATAACAAGAAACAACTTGAAAAAGAAGCGTGGCGACGCAAGGTGGAGATGGAAATATACGAGGAAGCCAAAGCGGAGTATGAAAGAAAGTGCATTCAACGGAACAAAGATATCGCCCAAGACAAACAAGAGGTAGATGCGTTTAATGAGAAGTTGCGGGATGATTATGAACGTATGATGCGGATATGGGAGGAATACGAGCAAAGGGAACAAGAAATGATTCCGGCGACGTTAAGGAGTTTTAAGCAGATGGTGTTTTCGGATGGTTTTGAATGGCGGTTTGACTTGGATCCGATGTTGGTTTCCATCTGGTATCTGTGTTTTGTGTTCTTTGATTTGGATCAGGAATATGGAACCCAAAACCTTGTTGTCAGCATGGGCACATCAAGCGGACAAAAGAATTGGGATATAAACAAACGTAGGGCGACCCAGATCATCTTGACGGTGTATGACTTGATTGAGAATGTTTTCGAGCACGATAAGGAGTTGTTTTTGACGGCTACCCTTGATGAACTAAAGAGTGTCACTCGCATCAAAGAGTTTTCAGAGGCCGCCAAAGAGGATAACCAAATATTTGTCTTCCCGGAAGCATACGCCAACCTGAATCCACTGGCGATGCAGAAACGGTTTGGAACGGGAGTAAACGCCGTGGTAGATATTGGTGGTGGTACCACGGATATAAGCATCTTTGTGGCTCCACTTGGCGACGAAGTGAAGATCTTCGACTACGTATCTATCCCCTATGGTGTAAATGCCATTGAAAAAGAGGGGCGTGGCGCACACTTTAAAGCAGTGGAAAACAGGATGGATTACTTTTCGATGAAGATAAAACACCATGCGCAAAGTATAGGCGTCAAACATAGTGAGGCAACCGATATTGTTACCAAAAGGCCAGTTGTTTTCACGGGAGGAGGTTCAATGATACCTGAGTTACGCAAGCCGTATCAGGGCTTCACTGATGTTATTCATATGGGCTCTGCATTGTTGAACAGTTACTCCATAGATGATGCTTTGGAGGTGTCAAACAAAATCCCCATGCTGTCAACCGCACTTGGTTTGGCGCTGTGCGGAAGCGATGACAGGAGAATCCCGTTGATTTCCTACAAAACTCTTTTTGCAATCGTTGAAGAGGCATATAAAGCAGTGTCGTTGGAAGAGTCGATGACGTATGAACATGGGGTGACGGACGATTGAGTGGGGTGGGGCAGACATTAAGATATCGTAATTGAAAGAAAAATGAATACCATGGAAGACAATCAGAATATCGAAACTAATGATTTTAAGCCGACAAGAGAGCTTGGTGATTTGGTGTTATTTGCTGCAGGGAAAGCATTTGGAGCAAATAAGATGTGGGCTTCAATCAAGAAATTCACTCATTTTGACGATTCAACAATCTGGGAGATAATTGATGGAACATGGAAGGTAAAAAACGATTATATTCGGTTGCTCTCTCTGTGCATTAGCAGGATAAGACCAAAGAAAGTTAAGCTTAAGAAACTGCCAAACACTTTACCGAATCGAGATGTGATAGAATCGCTTGAGAAAGGAATAGAAGAAGATCTTTCACTCTACGAAAAGGCGATTACTGTATTATGTATGATGCCGGACTTACCTCCCAAGAAGCATATAAGGTCTAGTGTATTGACTAAAAGACCAAGTGGTTATTATCGCAAAATAATTACAACTAACGGCATTTTATATAATTATAGCCCTCCTTCACCTGACTTCGATTACGGCATAACCGACACTTGACAGTGTTTGATCTGGGTAGGGCAAGGATGACAATTAATAATTGGGAGAAAGTGTGTCGTGAATGGAAACATTCATTATATTTGCACCTATCATTAATGAGAGATACAAATGCCAAAGACGAAGAGTGCTGAGTTGCGCATCAGGGTGATTGATGAATGCCTGAGCGACCACAATAGGAAGTATTCGACGAAGATGATCTTTGACCGCTGCAACGAGGAGCTGGAGCGGAGGGATTTCCTTACGATTTCTGCGATGAACTCCATCAGAGATGACATGGACCAGATCCAAAGGATCTACCACGGGGCTGACATTGAGTCGTACAGGGAGGGGAGGAATATCTACTACCGGTATAGCGACCCGAACTTCTCTATCTTCAAGACACCGATGAAGCCTGACGAGATTGTGCAGCTGACGCAGACGCTCAAGCTACTCCAACGCTTCAAGGGGATGCCCCAATTTAACTGGGTGGATGAGATTGCCGATAGGCTGGGAGCTACGCTGAAGATTGATCAAGTACCTACCGAGGAGGTGGTGGGATTCGATGAAAACCTCGATCTGAAAGGGTTGGAGCATTTTACGCCGCTTTTCAATGCCATAATCGACAAACGGGCTCTGTGCCTAACCTATAAAGGTTTTGGACATAGTGAGGGAAGGACCATCACGGTTCATCCCTATTATCTGAAACAGTACAACAAACGCTGGTTCCTGATTGCTTGGAACTCCGAGGCCGACTTTATGGCCAACTTCGCTTTCGATCGCATCATTGCTATCAATGATTCTACTGAGCCATATCGTCCTACTGATGTCAATTTCTTTGATTATTTCGACGAAATGATTGGTGTTTCGAAAGATTCTCGTACTGAGCCAAAGTTGGTGAAACTGTGGGTGTCGCCTGAAACATGGCCGTATGTAAAAACAAAGCCTCTTCATGGTACACAACGTACCGTCTGCATTGACGACAGCGGCGCCATCATCACTATCGAGGTTTATTTGAACTTCGAATTGCAACAACAGTTGCTGTCATTTGGTGAAGGAGTGATGGTGCTTGAACCCCAAGAGCTCCAAGACAAAATAAAAGAACGTTTAACCAAAGCTTTTGATTTGTATGGAAAACAGGTGCAATATAACTGAACCAATCCGCTATATTTTTGCAGCGTCAAACCAAAAAACACAAAAACCATGATCCAAAGCGAAGCACAGTTAGAGCAGCAATTCCTGGCAAAGTTACAGGACCTGAAATACACTTATCGTAGTGATATCCGCGATCTGGATGCGCTCGAGAAAAACTTTCGTCAGAAGTTCGAACGGCTTAATTTTGTTTCCCTCTCTGATGATGAGTTTCGGAAGCTTTTGCAGGAGAATATTACATCTGATGTGTTCACGGCCTCGAAGCGTCTGCGCGAAAGACAGACTTTTGTTCGTAACGATGGCACAACGTTCGACTACAGTCTTGTGAACTTGCGCGACTGGTGCAAAAACGAGTATGAAGTGGTGAACCAGCTTACCGTTAATACAGCCAACAGTCATCAGCGCTATGATGTCATCATTTTGGTTAACGGCCTGCCTTTGGTTCAAATAGAGTTGAAGCGGCATAGCGTATCACCTCTGAAAGCGGTTGAACAGATTGTGAACTACAAACAGGACCGCGGCAACGGCTACACCAACACGTTGATGTGCTTCATGCAGCTTTTTATCGTGAGCAATGGTGGAAGCGACACAATGTATTTCGCCAACAACAACGACGAACATTTCCGTTTCGATGCCACTAACAACTACTTGCCTGTGTACCGTGCCGCCTTGCCGGACAACCAAAAAGTAGTCCAGTTGTTTGAGTTTTCCGACCTCATGCTGCAAAAAAGCGAGCTGGGCAAGCTTATCAGTCGCTATATGGTATTGGTGGAGACCGAGAAAAAGATCCTTGTGATGCGACCCTATCAGATCTATGCCGTCGAAAGTATTGTGAATTGCGTGTCGCAGGGTAACAAGAACGGTTATATCTGGCACACCACTGGCAGCGGCAAAACGCTGACTAGCTTCAAGGCTTCTACTTTGTTGAAATACAACAATGATATTGAGAAATGTGTGTTTGTGGTCGATAGAAAAGACCTCGACAAGCAAACGCGCGACGAGTTCAACAAATTTCAGGAAGGTTGTGTAGAGCGTAATGCCAATACAGGTGCTCTCGTTAGCCGACTCGAAAGCACTGACTATGCCGACAAGGTTATTGTGACCACCATCCAAAAATTAGGTATTGCGTTGGATACCTCCAACAAGAACAAATACTATCAGCGTCTTGAGCGACTGAAAGACAAACGCATTGTCTTCATTTTCGATGAGTGTCATCGAAGTCAGTTTGGCGAGAACCACAAAGCCATCAAGACCTTCTTCCACAAGGCTCAGCTTATTGGTTTTACGGGCACTCCCATTTTCCCCGAGAACAGCCATTATGTTCGGGTAGACGGTCAAAAAGCCGAATGTGTAACCACTGAGGATGTGTTCCAACAATGTCTACATGAGTACACCATCACCCACGCTATTAGTGACAACAATGTGTTGCGTTTCAAGGTGGAGTACTATGGCAACAAGATGCTTGACGGACAACTGGCAGCGAAACCCATCACCAAGAATCAGATTGTGGAACATATCCTCGACAATCACACCAAGCTTACCGCACAGCATCGTTTTAATGCCCTGATGGCGACTCCTTCCATCCCTGATGCCATCCGCTATTATCAAATCTTCAAAGAAGAGCAGGATCGACGATCCCAAGCTGACCCCGACTATGTTCCGCTCAACATCACGGCTGTCTTTACGCCACCTTCAAGAAACAGTTCTGACGAGGATCTGCCTCAGGAAGAGGCTGACAACAAAGAGCATCCTGAAGAAAACAAGAGTGCTTTGGGCGAAATTATTAGTGATTATAATGCCAAGTTCAATACTAACTTCAGTGTGGATCTTTTCGATGAATACTACCGTGATGTGCAGCAACGCATCAAGGACCAGAAATACCCCAACAAAGACCTGCCACACAGCAAAAAACTGGATGTGGTGATTGTGGTGGAGATGATGCTCACCGGTTTCGATAGCAAGTTCCTCAACACACTCTATGTGGCCAAAGACCTCAAATGGCACGGGCTGATACAGGCTTTCAGTCGGACCAACCGCATCCTCGATGGCACTAAGCCATATGGTAACATCATTTGTTACCGTGACCTGAGGAATGCAATGGATGAGGCCATGGTACGTTTCAGTGGGTTCAACGTGGATAAAGGCAAAGAATACTGGATAGTTGAACCTGCCGAGAAAGTGGTGAGCAAATACAAGGATGCTATCACCAAGCTGGAAACCGTGATGAATAGCATGGGTTTGGAATGCAAGCCCGAAGAGGTGATCAATATCCCTCAGGGCGAAAACTCCAATACTTTCATCGAAGCTTTCAAAGATGTGCAGCGTTTGGCACTCAAACTCGACCAATATGTGGATTTGTCCGAAGAAATGAAGACCGCCATAGAAGAGGCAATGCCGGAAGACACCTTGCAACAGTTCCGTACTGCCTATCTCGACCTGGCACGTCGTACTCGCAATAGTGATGGTAGCCGCACCGAGGTGACACCTGAAGGCGAGCCCGATTTCGAACTGTCGTTGTTCAGCTCCGCACTGGTGGATTATGACTATATTATGAAACTGCTGGCCAAGTACACCGATACCCATTTCGAAAAGGTGAAGATCACCAAGGAACAACTTTTGGAAATCCTTTCCAGTAGTGTGGATTTGATGAACGAACGTGAATACTTGAAAGCCTTTATTGAGGAAGAACTGGAGAAAGGCAGTGGGTTGAGCGAGGTAGAGATACGTGAACGTTATCAGGCCTATAAGGATAAACGCTTCAACCAGCAGATAGCTGCTATAGCCGGAGACTATGGCGTTAGCGTTGCTGCGTTGGAGGCTTTTGTTGATGAGACAGTCAAGCTACGCCGTTTGGATGAAGATGCGCTGGGCAAATTGCTGGCTCATATCGACAGCTGGAAGCAACGTAAAGCTGCCAAAGAAGGGATGCTCATACGCTTGGCTCCTCTCTTTGATTTGTTGACAGGAGGTAACACTATTGAAGGACTTAACGCATACGTGAAGTAATGAATATAAACGAAAAAACTATGGATAACAATAATAGTAGTAACATACCTTGCCTAAGATTTCCTGGTCTTCTCGGGAAATGGGAAGAAAAAATCTTAGGTGAAGTCATTGATGTAGTAAAAGGTCAACAAGTTAATAAGACTGAGTTGACTGGGAATCCTGCAATGTACCCAATGTTAAATGGAGGCTCTTCTATTTCTGGCTATTATACGAGTTATAACACTCCTGCTAATACTATTACTATCAGTGAAGGAGGTAATTCATGTGGCTTTGTGAATTATATGAAAGAGGCTTTCTGGGCTGGAGGGCATTGCTATGTAGTTAAACCTCTTATTGACATAGATAAAGACTTCCTTTTTCAAGTATTGAAGCACAAGGAATCGGAAATAATGAAATTAAGAGTTGGATCGGGTCTTCCTAATATACAACGGAACAATTTGCTTAAAGAGATCACATTGTTGCTTCCTTCGGATCCATCCGAGCAGCAGAAAATTGCTTCGTGTCTATCAGAATTGGATAATCTTATATCTGCACAAGATAAAAAAGTGGAATCATTGAAATCTCAGAAGAAAGGTTTGGCGCAGCAGCTGTTTCCACAGCCTGGTGAAACAGTCCCGAAATTGCGGTTCCCTGGTTTTACGGGGGATTGGGAGGAGAAAAAGATGGGGAAAGTGTTTTCAAGGATAACACGAAAGAACGCTGAAAACAACCAGAATGTCCTTACCATTTCCGCTCAATATGGTTTAATAAGCCAATTAGACTTCTTTAAGAAATCTGTTGCTGCGGCGGATGTAACAGGTTATTACTTGTTACATAAAGGAGAGTTCGCTTATAACAAGAGTAGCTCTCAAGGGAAGCCTGTCGGAGCCATTAAACCGCTTAAGCTATATGACAAAGGAGTCGTGTCCACATTGTATATTTGTTTCAAGTGCAATGATGCAAAAGAAATTGATTTCTGGGAGCAATATTTTGATGCTGGAATTCTTGACAATGAGATTGCATCTATTGCGCAAGAGGGGGCTAGAAATCATGGCTTATTGAATATCCCTACAAGCGGCTTTTTTGAGTTAGATGTAATAACTCCGACTCTCCCCGAGATGCAAAAGATCGCCGGTTGTTTGTCTGCGTTAGATGACAGCATAGCTGCGGAAGCAGACAAGTTAGAAGCCTTGAAAAACCACAAAAAAGGCCTGATGCAGCAACTCTTCCCTCAACCTTCAAAATAAATCGAGTGATATGAATAGCAACGATAAAATCATAGAAGTATTAAGGAAGTCCTTCGACGTTTTTGAGGATCAGTTTACCAACTGTGCCCTTGTGTTCGCTTACAACGGCACGGGGAAAACCCGTCTGTCATACGACTTCTCCCATTACGGTCGTAAAGAGGGAGACCCTAAGCACACCCTTTATTACAACGCTTATACCGAAGACCTGTTCACTTGGGACAACGACCTTGAAAATAATACCAACCATCGTTTGAACATCAATCAGGACTCTTCGTTCATACAAGGCCTGGCTGGCTATAATTTCACAGAACCGCTACGTAAATACCTCGGAACCTTCACCGACATCGATTTTGAATTCCATTATGATGAGGAAAACCCAGAAATCCCTGACTATGTGGTTTTCAGCAAGAATATCCAGTATAAGCAGAAGATCAACGGTGAGGTTCAAACCGTCGACGACAAGATTGAAAATATTAAAATCTCACGTGGCGAAGAACGTCTGTTTGTATGGTGCTTTTTCCGCTGTATTTTGGATCAAGTGGTTGGGGGTAACGATGCTTACAAAGACATCGAGTATATCTATATCGATGATCCCATGTCATCGCTCGACGATAACAATGTCATCGCTTTCGCTATGCAGCTATACACCGTGATACGCCAGCAGAAACAAATAGAAATGGATGCATACAGAGCTGGTACGGAAGGCTTTCGGCGCATCAAGTTTGTGGTTTCATCGCATCACTCCCTCTTTTTCCATACCATGCTTCATGGGTTGAACGGCGACAAGAAACTCAAACGCTATTATCTAAGCCGTGACAAGCAAAAGGACCGGTTGGTGCTGAAAAGCATGAGTGACGATACGCCTTTCTACTACAATGTGGCCATGATGAGTGAGATAAAGAAAGCCATTGAAGGTGACAAGCTTTATACATTCCATTTCACCGTGTTGCGGAGTGTGATGGAGAAAATAAAGGAGTTTTTCGGGCACCGCGATTTCTCTATCATTCTTGAAGGTATCAAGTACAGAGGTGAAACTTACGACCAAACGGCTTTCAGTCAGGAAGAACTCACGGAGTTTTATTCGCGTGTGGTTAATGTACTCACGCATCAGGGGTCAATGTTCACTCCAACCTTGATGAACGATGATAACAAGGAATTGGCAACCGCCATTTTTAATCATTTGGTGGAGAAATACCAATTTGTGCTACCCAACTTGAACGACCCACGCAGTGAAGCGAAAATAGCAAAAGAGAAAGAAACGGAATAAAAAACAAAAACGAGATAAAAATGGAAAACACACCTAGAACACCGATGACCAAGCAGGAGAAAGATAAGCTTTTTAATGCCTTATGGGATGTGGCCGATTTGTTGAGAGGCTCCATGACAGCGGACAACTTCCGCGACTATATGCTTTCGTTGCTTTTCTATCGTTACATCAGTGCCAGATACGAGACGGCAGCCCGTAAAGAACTGGGCGGAGACTTGCCAGCTGAGAAGTCCCTCGACGATTGGTATGCGGAGAATGAGGAAGACGTAAAGGAGTTTGAGGATATGATGCTTAAAAGCATACACTATATTATCAGTCCCAAATATTTGTGGAGTGCAGTCTGTGAAATGGCGCGCACTCAGGATACAAACCTTTTGTCCGAACTGGAAAAAAGCTTCCGCCATATCGAAGAGGAATCATTTAAAGGGGCCTTTAAAGGTCTGTTCTCCGAGATTAACCTCAAGAGCGAGAAACTCGGCAAAGACTACACCTCGCGGAATAAGATGATGTGCAACATTATTTCGAAGTTGGAGGAGAAGCTGGTTGAATTTGATAATCGTGGTGATATTTTAGGTGATGCATACGAATACCTCATAGGTAAGTTTGCTGCCGGCAGCGGCAAGAAAGCCGGCGAGTTTTACACGCCACAACAGGTGAGCACCATTTTATCGCGTATTGTCACGCTCGATTGCCAAAATCCATCTATGGATCCCAAAAGCGAGTTACGCAATGTACTTGACTTTGCCTGTGGTTCCGGCTCGTTGCTGCTCAATGTCAATCGTCAGATGAAAGACAATAAGGGCAAGATAGGGAAGATTTACGGCCAGGAAAAAGATGTGACCACCTTCAACCTGGCTCGTATGAATATGCTGCTGCACGGCTTGCATGATTCCGAATTTGAGATCTTCCACGGCGACACCCTCACCAACGACTGGACGATGCTCAAGGATAGCAATCCTGTGAAGCCTGTCACCTTTGATGCTGTGGTGGCCAATCCTCCGTTTAGCCTCAAATGGGATCCTGACGATGAAACTTCAAACGACCCACGTTTCAAAGATTATGGAGTTGCCCCCAAGAGTGCTGCCGATTTTGCCTTCTTGCTACATGGTTTCAATTATCTGAGTGGTAGTGGTACAATGGCCATTATTCTGCCTCATGGTGTTTTGTTCCGTGGTGGGGCAGAGGCTGCCATCCGGCAAAAACTCATCCATGACGACAATATCGATTGCATCATTGGCTTGCCAGCCAACCTTTTCTATTCCACAGGCATCCCTGTCTGCATTATCGTACTGAAGAAATGCCGCAAAACCTCCGATGTGCTCTTCATCAACGCTGCCGAGTGCTACAACAAGGATAAGAAGCAAAACACTTTGTCAGACGATCATATCAACAAGATTGTGGAGACTTATCGTACCCGCAACGAGGAAGACCGTTACAGCCGTTGTGTCAGCCTAAAGGAGATCAAGGACAACGACTACAACCTCAACATTACCCGATATGTCAGTTTGGCACAAGAGGAGGAGCAGATCGATTTGGCAGCCAACCATGCAAAGCTCACCGACATTGAAAAGAGCATTAAGGATTCGAAAGATAAACTTAATGTCTATTTGAGGGAGTTAGGGTTGGATAGTCTGTAACTTCACATTCTTTTCGTAATAGGTTCAATATCGCTGAACACATTGCCTTTATTTTTGCAATAACTAAATTAATAGCAAAAGGGAGGCTCTGTATGGCGTATTGTCACAAAACTGTCATCTTAATATTTGAAGAAAGTCACTGACAATTTACCAATCAACTGACATTTTGTCAATTTTTAAAGTAAAAACATAATAATAGCTATTTTATATGCAAAATTTACATAAAATATGTAAAAATACAAAATAAAATTGAATTTGGCATAGGTTTTGATGGTTCTGCAATGTCAGCAAGGTGCTGGAGGTCGTCAAGAGAGACCGTCATTCTCTTGGAATCATCTAAAAAAAGGAGGTGAAATTAAAATTTTTACACAGAAAAAAATTAAAATGGTAAAAACCGCAAACGAGTTTTTTGAGTGGTTATCGAGAATAAACTCTATTACAAAATTATTAACATAAAAATCAAAATTTATGAATAAAGTTTTTCATTTAATGATCAATGGCACGAACTACAAATGGGAACAGCCATTGATTCAAGGCTCGCAAATTAAACAATTGGGCGGAATTGAGCCAACCGCAGAACTGTATTTGAAAGGTAAAGGTCAGCAACCGGATGTATTGATTGCTGATGATCAACAAGTGGATTTATCCAATCCAGGAATCGAAAAGTTTTATTCCAGAGACTTGCAAGTGGTAATTATTGTTAATTCCCGCAATATAGTCTGGAACAAAACGCAGATTTCTTATGATGAGTTAGTCGAACTTGCCTGTGGTCATCCAACAGGCAATATGGCCTACACCATTACCTATTCAAATGGTCCCGCAGAGAACCCCGAGGGGTTTGTTGTAAAAGGGCAAGTTGTTGTCGTTTGTAATAAAATGAATTTCAATGTTACAGGAACTTGTCAATCGTAACGAGGACTTGCGTAAACTTCAAGACGCAGGTTTCGAGATGGAGATGAGTGGTGGATACTTGGTTATCCACCACATCCCCTATGTCGCCAATGTGAGCGGAACTCCTATGACAAAAGATGACGGTAAGCTTGTCATCAAACTTAATTTGTCTGGTAATCTACTCAATACTCCAATCGACCATACAGCATATTTTATCGGATCGCATCCATGTAATATCGACGGGACTCCGTTGTCGGGTTTGGTAAATCCTCAAGGAAGGCAAAACCTCGGCAATGGAATTGTGGCTGACTTTTATTTGTCAAACAAACCAGCAAAAGGCAATGAGACTTCATACTATGAGAAAACGATTCGTTATGAATCTATCATTTCCAGGCCTGCTGAATACTTGGACAAGAATTTGACGGCAAGGACTTTTAAACCGATTCGGCCCGATAACAACATGAGTCCATTCAAATATGTTGATACTATGTCTTCTAGATACGACATTCAAGCCATCAACGACAAGCTGAAAAACGAAAGAATTGCCATTGTTGGTTTAGGAGGGACGGGATCTTATGTGTTGGATTTTGTGTCGAAAACTCCAGTGAAAGAAATCCATCTTTTTGACGGTGATGTGTTCTCCTCTCACAATGCATTCAGAGCTCCGGGAGCGGCGTCTTTTGATGAATTATGTGCGCGACGGCAAAAGACTGAGTATTTTGCAAGTAAGTATGAAAACATGAGAAACGGTGTGGTTTCACATGCTGAATATTTGACAGAGGATAATATTGACCAGTTGTTGGATTTTGATTTCGTTTTCGTTTGTATTGACAATGGAAGAGCCAGAAGGTTAGTTGTCGAATTTCTTGGATATAATGGCAAATCTTTCGTCGATACAGGGATGGGGTTAATTGTAAACGAGGGTGCGATATTAGGGTCGGTAAGAACAACAATTTGCAATTCGGAAAACTTCGAAAAAGCAAAAGCAAACATTCCAATGGGAGATCCTGAGGCTGATGCCGCGTATAAGACTAATGTTCAAATCTCAGAATTGAATGCGTTAAATGCAGCACTAGCTGTCGTCAAATGGAAACAAGTGATGGGGTTTTATGACAATCAGTTGAACGATTCTTCTGACGAACTTGTTTTTTCAATTAACGATTTGACACTTTTAAAGCACTGAGTTATGAAGCATTGTTTTGTTGATAACATCCCCGAAAAAAGCAAACTTGAGAATGGAGTGTTGTACATTTCGCTGAAATACAATGTTGCCATTCACAAATGTGCTTGCGGATGTGGGAACGAGGTGATTACTCCTTTTCACGAACGCAAAGGCTGGGTGTTGTCATACAACGGGAAAACCGTTTCGTTGTCTCCCTCAATAGGGAATTGGAACCTGCCTTGTCAAAGCCATTATTGGATTCAGAATGGTGAAGTGTACTGGGCTGGAGAGCGAAAGAAAAAGAAGAAGAGAAAGTCAAAATTGTCCAGTTTGTTCCGAAATCTGTTCCATTAATAGCGGTTTTCTTTTTAAAAATTGCCCAATATCATTCGGTTTTGGAAATAAAATTGGTGATATTGGGCTTTAATTTTTATTTTTGTCGCCAAAACAACAAATCTGTAACGATGATACAAGAATTAAAAATTAAAAATTTCCTGTCATTTAAAGATGAGGTGACGTTTAGTTTTGAGGCCACAAAAGACACTTTTGCCGAGGATTATCAAGTTGTAGAAGTAGCTCCAGGAGTGCGTTTATTGAGGTTTGCCATGGTGTATGGGGCCAACGCTTCAGGAAAATCAAATTTGCTTACGGCTTTTGATTTTTTGGGCGACTTTTGGCATAATCAGCCTAATTCAATTGAAAAGAAAACCTCCGCAATTCCTTTTTTATTAGATAAAGAAAAGCCCAATGAGCCATCGTCATTCGAATTGGTGTTTTACATAGAAGCCACAAAATATTCGTATCAACTCGTTTTAAATGAGCACGAAGTTCTATCGGAAAAACTGTATTACTATAAAAGCATTCAGCCTACCATGCTCTTTGATCGTAAACTGGAGAACGGTCAATCTGTCATAAACTACGGTGCTCCAGTGAAAATGAGCGCTGTCGAAAAGGAAAAGATATCGGTTGAGTGCCTGAAAAACATGTCGTTTTTTGCTGCCAGGGATAAGGTTAACATCAACATTCCTGATATTGACGTGGCTTTAAACTGGATGAAGGTTCAGTACATGCCAATTATTTTACCTAAAACCTCTTTGTTTGAATATGCAGAAGAAAGAACAGTTGAGGATCAAGCATTGAAGGCTCATCTACTTGGTTTCTTAAAACAGGCTGATTTCAATATTTCAGACGTGGTCACGGATGTTATCAAAGAACAAATTCCGGAGAATTATTTGAGGATGGCGTTGAGCAGTGATAGAATTCCTGCGGTAGAGAAGGAAAGGCTAAGAAGGGAAGGGACATATACTCAATTAAAGACCACATTTGAACATACAATTAAAGATGAAGATGGCATATTGAAATTCTATCTTCCAAAAGAATTGGAATCATTAGGAACCTTACGGACTTTTGGCGTTGAAACAGCAATTTATTATGCTCAACAAGTTGGCGCCTTTTTGCCTATTGATGAGATTGAAAACTCCTTGCACCCACAACTGCTTCGCTTTATCTTGTTAGGCTTTTTGAGAAATAAAACGAATGCCCAATTGCTTGTGACAACGCATTACGACCCATTGCTCAATGATATCAGCAGACCCAATGATCAACGTATTTTTAGAAAAGATAGCGTGTGGTTTACAGAAAAGGATGAAAACGGACATACAGAAGTGTATTCGTTGGCCGAATTTAGAGGGCTCAATCGCTTATCGTCCATCCAAAAAGCATATAATCACGGAAACTTTGGTGCTATCCCTCAAATCAATTTCTGACAATGCCAAGAAACATAGAAAATAGAAAGCAACGGAATCGCTTGATTACTGTTTTAGGGGAAGGGATAACCGAACAGTATTACTTTACTCATATAAGAGCATTATTTGACTATCACTTTGTGATAAAGCCCTACTATTTCTCGGTTACATCTTTAGAGGAGATGGATAAGAAAATATCTGAGGCAATATCCGAAGGTGGTTTTGCCATTGCAGTATTTGATGCAGATGTTTCAAGGAGGAACGAAGTGGAAAAGAAAAAACTTGAAGCTATCAGAAAGAAATATTCCAAGAAAAAGAATGTGATTCTTTGTGATAGTATGACGTCAATTGAGTACTGGTTTTTATTGCATTTCGAAAACACGAACCGTCATTTTAAAGATGCAGCTTCAACCGAACAAGAATTGAGAAAGCATATCCCTGATTATGAAAAGAAAATCAGATTCTTACAAAACTTCAAGTGGGTTTCTGATTTGAGCGGGGAAGGGAAACTTGATATTGCCATTAATCGTGCGAAATCCTTTGGCCATGATGGTGGGTCGTATTCTGATGTTTATAAAGCATTTGAGTTGTTCAAGAAACTGAAGCGTTGATTATTTGGTTTCAATGTTTGTTACATTATCGATATGGTAGGAGCTATGAATAAAGTTCAAGGAATAAAAATTGCAAATTCGTTACTTGATGTGATGGAAGATGGAAGAGAGTTCGAAAGCTTGATTAAGTATCAATACAGCAACCTTGATGTTCTAGGTGAGATAAGACGAAGTATTTCAGAAATTCAAAAGGCAAGGGGTAAAAGCTGTATTTGCTATATTGCTAATGTTCTTCATAGTAATATCAATAATTCTATTGATGGCACGGACGATCTTCCTTTTCATGAAATGGTCAATTCTGTTCCTGATTCAATAAAAGAGATTGATGTAGTATTGGTAACGCCAGGAGGATTGGCAAATCAAGTAAATAATTTTGTCAATGCATTACGGCCTAGGTTTGAAAAAGTTAATTTCATTGTTTTGAATATGGCAATGAGTGCGGGAACCATTTTTATCATGTCTGGTGATGAAATCATAATGTCAAAACAATCTAAATTTGGCCCCATAGATCCACAAATACCAAATAGAGAGGGAAGGTTCGTCCCTGCACAATCTATTCTCGTTGCGCTTGAAGATATTAAGAAGCGTGGTGAAGAAAAAATTAAATCAAATCAACAGCCTGACTGGACGGACATTCAATTATTAAGAAATATTGATCCACGTGATATTGGCATTGCTCAAAGTACGAGTAGGTATTCTATTGATATCGTAAAAGACTTTCTTGTAAAATACAAGTTCAAATCTTGGTTGACTCATTCCTCGACTCAAACTCCAGTAACAGACACTGAAAAGAATGAAAGAGCTAATGAGATAGCAAATTTATTATGTAATCATTCTGAATGGAAAAGCCATGGCCATGCAATTAATCGAGATGTAGCATGGAATATTTGTAAATTGAAAATTACTCATTCAGAATCCATAGAGGGATTAGATAGAGCGATGAGAAGAATGTGGGCGCTTTTTTATTGGATTTTTGAGAATACACCCATGGTTAAAGTATTTGTTTCAGATTGTTATTGTATAATTAGGAATGCGGCTCCGGTCAATGTTCCTTTAAGACCAGTAAGATGATGGATGGTTTGGATAAAGAATTGATGAATCTTGGCTTTTCGGAAGATTTTATTGCTTCAATTAATGAAGCAAAACAATTCGATGATTATGATGTTAAAATTGAAAATCCTAATTATCAACCCTGCGTTAACGAAACAACAAGCTCTACGGAAATAGAAGTAACCCAAGAACCTACAACGTGCTCAAATTTCTTGGTTGAAAACGAATAATTAAAGGCTGCTTTGCTAACTATCGCCTTCAAAAGCTTGGCTGAAGGAGAATGTCAGCTTTGCTTGCTTCGACGATGAGCTGTGGGTACTCCTCCAGAACAAAGAATGGCGCACACGCTTACGCGAATTCATTGTTGAACACACAAACCACTGACCGCCATGAAAGAGAAAAAAGCCCTTGCGAAATGAAAAAAACAATGAAACGTACCTTCTGGGTCTTAGTAACGATCATGGCAATGGGGCTTGCTGTTGTCGCGGGTTGCGAGCTTGCCGTGTGCAGTGCCTCGAAAGGGTGCGTGTACTCCGATGTGGACGAGATCCCATACAGGGAGGTGGGACTGCTACTGGGAACCAACCCAAAGGGTCGCAGAGGTGGCATCAACATGTTCTATAACTATCGCATTGATGCTGCGGTGGCACTGTATGAGGCTGGGAAAGTTGACCGTATTATTATCAGCGGAGCCAAGAAAGGTCCCGATTATGACGAGCCCCAAGCAATGCGCGAAGCGTTGGTTGCCAGGGGCGTTCCCGACAGCCTACTTGTCCTTGACGGCCAAGGGTACCATACCATCGAATCCATCATGAGGACAAAGGAGGTTTTTGGAGTGAGTGAGCTGACCATCATCTCTCAAGAGTTTCATAACAGACGGGCCATTTATATGGCCAAGCGCAACGGCATGGATGCCATCGCCTACAATGCGGCCAACACCACCATCCTCAGGTGGCGAATCATCATGTTTTTGCGTGAGAGGGCCTCACGTGTGAAGGCGGTGCTGGTTTCGTAGTTCGCTAACAATAAGCTCCTATAGCCTAAAATCGCATTTTGAACAATAATTTTGTAAAAAAGTTTCCAAAAGCCTTGACATTTCAAAAAAAATGCATATTTTTGCAGTGTTGAAACCTGTTTGAAATGTTGCCTTGGATTGCAGTTCCAAGAACCAGTTTCAAACAGGTTTTTCTATTCCAGTCAATACTCGGTTACTATCCGAAATGCTGTATAAGGAAATGCCTCTTCCTTTAACTTCTGTGACAA
>JAEEGL017410495.1_pt1 | contig 23159 bp, 18 predicted proteins | sample 9134231 | NCBI WGS metagenome assembly JAEEGL01 (sample SAMN16246548, study PRJNA631951) | gut metagenome | biome: gut microbiome; feature: rumen; material: fiber-attached | host: Bos | place: Iran: Karaj | collected 2018-10
CATGGGGCTCGATTTATTTGAAAAAAGGTACCCGAGTAATCGGGTACCTTTTTGAAATAAAAAGAGCGCGAGACGGGACTCGAACCCGCGGCCTCGACCTTGGCAAGGTCGCGCTCCACCAACTGAGCCACTCGCGCATGTTGTGTTTTCTGAAGGACTTGCGTCTCTCGAACACGAGTGATATATTACACCTGTAAAAAACAAAAGTCAACGGTTTTTTTGATTTTTATTGAAGAACTATTGTTTAAATTTTTAGAAAAATTCAAAAAGCTTAATGGACGGCGGTTGATTTTTTTTCTGTTTCTGTTATAATGCCTATTTACTTACAAAAAGAAGGGTTTATAGATGAAAGGTTCGGAAATTCTTGTCAAAACTTTAATAAAAGAAGGCGTGGACACGATCTTCGGTTATCCCGGAAGTTCGGTGCTCGAGATATATGATGCGCTGTATAAGCATCCTGAGATACGCCACATCCTGACTTCTCATGAACAGGGTGCTGCCCATGCTGCCGACGGATACGCCAGGAGCACGGGAAAAGTTGGAGTGTGTCTTGCAACAAGCGGACCGGGGGCGACCAATCTGGTCACGGGTATTGCCACCGCTTACATGGATTCCGTTCCGATGGTGGCCATCACGGGAAACGTATCGAACACGCTCCTTGGAAAGGATTCCTTTCAGGAAGTCGATATCGCCGGCGTTACCATGCCCATAACAAAGCATAACTTCATCGTTAAAGATGTAAGAGAGCTTGAAAAAACGGTGAGCAGAGCTTTTGAGATCGCCGGTAGCGGAAGACGGGGACCTGTGCTTGTGGATATAACGACTGATGCCATATCTGCGGATTTTGAATTTGAAAATCTTGAAATTACGGACAAAACCGAGTATAATCGCTTCTCCGGAGACGAACTTAAAGCGGCGGCAAAGCTTGTGAATGCGGCCAAGAAACCTTTGATCTATGCGGGGGGCGGAGCTGTGGCGGCAGGTGCTTCGGATGAACTTATTAAGCTTGCAAACATTCTTAACGCCCCTGTGTGCGACTCCCTTATGGGAAAGGGCGCTTTCCCGGGAAACGATGGGAAATACATCGGCATGCTCGGCATCCACGGTACTGAAACCGCAAGAGAAGCCGTTAAGGAGTGCGACCTTCTGATAGCTGTCGGAGTGCGTTTTTCCGACAGGGCCACGGAGTATTTCAAGGCTTTTTCGCCGAAATCGAAGATCATACATATCGATATCGACCCTGCCGAGATCAACAAGAACATTCTCTGCACGGTCTCTCTGAACGGAGATGCAAAGGCGGTTCTCGAGGGGCTGCTTCCTTTAATTAAGAGAAAGGACAGGACCCTCTGGACAAGTGCGCCGGACAAAAATGAAGTTTGCGGCGACGTCTTTGACGGCACAGCTGTTATAAGGGAACTCTACAGGCAGACGAAGGGCGATGCCATTCTTGTTACGGATGTCGGGAAACATCAGATGACAGCGGTCACGGAATGGAAGTTTTTAAAACCCGGCAGGCTACTCACATCCGGAGGGCTCGGAACCATGGGCTTCGGTCTCGGTGCTGCCATAGGCGCAAAGCTCGCGAATCCCCAAGAGACCGTCATAAACATTGCGGGAGACGGGTGCTTCAGAATGAACATGAACGAGCTTGCGACGGTGAGCCGTTACAATGTGCCCGTTATCGAGATCATACTTAACAATCACGCCCTGGGCCTCGTTAAGGATCTGCAGGACGAATATTGCGAAGGCCGTCATTCCTGCACGGATATCGACGACAAGGTGGATTTTGTCAAAGTTGCCGAGGCCATGGGGATTCACGGCACAAGTGTCACGAATACCCACGAGCTTAAAAATGCCTTGGAAGAAGCGCTTAAGTCGAAGGCTCCCGCGGTTATAGAATGCATGACCCTGTAGAACACCCTATGGGACGCGGTGACGGATCACAGGCGTAATATATTATTAAAGGAAATAAGGAATAACATGTCGGAAACACTTAAAAAATCGGATTTTTATTTTGAGCTTCCCGAGGAACTGATCGCTCAGGATCCCCTTCAGGACAGATCGGCTTCAAGACTTCTCGTTCTTGATAGAAAAACGGGAGAGACGGAGCACAGACATTTCAGGGATATAAAGGAATATCTTAAGCCCGGTGACTGCCTGGTCATAAATGATACAAAGGTCATCCCGGCGCGTCTTATCGGAACCAAGATCGGTGACGCCAAGGGCGACGGCAATCAGTTCGGCGCGAAGATAGAGGTGCTTTTGTTAAAAAGAGGGCAGGACGACGTATGGGAAACCATCGTTAAGCCCGGTAAGAAGGCAAGAACGGGCGCACGTATAGATTTCGGCAACGGTCTCCTTGAAGGAGAGGTTGTCGATTGCTTGGAAGACGGAAACCGTATGGTGAAGTTCCACTATAACGGGATATTCGAGGAGATCCTTGATAAGCTCGGTCAGATGCCCCTTCCGCCTTATATCTCCCATGAGCTTAAGGACAGGAACAGGTACCAGACAGTGTATGCGAAGCACGAGGGCTCGGCTGCGGCACCCACGGCGGGACTTCATTTCACGAATGAACTTCTTAAGGAACTTGAGGATATGGGAGTGATCATTGCGAGAGTTACTCTTCATGTGGGCCTCGGAACTTTCAGACCCGTAAAGGAAGAGAACATCCTGGATCACCACATGCATACTGAATCCTACTCGGTATTACCCGAGGAAGCCAAGAAGATAAACGACGCCAAAGCGGCCGGTGGCAGACTCATATGCGTGGGAACCACGAGTTGCAGAACGATAGAGAGCGTTTCGGACGAGAAGGGCATTGTTCATGCGGGATCGGGAGATACGCAGATCTTCATCTATCCGGGATATAAGTTCAAAGCACTGGACTGCCTCATCACCAATTTCCATCTTCCGGAATCCACCCTCATCATGCTGGTTTCGGCCCTTGCGGGACGTGAGCATGTGCTGAACGCATACAATGAAGCCGTAAAGGAAAGATACAGATTCTTCAGCTTTGGTGATGCGATGTTTATAAGGTAAAAAATACCGCAATCCCTTTATTAAAAGGATTGCGGTGTATTTTTTTGACTTTTTCAGTCTACTTTGAATCTGCTTACGGCTTCTCCCAGTTCGCTGGAGATGGATGTAGCGGTCTGGGCGTCGTTGTTTATGCTGCTGATGTTACCCGATACATCGCTCGCTCTCTTTGCCGCCTCGGAGAGGGCAGTGTTCGAAGAGCCGACGGACTGATTGACGGAGCCTGTGTGCTTCTTGATCTCGTTAATGTTCTGCTGAACGCTTGTGCTCATGTCGGAGAACTTGGACATGATATCGTCAACGTGCAATGCGCTGTCACGGTATTTTTCGCTTGTATCCACAAGACGTTCGTAGCTTCGGTGAACGTTCTTGTCGATGAAGTCGATCATGTTGTTTGCTTCTGCGGCAAGGTCCTGAACCGCCTGGATAACTTCGGAGGAAACACGTTGGATCTCACCTGCGGCTGCTGCCGAATCGGATGCGAGCTTACCGATCTCCGATGCTACTACTGCGAAGCCGCGTCCCGATTCACCGGCTCTTGCGGCCTCGATGTTTGCGTTCAGTGCAAGCAGGCTTGTCTGCTCGGTGATGTTAAGGATGTTTTCCGTGAGAACGTCGATCTGATGAACGGCCTCACTGCGCTCGATCTTTTCGTGAACGGCATCCTGCATTTCTTTGACGTTGCGGTCTGCCTCTGCCTGAGCCTTTTTCGCATCGTCACCTGTCTTCTGAGCCTGTCTTCTCATTTCGTGTGCGTAATCCGAACTTCCCTGTACTTCATCCACTATGCCGCCGAAAACGGAGTTGATGTCGCCCACGAGGTTATCGATGTCGGACATCGCCTCGGATGTTTCATGCATGGAAGAGGAGAGTTCCTGAAGAACAGAGCTTACGTTTTCGGTATCGGAGTTTGCCTCCTCAAGCTTTCCGAACATTGTGGAAGAAGCATTTCCGAGACTGTTCACGCTGTTCTGGATCTTTATGATAATCTCACGGATATATTCAACGAGCTTGTTGACATTTTCGCCGATGACTTCAAATTCATCGCCGCTGTGTATTTCGATACGCTTAGTGAGATCACCGCCGCCTCCCGCAAGCTCGGCCACCTTTTCGTTAAGTGCGCTGAAGCCCTTTGAAAGCTTGATCTTTACTATAAAGAGTATTCCCATTCCTGCGAGGAAGGACAGTCCGCAAATAATGATAATGAGTCTGAGTATGCCTTTGCACTGTTCCTGTACCCAGGAGAAGCTGATGTCAACGCAGGCTATACCGACAACGGTTTTGCCGTCGTATATAGGACTGTAAGCCGTGTAATGCGTTCCCCAGTCATCCGTGTAAGGTTCTGCGTCTACACCCGGGGTGCCGCGGAATGCAGCCTTTATGGTATCGTCATATGCTCCGAAGTCCTCACCGTTTTCCGCAGGCATATCCAAAGCGGTATCTACCGAATAGATCGCAGTTCCGTGTGCTTCCTTCAGCGTGTAAACATATTCCACGTTTGAGTTGTCACGGAAGAGGGCAAGCTGATCGTAGATGTACATGTAATCATCACTGTCGTTATCGCCTTCGGGTATCCTTCCAAGGACAGCGCCGTCTACGGAAGCTGCAACGCAGTTACACATGTTCAATGCATTCTCACGCATCTGCGAGACCAGAAGATTTTTGGCACGCTGGTAGAAAAGCATTCCGATAATAATATCGGAGACCAGCAAAAGAGCCGAAACGAACAAGAAGATCTTTGCTGACATTGACATACGTCTGACTTTCATAATATTATCCTCCGCTTGTTAGGGATGATTAAAAACTTACCTCACATTTTATCAGAAAATTCACAACAAAAGTACATCATTGATTATCTCTTGATTTTACACCCTTTGTTTGTTATAATTCCCAATATATTTCAAGATTAGGAGTGTGATTTTTTCCAAATGGATGCAGATCCTGCCAGTCGATTGTTTATACTTTCATCGGTTGCACAGAATGAAGTGCGGATGATCCCGTGGATGATCGTAGTTTTACTTCTTTTCGCGGCGGCTTTTCTTGCCGTTACGGAAACGGCTATGGCTTCCGTCAAAGCCACAAAGATACGGGCGCGTGCCGACAGAGGCGACGAGCGCGCAAAGAAAGTCATTAAGGTCCTTGATGACTTTGATCGTGCGATAACAACGATATTGATTCTTACAAATATAGTTCATCTTTCAGCAGCGGGCATTGTAACGGTCCAGGTTACCCGTATTTGGGGACTCGGAGCCGTAACCGTCAGTACGGTGATAAGCACACTGGTTGTTTTCTTTGTAGGAGAAATGCTCCCGAAGAGCATTGCAAAGAAATACAGCGAGACCTTTTCGCTTGCCACGGCACCGACGCTTTTGCTTTTTATGGCAATACTTAAGCCTGCGGCTCTTTTATTATCCAAAATAGGTAACCTTGCATCGCATCTTACCCGAGAGGAGCCGGAAATCTCCGTTACCGAAGATGAGATCTATGACATAATTGAAGACATGACAGAGAAGGGCTCGCTTGAAGAGGATCACGGCGACCTTATTTCCTCTGCCCTCCAGTTTGGAAACGTTCAGGTGAGCTCCATCATCACTTCCCGTGTTGATGTCTGCATGCTCGATGTGGACAGCGAACCGGAGGAGATAATAAAGACCATAAAGGAAGTGCGCCACAGCCGTCTGCCCGTTTATGAAGGCACGGTTGACAACATTATAGGCGTATTGCAGATAAGAAAGTACATAAAGGAATATCTTAAAGAGGACGGCAAGCCGGATCTTCGGACACTTCTCGATCCGCCTTATTTCGTTCATGCCAGTATGATGATCGACGACCTTCTCGCAAAGATGAGCAAGGAGTGCATCAATATGGCCATTGTTACCGACAGCTACGGCGGTACCATGGGTATCGTTACGGTCGAGGATATCTTGGAGGAGCTCGTCGGAGAGATATGGGATGAGGATGACGTTGTCGAGGAACCCATCAGGAAGCTGGAAGAGCATTCCTGCGTATGCGATGATGACGTACACGTGGGAGACGTATTTGATTTCCTTGAATATGAAGATCCCGAGGAAAACGAGGAACTGGTCAACAAGATCATTGCCGAGTGGGCATATGAGAACTTCGGAAACATCCCGAAGGTTGGAGACTCCTTCAGATATCATGAACTTGAAGTAAAAGTTTTTGAAATGGATCATAACAGGATCACGGCGTTGACCGTCACTGTTTTGCCCTCCGAAGAAGAAAAAGGAGGTGAGGAATAATGCCGGATATGATCCTGATAATCATTCATTCTGTCGCGATCGTTCTTTGCATTGTCCTTTCCGGATTCTTTTCCGGAGCGGAAATGAGTTATTCCTCATGTAACAGAACGAGACTTGACAACCTGTCGGAAGACGGCGACAAGAGAGCAAAGGCCGCAGCAAAGATCGTTGCGAAGTTTGACGATACGCTGAGCACCATTTTGATCGGCAACAACCTTGTGAATATCGCCTGCTCCTCCCTTGGAACCATAGTTGTTATTTCCGTATGGCAGATAGTATACCCTCTGTCGCAGGCGGATAATGCTCCGACCTGGATATCCACGGTAGTCCTGACCATACTCATCATTATTTTCGGTGAGACGATACCGAAGATCACTTCCAAGAAGCAGGCCAACAGGAAAGCATTAAAATATGCCTATATCATCAGGACTCTGAATGCCGTTTTAAAGCCTGTAGTTGTGCCTGTGGTGGCATTGGTCAAGCTTTGCACCCTGCCTTTTAAGGGCGAGAAGTCAAAGGATGACGACGACGTTGCCATCGACGAGCTCACAGACATCATTGAGACTGCGGAAGAGGAGAGGGTGCTTGACGAAGATGCCTCCGAACTTGTCCAGGCGGCCATCGATTTCAGCGATACTCCCGTTTACGAGGTCATGACAGCAAGAGTGGATATGCTTGCCATTGATATTGACGATGACAGGGAAAGTATCGACGGCATCATTGCAAATTCCACATTTACCAGAATACCGGTATATGAAGGCAGCATAGACAATATCATAGGAACGTTGTCCCTTAACAGATATCTTCGTGCGTGCCTTGAAGGCGGCGAGCCTGACATCAGAAGTCTCATAATGCCTCCCAAGTACGTTTATAAGACGACGAAGCTTCCTATTGTGCTCAGCGAATTCAGACGCGCAAAACAGCATCTTGCAATAGTTACCGATGAATACGGCGGAACCCTCGGTATCGTATCCATGGAAGACGTTCTCGAAGCCATTGTCGGCGACATCTGGGACGAAAGTGACGAAGTGGAAGACGAAGTCGTGGAGACTTCCGACGGACGCTTCGAATTCGACGGAGATACAGCCATCGACAGCTTCCTTGAGACCCTTGGACTTGACGAAGGCGCTCTCGAATGTGATTCCGATACGGTGGGCGGATGGACTATAGAGACCCTTGAACATTTCCCCGAAAAAGGAGAGAGCTTCGAGTGGAACGGCTATAAACTTACCGTCCTTGATGCGGACGATCACAGAGTTTCCAAGGTGATGGCCGAGAAGCTTACAAAAGAAGAAAAATAAAAAAATCCTCTCAAGGCGATTGCCCTGAGAGGTATTTTTGTGTCTTAATCCTGTGAGATCTCCGCAAGCTTCTTCTGCATGCTTTCGCAAAGCTGATTAACCATGTCGGTGACCGTACTGATCTCTTCGGTTCTTGCTGCGAGTGTTTCCGTCTTTGAACCTGCTTCCGCAATGAGCTTTTCAAGCTGCTGTGCCTGAGTGTTCAGCTCCATGATGGCTTCCGTTATCTGCTCCTTGTTGGAGAGAGAGCTCTTTGCTGCCTTATCCGAGGATGCCGAAAGCTCTTTGATGTTCTGTGCGACAACATTGAAACCGCGACCTGCTTCACCGGCTCTTGCTGCCTCGATGGAAGCGTTAAGGGCAAGGAGCGTTGTCCTTCCGGAAATAGCGGTAATGTTCTTATTATCCTTCTCAAGCTGATCGAGAAGTCGCATGATGTTTGCAAAGGAATTTGCGAAGTTGACACAGAACCGGTTGATCTCGCTTATATTGCGCGTGATCTCTTCCGTGTCCACAGCGGTGGAGTGGTTGTTGTTCGAAAGGTTCTCTATCGAGGAATTGAGCTTTGCGAAATCGCTGTTTACATACTCCGATATGGCGATGCTCTTTTGCTCGTTGTACCAGATGCAGTTCTCCTTGAAGTTCGCACCGTTGTATATTGCCTTAGCCATTGAACGGCAGGATCTGTAACCGCATGCTCCGCAGTCGATGTGACGGGATTCTTCCGTGGTCTTGTACATGCTCTCGTAAATGTTGTTGTATTCGCTTTCGGAAGGTTCGGGCTCGCGGACGTAGGAAGACTTGTCGGAGTATTTCCTTATGAAATCTTCCAATCTGAGATCCTTAAACTGCTCGTTGAGAGCGGCAAGACGCTCGGGAGGAGTCATAGACTTGCCGTTACCTGCATGAAGGTCATCGCTGATCTTTGACTTCCTGATCTTCTGCAACGCGAAGAAGGTATCGTCGCCCACCGCGATCTGGGATTCCGTGCCGGGACCGTACAGACAGCCCTTTGCACAGTTCAGCGCATCCACAAGAACAGGGAGCTCTTTGTGAGCGGAGACTCTCTTTGCGTATTCTCTGAGATAAGCATATGCGTGCTTATCGCCTTCGATCTGTTTTATAAGGACGTCCTCGCCGAGGAACCAGTAAACGTTCTCCTTGAGACCGCCGGGCATAGGATAGATGGCACCCATACCGTTCTCAATCTCATCCTTGATATTTTCTCCGTAAAGGTTATGGGATCTTATGTACTTTACGATATGATCGTAGGTTACGTTATATGAAACAAGACCGTTCGTTTCCGGCGCACTGAACTCACGTGCCTTTGCTATGCAGGGGCTTAAGAAAGCAAGTTTATCCGTGCAGTGCTGATATTTTGCAAGATAAACAGCCGCGCAGAGCGTGGGAGAGTGAACGGGCATAAGCTTCGGGATCAATTGAGGAACATATTTTTCGATATAGTCCACAATTGCAGGACAGGGCTGAGAAATTCCTCCGATAAAGTTGTTCTCGGTTATGTATTTGATATAAGCCCAAGTGGTAATGTCGGCGCCGAAGCCTACACTCACCATTCTTTTCACTCCGAGTTTCTTTAATCCGCCGAGAATCCTTCCGCCGTCATTGGGATAATTCGCAAAAAATGCGGGAGCGATAAGAAGTGAGATAGAAACGCCTCGTTTGAGATCCGCAAGGAAGCGCTCGGTGTCGTCTTCAAAATCACGTGCTTCATGGTTGCAGGCTTCGATACACGAACCGCAGCCAACGCAGTAATCCGGATCGATCTCGAGGTAAGGTGTACCGTCGTCACGCTTTACAAGTCTGTTTGCAAGCAAAGAAGGACATGCGGAAATGCAACGGTGACATGCGATACATTTGTCATTGGTGGTTACAAGTGTTTGAAAATGACTCATGAAAATAACTCCCTAGGATTTTGTAAAGTAATAGCTGTTTGATAATTAAATGAATTTTAACGCTGTTCAATACAAAAAACAACATTATCGGGGGTGATTTTATCAATTTATTAGAAAATCAGACTTTTGTTGGACTTTTTACCCTTTAAAATTTTAGCAAAGTGGTGTAAAATACTGAAAATTACAATGCGAAGGAGTATACCCATGAGAGTGATAGATAAGATCAGATCGGAGAAGATAAGCTTTTCTTTCGAGGTTTTCCCTCCCAAGACTGCGGATAAATTTGAGTCCATAAGGTCCGCCGCCGAAAAAGTGGGGGCGCTTTCGCCGGATTTTATGAGTGTCACCTACGGTGCCGGCGGTGGCACAAGTGAATATACAGTTGCTATTGCACGAGATCTTCAGACAAAATTCAACATTCCCGTTCTTGCGCACCTTTCCTGCATAAGTTCCACCCATGAGGGCGTGAGAAAGCAGCTTGAAGCCATAAAAGCAGCGGGTATCGAGAACATCCTTGCCCTTCGCGGAGACATCCCTCAGGGCAGCGAGATACAGGCCAACTGGGACTACAGATATGCCTCGGAACTTGTGCGTGAGATCAAGGAATTCGATCCTTCCTTCTGCGTCGGAGGCGCCTGCTATCCCGAGTGCCATCCCGAATCTCTGAGCCAGACCACGGATATCGAAAACATGAAAAAGAAAGTCGATGCAGGCTGTGAATTCCTTACGACCCAGATGTTTTTCGACAACAATATATATTGGAACTTTTTGTATAAGGTAAGAGATGCCGGAATAAACGTTCCCATCGTTGCGGGCATCATGCCTGTCACGAATGTAAAGCAGGTGGAGAGGACACTTAAGCTTTCCGGCGCCCAGGTGCCGCTTAAGTTCAAGTACATGGTGGATAAGTTCGGCTCGAAGCCCGAAGCCATGAGAAAAGCCGGTATCATCTATGCTACGGAACAGATAATAGACCTTATTGCAAACGGTGTTACCGCGATCCATCTTTACACCATGAACAAAGCGGACATCGCAGAGGAAATAAAGAACAACCTTAAGGGAATACTGGAGATCTGACGGCTTAATGATCGAGATCAGAAAATACAAAATTGAAGATCTGAATTTAAAAAACGTCAATTACTACATGGGGCAGAGGAACGGAGAAACTGCCGAAGGCATGTCCGAAAGGATAGATAAGGCTTTAAAGAGCCTTCTTCCCGTTTTTGACGGCAAAGTCTGTTTTACGGAGTGCGACGTGCCCGATACAGGCTCGGTGGACCTGAACAGACATCTGATCGGATGTAACAGAGTCATCATGATGGCGGCAACCATCGGAGCGGCGGCAGACAGAGAAAGGATGAAGGCTGCGGTCAAGTCTCCCGTGGATCAGCTGATCTACGACGCCATAGGTACCGAAGCCATAGAACATGTCTGCGACAGGTTCTGTGAGGACATGGAGAAGAGATACGGAACACTGACATCCAGATTCTCACCCGGCTACGGAGATCTGCCTCTGGATTATCAAAGGGAAATGATCGCTCTTTTGGACACTAACAGGAAGATCGGACTGTCACTAACGGAATCGCTCCTCATGAGCCCGACCAAGTCTGTCACCGCCATAATAGGCATAAAGAACTAAAGTTAAGAATAAGGTACTTCTAATGGATATAAGAGAAAAGATCAAAAAGGAAATATTTTACTTTGACGGAGCTACCGGCTCCCAATTACAGAAACTCGGGATCAAACCCGGGGAACTTCCGGAAATATGGAACATCACCCATAGGGAAGACATAATCAATCTCGGCCGATCCTACTTTGAAGCGGGGGCTAACGGCGTTGCGGCCAATACCTTCGGTGCAAATCCCCTGAAGTATGACGGCAAAGACGGTCGGTACAGCTTAAGAGAGATAATCAAAGCCGGAATGGAATGTGCTCTGGAAGCCAGAAAAAGGGCGCAGGGCGAATATGTCCAAAAGGATATGTACGTGGGCATGGATGTTGGATCCCTCGGAAAGCTTCTTAAGCCTCTCGGAGATCTTGAGTTCGAAAAGGCAGTTTCGTATTTTAAGGAATCCATCTCTTTGGGCGTTGAATACGGTGCCGAATATATCCTCATCGAAACCATGAACGATTCCCTCGAAAGCAAGGCTGCGGTCATCGCTGCCAAGGAAGTGACGGATGTTCCTATCTTTGTGAGCAATGTTTACGATGAAACCCATAAGACCATGACAGGCTCTGTGCCTGCCGTAATGGCCACAATACTGAACGGACTCGGTGTGGATGCTGTGGGAGCCAACTGCTCCTTGGGACCCGACAAGATGCTGGAGATCGTCCCGGAACTCTATGACAGTTCTGAAACACCGGTCATTTTTATGCCGAACGCAGGCATGCCCCGAATGGAAAACGACAGGGTGGTTTATGACATCGACGCCGCAGAATTTGCCTCATACGCCGTAAAAGCGGTGGAGAGCGGAGCAAGGCTCCTCGGCGGCTGCTGCGGAACCACACCCGAGCACATTAGACAGACGGTAATGGCCACAAGGAACATGAAACCTCTTCCCGTTAAAGATCAGGAGGAGGGCAGGATCTGCTCATATAATAAGGTTGTAAGTTTCGGCAAACGCCCCATACTTATCGGCGAAAGGATCAATCCCACCGGAAAGAAGAAGCTCAAGGAAGCACTTCGTACCGGAGATGTTTCCTATATTTTAAGTGAAGCCGTTAAACAGGAAGAATCGGGAGCGGATGTATTAGACGTGAATGTTGGACTTCCCGAGATAGACGAAACGGCCGTTCTTTCGGATACGGTCAGGGAATTGCAGGCAGTTACCGCACTTCCTTTACAGATAGATACCAGCAGTCCCGTTGCCATGGAAGCGGCCTTAAGGTGCTATAACGGCAAGGCCATGATAAATTCCGTGAACGGTAAGGAAGAAGTGATGGAAGCTATCTTCCCGTTGGTTAAGAAATACGGCGGTTTTACCGTGGCTCTCACTCTTGATGAGAACGGTATCCCGGAAACTGCCGAAGGACGCTTTAAGATAGCCGAAAAGATAGTAAAACGCGCCGCCGAGTACGGGATCAAAAAGAGCGATCTCATCTTTGACCCGCTTGCCATGGCTGTTTCTTCCGATTCAAAGGCGGCGAGAGCGACTCTCGATGCCATAAAGCTTATAAAGAATAACCTCGGATGCTGTTGCTCCCTGGGTGTTTCCAACGTTTCCTTCGGACTCCCCAGAAGAGAGATGATCACCTCCGTTTTCTTTACGATGGCCATGGAATGCGGACTTGACGCAGCCATCATGAATCCTTTCTCTCTTGACATGAAGAAGTCCTTTAAGTGTTTCCTTACGCTTTCGGGGCTTGACGATAATTGTATCGGATATATCGATTTCTCCGGAGATCCCGCTCTTGATGCCGTGGCTGCGGTATCCGCCGATGCGGTCAAAAAAGATCCGGGGAATGCGAACGCTCAAAGCGGCTCCGGTCTCGGATATGCCATCAGAAAAGGCATGACCGACATAGCGGCGGCTGAAACGAAAAAGCTTCTCGCCACCAAAGACGCCATGGCGATAATAAACGACGATATCATTCCGGCGCTTAACGAAGTGGGTGTGGGTTTTGAGAACAAGACGATCTATCTTCCTCAGCTCCTCATGAGCGCGGAAGCGGCCAAGGCAGCCTTCGGAGAGGTGGCTTCCTCCATGCCCGAAACAACGCAGCAGGGACCCAAGGTCATTATGGCCACCGTAAAGGGAGATATACACGACATCGGTAAAAACATAGTTGTGGCGCTTCTTAAGAATTACGGCTTTACCGTTATTGACATGGGAAAGGACGTTCCGCCGGAAAGGATAGTCGAATGCGCAAAGAAAGAGAACGTCAGGCTTGTAGGCCTTTCGGCTCTTATGACGACGACTGTCCCGGCCATGGAAGAAACCATAAAGCAGCTGCATGAATATGACCCTGACATAAAAGTATGTGTCGGCGGAGCGGTGCTCACACAGGAATATGCGGACATGATACACGCAGACAAATATGCACGCACGGCGATGGATACGGTAAGATATGCACAAAGTCTTGATATGAAATGACATATATAGGAGGAAATGAAAAAATGGATAAGAAAGTGATGCTTGAGATCAAGGGATACACAAAATCCTACGGGGGAGACAAGAAAGCCGCAGACAACGTGAACCTGACCGTTGAGAGCGGAGATATCTACGGCTTCATCGGACACAACGGAGCAGGTAAGTCCACCACTATCCGTGCCGTAGTTGGAGTGCTTGATTTTACCGAAGGAGAGATCTATATTGACGGCCATTCGGTCAAAAAAGAGCCCCTTGAGTGTAAAAAGGTAACGGCCTATATACCCGATAACCCGGACCTTTATGAAAACCTTACGGGTATCCAGTATCTGAACTTTATCTCGGATGTTTTTCAGATCGGAGCTGCCGAACGTGAAGAAGCCATAAAGAAATACGCCGATCTTTTTGAGATAACGGATTCTCTTGCCGATGTTATCAGTGCTTATTCCCACGGTATGAGACAGAAGCTGGCCATCATTTCCGCACTTATCCATGAGCCCAGGCTGATCGTTATGGATGAACCCTTTGTGGGACTCGATCCCAAGGCAACTTATACCCTTAAGCAGATCATGCATGAGATGTGTGCCAAGGGAACTGCCATCTTTTTCTCAACCCACGTTTTAGACGTTGCCGAGAAGCTCTGCAACAAGGTTGCCATTATCAGCGAAGGTAGGATCATTGAGTCCGGCGATATGGATGACCTGATCGGTAACAGATCGCTTGAGGAAGTATTCCTGGGGGTGCAGGATGAACAAAAATAATCTTGTGCTTCTCAAAGGTCTGCTGCTTTCCACAAGTCAGCTGAATATATACAGACACACCACGGATAAAAAGAAAAAGGGCAAGATAGTGGGAAACATCATCGGAGTTTCCTTCCTGTACCTGTTACTGATGGTCTATTGTGTCCTCATGTGCATCGGGTACGGCGAGATGGGTATTACCGAAAAGATCCCGCCTCTTTGTGCGCTCACCGTTACCCTTGCATCCTTTGTCCTTACGCTTTTAAAGACAAACGGATATCTCTTTAACTTTAAGGAATATGACATGCTAATGTCCCTTCCCTTCGATGCGAAGAGTGTGGCGGGCTGTAAGTTCATATACATGTATATAAAGAGCCTGCCCTGGAACGTGAGCATTTCAGTTGCCATGCTGATAGGATATGCGATCTATGCAAAGCCTGCGTTCATGACCTATCCGATCTGGGTGGTGCTTTCGTTCATACTTCCCGTCATCCCTATGCTGATCGCCGCCTTCATCGGCTTTATCTTTGCAAGGATCAGCTCGGGCTTCAGGAAGAAGAACATTGTGCAGACGGTATTTTTGCTGGCATTCACCGTTTTTTGCTTCTTCTCTCGATTCCTGATCCAGGATCTGATCGAGAACAACAAGATCGAGCAAACACTTGAGAGCGCTTCGGATATTGTTGATAAGATCGTTAAAATATACATTCCCGCCGCATGGTTTACCGGGGCTGTCCGGCTTAATGTTATAGACCTCATTCTGCTCATTGCCGCAACGGTCATCCTTTTTGAACTTGTTTTCATTCCTGTGGGAAGATCGTACCGCATGATCAATTCAAAACTAAAGTCCCACGCGGCGGCGCGCAAATTCCGCATGACCGCTCAAAAGAAATACAGCGTTCTTAACGCCCTTGCCTTTAAGGAACTTAAGAGAATGACCGGATCGGCCACATACATGGTAAACGTGGGAATAGGAGAAGTTCTTGTTCTGATCCTCAGCATCGCCGCATTGTTTATAAATGTGGAAGACATGATACATGCAATCCTTCAGGGGGCGCCGATCACCAAGGAGATGCTTTATCCCGCCCTTCCTCTGATCATATACTTCTGCCTCGGAATGGTTGCAACCACCGCGATAACGCCTTCCCTTGAGGGAAAGAACTACTGGATAGTAAAGAGCCTTCCGATTTCGCCCGAAACACTTTGCAAGGGTAAAATGCTGTTCAATATGTACCTGACGGTACCCTTTATGGTGATTTCGACACTGTGCCTTGGATTATCTGCGCGCATGCCTTTTGTGACACTGCTTCTTTCACTTGTCCTCGGATTTTTGCTCTGCGCTTTTTCAACGACCTGGGGATGCGTCTGCGGCATAAAACATATGCGTCTGGACTGGGAGAACGAGATAGAGGTCATAAAGCAGGGAAGTGCCGTAACTGTATATATTTTCCCGAATCTGTCCGCCACAATGATACTTATTGTCCTGGTCGTATTTCTCGGCACAAGGCTTGACATCAATCTGGTAATGGCAGTCATGATACTTGTGACCGCTCTCCTCACGGCACTTTGCTACAAAAAAAGCATGAAACTTGCACGGAAATAGAAAAGGGGACAGGATGTACGAATACAAAGGAAGAATAAGATACAGCGAATGTGACAGATACGGGCGCCTCAGCATCGCCGGGGTGATCGACTATCTTCAGGACATAGCCACTCTTCACTCAGAAGACATGAATGTAGGACTCGCATATCTCGCTGAACGTGATCTCGGCTGGGTTGTCACGAATTATACCATGAATATACGATCTTTGCCGAAAATGGGTGAGGAGATAACCATTAAGACCTATCCTCACAGCATGAAGGCCTGCGTGGCTGCAAGAAGCTTTGAGATGATCGATAAGAAGGGAGAGCGCTTCGCGGAAGCGATATCCACATGGGCTCTCATGAACATTAAAGAAATGAAGCCCGCAAAGGTTACGGACGAGATGCTCACGGCTTACGATCCCCTGATCCGTCCGGAGTTTACGCCCGAGACCCTTAAGCTTAAAGCTGAAGGGGATGAAGAAAAGGTCGGGGAATTTAAGGTTTCCGAAGCGGAGATCGACACGAACGGACACATGAATAACGGTGCCTATGCCCGTATAGCGGAGAAGTTCCTTCCCGACGGCTTTTCCTTACAATCCTGCGCCTTTGCTTATAAAAAGATGCTTTTCCTTGACGAAAACGCGGAAGTTTACCGCAAGGTCACAGATGACGGAACTGTCCGGATCCTCTTTAAAAAAGATAACGAAGTATGCTTCATAGCACAATTTAAGTAAAAAAATATTTCCGTATGGCACAGCCTTACGGAAATATTTTTTTCTTTTGGAAGATTATATGTATCAGATGATGGATGTCTTTTTAAGTGCGGGACGGAGCGCATTGTACATGATGATTGCGATCACCGAGTTAATGAGTGCGTTTACCGCAGTCGTCCATGTTGTAACAGCAACCAGAGCCTTGATGGCCGAAGCCTGTTTATCGGGATTCGGGAAGAGAAGTGTGTACCAGAGCCACTTGAGGGAAGGCTCGAATACGCAGTTGAATGCCAGAGCTGCAATTGTTGCAACGACCGACCAGAGCAGGACGTATTTTGCGGGATGGGATTCGTTTATCTTCTTAAGCTTTACTGCAATGAGACCAACGATGACACCGATAAGAAGCTTGCAGATAAAGGTTCTGGGAGCACTTGCTGCAAAGCCTCCGAGGATGTCTGCGAGTGAAAGACCTACGGCACCTGCAAGTCCGCCGTAAAGGGGACCCAGGAGCAGAGCTCCGAGAACTACGAAAGCGTTTCCGATATGCACCTTAGTGCCGGATGCGTTGATGGCAGGGAAGACCGAGTATCCTATATAGCAGAGCGCAGCCATGAGAGCGGCGAGGCAGAGCTTTTTGATGCTTTCGTTCTGAAGTATGTTCTTTTTGGCAGTTTCGGTTGTGTTTTCCATGATTTTCTCCTTCTGCGGCCATTCATCCGTCGACCTGATGTTTTTGTAAACCGCGCTTGATTTTTTATGCAACGTAATGTACCATTATGCTGGTTATATTAAAATATCCAAAACAGGAGAAAATTATAAGACCAGATGAAAGATGAAAAGAAATATATAAAGATCTATGAAAGCTTAAGAGACGATATACTTAAAGAAATTTACCCCTATATGTCAAAACTGCCTTCAAAAAGAGTTACGGCAGATACCTTCGGCACCAGTATAATCACCGTGGAACATGCCTATGAGCTTCTTATGGAAGAGGATTATATCCGGCCGAGGGAAAGAAGCGGATACTTTGTTTCCTATGAAGAGGGCAAGATATTTCACGCTTCCAAGGCGCCACAGGACAGGTTTGTGAGACAGGAGAGAGTGGGAGACCGGGATGCATATCGTTTCCCGACCTCTGTTTTTGCGGGAACTGTGAGGCGTATACTTACCGAATATGCCGATGAAGTGCTTATAAAATCGCCGCCCCAAGGATGCCTTATCCTAAGGGAAGCCGTCAGGGATTACCTTTTAAGGAACAGGCATATAGATGTCGGTACCGATCAGCTGATAATAGGCTCGGGGTCAGAGTATCTTTACGGCCTCATCGTACAAACCTTCGGACGCTCCGTGATCTACGGCATCGAGAATCCTTCCTATGAGAAGATCGCCCTTGTTTACAGAGCGGCGGGAGTGGAATGCGATATGCTGACGCTGCTTAGTGACGGCATAAGAAGTGAGGACCTTGAGCGGACCGAGGCAAAGGTACTCCACATTACGCCTTACCGGAGCTACCCCAGCGGCATCAGTGCCACCGCAGCCAAAAAAAGAGAGTACATACGCTGGGCCGAGAAGAACGGCGGTATCATCATAGAGGATGATTTTGAATCGGAGTTCTCGCCTTCAAGGAAGATGGAAGAGACTTTGTACACCATAGATAAGGGAAGAAACGTGATTTACGTAAATACCTTTTCCAAAACCGTTTCCCCTTCTCTTCGTGTGGCTTATATGGTGCTTCCCAAATGGCTCACACATCTGTTTGAAGAAAAGATCGGCTTCTATTCGTGTACCGTCCCGACTTTGGATCAGTATATCCTTGCGGAGCTTATACGAAACGGGGATTTCGAAAGACACATAAATAAGGTGAGAAGACTGAAGAGAGCGGAAGCGGAGACCAATGCACAAATATAAAAAAAGACCCCGTCAAAATGCGCTTTAAAAGTGATCATTTTGATGGGGTTCTGTTTTATTTACTGGGGCTGCTTTCCGATGTAAGCAAGGATACCGCCGTCTACATACAGGATGTGACCGTTAACGGCATTCGATGCTTCGGAAGCAAGGAATACTGCGGGACCGGTAAGCTCTTCAGCCTTGAGCCATCTATTCGCGGGTGTCTTTGCGCAGATGAACTGGTCGAAGGGATGACGGGAACCGTCAGGCTGGATCTCACGAAGAGGAGCTGTCTGAGGTGTCTCGATGTAGCCGGGTCCGAGGCCGTTACACTGAATGTTGTACTGACCGTACTCGGAGCAGATGTTTCTTGTGAGCATCTTTAATCCGCCCTTTGCTGCGGCATATGCGGAAACTGTCTCACGGCCGAGCTCTGACATCATTGAGCAGATGTTTATGATCTTGCCGTGACCCTTCTTGATCATTGCGGGGATGACAGCCTTGGAAACGATGAAAGGAGCGTTCAGGTCAACGTCGATAACCTGTCTGAACTGAGCTGCGGTCATCTCTGTCATGGGGATTCTCTTGATGATGCCTGCGTTGTTTACGAGAATGTCGATGGTGCCGACTTCCTTCTCGATCTTTGCAACGAGTTCATTTACGGCATCCTCGTTTGTAACGTCGCAAACGTAGCCGTGAGCGTTGATGCCTTTTTCTTTGTAAGCTGCGAGACCCTTGTCTACGAGTTCCTGATTAATGTCGTTAAAGCAGATGGTAGCGCCTGCATCGGCATAAGCGCTTGCGATGGCGAAGCCTATTCCGTAGGAAGCGCCTGTAATGAGGGCTACTTTTCCTTCAAGGGAAAAGTTGATGTAATTGTTTGCCATGGTGATCCTCCATATTAACTGTTTTCATCTTCGTACCACGGGGGGTATTTCAGGAAAGCATTATAGCAAAGTCAAAAGGGAAAAACAAGGGCAGTCAGGTTAGTCTTTTTTTTAACACTTGCGAATAACGGAGACGGCGGTGCGAACAATATTTATAAAACTTTGGCTCTTGAAGCGAAGCACCTACTATGTTATAATCAACGATTAGATTTTACAAGAAAAGGAGAAAACTGTGCTTTTTCCCTCGTTCTATTACAGATCGGCATATGACGTTCCCTACGACAGGCTTCGCTCGGAAGGCAAATGCGCCGTGCTGTTCGACATTGACAATACCCTTGTGGGACATGGGGCTCCCGCTGACGAAAGAGCGGTTGAACTCATCAAAAGGCTGAAAGACCTCGGATTCGGTGTCTGCTTTGTTTCCAACAACAAGGAGCCGAGAGTCAAAAGCTTCAGCGATGCGGTGGATGCTTTTTATGTTCACAAGGCCGGCAAGCCCTCGAGAAACGGATACCTTGCGGCATGTGAGAAAATGGGCATTGCTCCGGACAAAGCCGTATTTGTGGGAGATCAGATATTTACCGATATCTGGGGAGCCAACAGAGCGCGGATCGATTCCTATCTTGTTAAAAAGCTGTATTTTAAAGAAGAGATCCAGATCTATCTGAAAAGGCTGGCAGAAGCTCCGATAAGATTTTGTTTCAGGCTTTTCTGCAGTAAAAGATGCTTTTTGAAAATAATGGATTGAAAGTGAGGATATATTATGAAGAATTATGAAAGAGCCATAGAGATTCTTGAAGAGAAGAAACTCGATGCCATGCTTGTTTCCGACGGATTCAACATGCGTTACATTTCCGGCTTTACCGGAGCTACGGGATATCTTCTTATCTCGAAATGCACAAGGAAGCTTTATACGGATTCCCGTTATACCGTTGCCGCACAGACACAGGCTCCGGATTTCGAAGTGGAGATCGTGGACGGCACAAGGAATTATTCCGCTCTTATAAACAATGCCATCGATGAGTTCGGTATCTCTACCCTCGGCTTCGAGGCAAACGATTTTTCCTATGCTCAGTACGAGAAGTTCAAAAAAGACCTTAAGGTTAAGGAACTTGTACCCGTAGGAAACGATCTTTCCCTTCTCAGAGTGAAGAAAACGGATGAAGAGATCGCAAATCTTCGTCAGGCAGAGCATATCGGGGATATCGCTTTCAACGAGATACTTAATTACCTTAAGCCCGGCGTTACCGAGCTTGAGATCGCCGCAAAGCTTGAATATATCATGAAGTGTAACGGCGCCGAGAAGCTCAGCTTCGAGACCATCGTTGCTGCAGGTATCAACGGTTCCAAGCCCCATGCGGAGCCCGGAAACTATAAGATCCAGTCCGGCGACCTTGTAACCATGGACTTCGGCTGCGTATACAACGGCTATTGCTCGGATATGACAAGAACCGTATGCGTGGGAAAAGCGAACGCAAAGCAGCGTGAGATCTACGATATCGTACTTAAGGCACAGACCACTGTTATAGAAGGACTTAAGCCCGGAAAGAAGGGCAAGGAATACGACAAGATCGCCCGTGATATCATCACGGAAGCAGGTTACGGTCAGTATTTCGGCCATGGCCTCGGACACTCCGTAGGACTTGAGATCCACGAAGATCCCAGATTCTCCGTAGCTGAAGAGAGGATCATCGAGCCCGGCACAATCATCACCGTTGAGCCCGGTATTTATATTCCTGATTTCGGCGGCGTAAGGATTGAGGATATGCTCGTTATTACCGAGGACGGTTACGAGGATTTTGCTCATTCAAGAAAAGATTTTATTGAGCTTTGATAACGAACTAATTTGAAAAATATTATGTGAGGATGCATATGAGTATGGAAAATGAAATGACAGGTAAAAATTTTATCGAGCAGTTCGTTGAAGAGGATATTGCCGATAACGGAAGGTTCGCCGGACAGCGCGTGCACACTCGTTTTCCTCCCGAGCCCAACGGCTACCTGCATATCGGTCATTGCAAAGCCCTTTGCATAGATTTCGGAACAGCCGAGAAATTCGGCGGTATCACCAACCTTCGTATGGATGACACCAACCCCGCGAAGGAGGACAGCGAATTTGTCGATGCCATAAAGGAAGACATCCACTGGCTCGGATTCGACTGGGGCGACAGATTCTATTACGGCTCCGATTATTTCGAGAAGGATTACGAATATGCCGTTGAGCTTATAAAGAAGGGCCTTGCTTATGTATGCGAGCTCAGCGCCGAAGAATTCTCCAAATTCAGAGGCGACACCCAGACACCCGCAACGAGCCCTTACAGAGACCGTCCCATCGAAGAGAATCTCGATCTCTTCGAAAGAATGAGAAACGGAGAGTTCGAAGAAGGTAAATACACCCTCAGAGCCAAGATCGATCTTGCGTCGGGTAACTTCAACATGAGAGACCCGGTAATCTATCGTATCAGATATATAAACCATCACAGACAGGGCAACAAGTGGTGCATCTTCCCGATGTACGACTTCGCGCATCCCATTCAGGATGCACTGGAGGGCATCACCCATTCTCTCTGCTCACTTGAGTACGAGGATCACAGACCGCTTTACGACTGGGTGGTAAACAATGTTTCCGTACCCTGCAAGCCCCGTCAGATCGAGTTTGCAAGACTCGGTATCAACTATACTGTGCTTTCCAAGCGTAAGCTTCGTCGCATGGTTGAGGAGCACATCGTTACAGGCTGGGACGATCCCAGAATGCCTACACTTTGCGGACTCAGAAGAAGAGGCTATACCTCTGCTTCCATCCGTGATTTCTGCAATAAGATCGGTGTGTCAAAGGTCGTTTCCACGGTTGACTATTCATTCCTTGAGTCGTGTCTCCGTGATGACCTCAATATGAATGCTCCCAGAAAGATGGCTGTCATCCGTCCCGTTAAGCTTGTTCTCACCAACTATCCCGAGGGACAGAGCGAAGAACTTGACGTTGAGAACAATCCCAACGATGAGAACGGCGGAACGAGAAAAGTTACCTTCTCCCGTGAACTCTATGTGGAAGCAGAAGATTTCATGGAGGAGCCCATCCCCAAGTATAAGAGACTTTTCCCCAACGGACCCGAATGCAGACTTAAGGGTGCATATCTCATTCAGTGCACCGGCTGCAAGAAGGATGCTGACGGCAATGTGACCGAGATCTATGCAACCTACGATCCCGAAAGCCGCGGAGGAGATCCCGCCGACGGAAGAAAAGTGAAGGGCGCTACGCTTCACTGGGTAGATGCCAACAATGCGGTTGATTTCGAAGCTCGTCTTTATGACTATCTCTTCAGCCAGGAAGATCCGGATGCGGCAGAAGATTACTTCAGCTGCCTGAATCCCGGCTCCCTTGAAGTTCTTACCGGCTGTAAGGGTGAGAAGAGCCTTGCGGATGTTAAGCCTTCAAAGAGCGGCGAGAACGAGCCTTCGTTCCAGTTCTTGAGACTCGGCTACTTTGCACTGGATTACAAGGATTCGAAAGACGGAAAACTTGTATTCAACAGATCCGTTGCCCTTAAGGACAGCTTCAAAAAATAATTGTTGCAAAAAATAAGAAAATACGCTAAAATACCGAAAGGTCTGCGGAATAATAATTTCTTCCGTGGGAATTAAATAATTTAGCAATTAGAATCATTCAGGAGGATTTTATGATTTCAGCAGGTGATTTCAGAAACGGTATTACACTTGAGATCGAAGGACAGGTAGTTCAGGTAATCG
>JAEEGL011424908.1_pt1 | contig 23156 bp, 17 predicted proteins | sample 9134231 | NCBI WGS metagenome assembly JAEEGL01 (sample SAMN16246548, study PRJNA631951) | gut metagenome | biome: gut microbiome; feature: rumen; material: fiber-attached | host: Bos | place: Iran: Karaj | collected 2018-10
CTCATAGATGCCGTTCCCCCATGTCAGTGGCTGGTTGGTGCGCGTCAGCAGCTGCTCGTGGTGTGCCCGTATTTCCTTTATTCTTTCTGTAAAAGTCTGGCTATTCATGTGATGCTTGTATTTTTTTTACTTACTTGATAATGTCATTAAGCATGAGTATTCTCTTGTCTTTCACCATCTTGCAGAAGTCTTCTGCGTCCTTGGTATTCTTCGCCGGAGCGAAGTACTGCCTGCGGTCAGCGTTGCGCCATACGAGGAAGTAGCTGATGGGGTATTTCGCAATCTGCGGCTTCAGCACGCGTGTCCACCAAGTGGGGTCAGGGATGTTCTGATAGCCACACTCTGTCAGGGCCACGAGTTTTCCGCTCTTCTTTGCCATGTTGCAGAGCGTAGTGAGGTCCTTGTTCAGCTGGCTGATGAATGCCTCCTCGCCTCCCCGTTGCTGGTAGGCATCGAGTCCGATGATGTCCACGCGTTCATCGCCAGGATAGGTATCGAGTTCGTCCGGTTCGAAACCGTAGTTGGGACTCCAGCTCCAGAGAATGTTATAGGGCAGGGCCTTTGCTACGAAGTCCTGCGTCATATTCCATAGGGCACGGTACTCCTCGCTGGAGCACAGCCCGCGTCCCCACCAGAACCACGCTCCGCTGTTCTCGTGCCAGGGGCGGAAGATGATGGGAATCTGATGCCCCTGCTCGTCCTTCAGCGATGCCAGGAAGTTGGTGAGACGTCCCAGCCAAATCTGGAACACTCCATGCACCTTGCCTCCAGGCAGCACGGCAGCGACTGTGTTCTTGCTGCGCTCTTCGTTGTTGACCCATGCCGTGCCTCCCGTCAGAGGATTGCGGGGATGCCAGGAGATGGTGATGATGCCGCCTCTTCGGGACTGGGCAATCATCTCCTGACGCATCAGGTTGAAAGGCACGCTATCGAGATTCTTCTCGTCGCCCAACTCGATGCCTCCGAGCTCGAAGCCCATTACTGCCGGATAGTCACCCACGAGGTCGCGCACATCGCTGCGACCCGCTTCATAGCTCCAGCCTAAGCCATAGAAGGGATCGTCCTGATGTCCGAACATGATGCCACGTTTCTGAAGTCGTTGCAGGCGTTGACGCAGCAGCTGAGCCGTGGTGGCAGTATTCTTGGCAACGGGCGAGAGGCGATAGGAAATGACATCGCGAGCAGGTACCGTCAGCGTACGCCACACCTTGTCGGTGGTCAGCGTGCGACCCTCGTCGGCGTGTGTCCAGAGGTTGCGAACGGCATAGGTCACCTGGTCGAAATAGGTGCCCAGACGACTCACCTCCATGTCGATGAGGTTGAAGTGCTGCCAGTTGAGGTCATAGCTGACGGGCGCCTTGGTGGGGTTGAGGATGGTGAACGCCCAGTCTCCGCCTTTCAGGGGTTTGAACCAGAATTCCAGCCCCTGCTCGGTAGCATAGCGCAGTCCCTGCACTCCCAGCTCGTCTTGGTCTACGGCTATCATCTCTCGGTTCATGAGGATTGCCTTGGTCTCCTCGCTCATGGCACGGAGGTCGTTGCCCAGGATGAGTGGCGACGCCATCATGCACCACATGGCGAAGTGGGCACGGTCTTCGTTCACCGTCATGCCATTACCCACCTCCAGCATATCGGGGTCGTTCCAATGACCGGGACCGGCGTACTTACGCAGCGGCTCGCAGAGACGAATGCACTGCATGACGCCGATGTCCGTGAATCCCTGTGGATGCACACGTGTGGAATCGAAGTTGCACCAGATGTCAGGACCTATGCGCCAGCTGTGACCGATTTCTGCAGCCCACTCCCAAGGCTTGTTGCTGCCCCACTCGCACATACTCAGGAAGATGGGTCGTCCGGAAGCACGCAGGGCATCACTCATCAGTTTGTAGGCTCCGCGGGCGTTGATATTCGTAGTGTTGCACCAGTCCTCCTTCAGGTAGTCCACCTCCCAGCGGGCATATTGGAGTGCATCCTGATACTCGTGTCCGAGGCTTCCGGGTTTGCCAGCACAGGTTTCCGTGCCGCAGTCGCTGTAGATACCCAGCTTCAGGCCTTTGGCATGGACGTAGTCCGCCAGTGCCTTGATACCGCTTGGAAAGCGCTTAGGATCAGCCTGGATGAATCCTTCGGCATCGCGTTGTCCGTGCCAGCAGTCGTCGAGGTTGATATAGGTGTAGCCGGCATCGCGCATGCCAGTCTCCACGAGGGCGTCGGCGATTCCCCGCACGAGTTCCTCGTTGATGTTTCCGGCAAACTTGTTCCAGGTATTCCATCCCATTTGTGGTCGGTCTCCGATCTTTTCCCATTTCTGCGCCATCAGGCCTTGGCAGGCAACGACGCAGAGAAGGATACATAGAATCTTTTTCATTTTTGAAGATGATTTTTATTGTTATTCTTCTTGTTCTTGGTGTAAGAATATCAGCAGGTGCATGAATCGTTTATGTTTCATAAGGTATAATCTTTCTTATGAACTTATTTCAGGTAGTTTTCAATGAAGTCCAGACGGGGCTGGAGGTAATCATTTCGCCAGGAGGGATGCTCTTCGTTCGATGGCCAGGCGTGGGTGCGATAGGGCACACAGTTGACGGTCTTCTTGCCCGGAGCGGCGTTGAGCGATGCCCATACGCTGGCAGGCGGACATGTGGTGTCGATGAGCCCCATCTCGCAGAAAATCTCTGCGCGCGAGTGGCGGATGAGCAGGGCTCCGTCGAAGTAAGGCAGCGTGGCATCCAGCATGGAGGCATCCAGCTGCGTGTGGTTCTCGATGGGCTGAGGCCAGCCGCTGCGTCGGCCCGCACGCGCTCCGCCCAGATCCTGCATCGCAGGCACGTGGACGCAGACGGCAGAGACGCGCTCGTCCAGCCCGGCAGCCGCCATGGCCTGTCCTCCGCCCTGGCTCTCGCCGATGATGATGATGCGCTTGCCGTCCCACTCCGGCTGGCTCGCCATGTACTCGATGGCACGCAGCAGGCGCAGGTACATGCCGCGGAAATAATAGGTCTCGCGGTCGGCAGCGTTGTGCTCCCAGTAGTTGCGCAGGAGGCCGTTCTCCAGCATGCGGTAGTAGTCGTCCGTCTGCCCGTTGAGCATACCGTGGGCGTTCAGGTCCAGGCTGAGGGCTCCTCCGCCCAGGGCAGCATTACCAACACACTCGCCCACCTGGCAGCGGCACCAGTAGCCACTGACGCCTGCAGCGCGGCAGAGGATGACGATGGGCAGCGACTTCTTCTTAGCGCCCACGGGTTTGGCCATGTAGCCACGCACGGGTGCAGGTCCCAGGCAGTTGATTTCCAGGTCTTGGCAGACGTACTTTCCCTGGTACTGAGCGGGAACAGCCAGCGGCGTGGTCTTCACCTGCATGGGCAGCGCCTTCAGCTGTCGCTTCTGGTCTGCCCAGTACTGCATCAGGTCTGCCGGCTCCTCGTAGCCCGCACGGAAGCCCTCCGGAGCCACGACATAGCCGATGGAGGCGGGTTTGCCATGACGTTCCTGCAACTCCACGCTGACGGCACACGTGCTGTCCAGCGCCAGTTCCAGCGCTGTGAAGGTGTGGCTGGCAGGCATCAGGCTGAACTCGCGGTTGAGCATATTGTTGAGGTAAACACGCACGCGCACGGAGTCCAGCGGCACTTCCTCTGCATGGCAGGTGACCACGGCACGCTCGCCCTTGGCGTAGATGCCGTTGGCGTTGTCAATGTCCAGCCTGCAGGTGCCTGCGCGGTCGACCTCGTCGCGCGTCAGGATGAGCTTCTCGCCCAGGAACTGCTTCCAGAAGGCATCGTCGTTCTGACGGCTGAAGACGAAAGGCGTAGTCCACGGCGCCACGAAGAGCCAACGTGCCTCGTCCTGCTCCATGGCAGCTGCCGAGGGTACCACGTCGCACTCCGCCAGCGCCAGCATCTTCGTGGGATACTTGCTGCGCAGGAGGTCGAACTGCTGCTTGAAGGAGCCGTGGTCCGAAGCCACGCGGTACTGGTCGCGAGCCACGATGTCCACGTACTCGTCGCCGGGATACCAGTCGTCGTCGTCCAGCTCCGAGGTCCAGATGTAGATGAGGTTGTGCACGCCTCGCTGCATGAGGTAGCGCTGTGCGTAGAGGTAGAGCTTTTTGAAGGCTTCGGCACCATCGTTTCCCCACCAGAACCATGCCTTTCCGCCGCGGTTGGTGTTGCCTGCTGCCTCGTGAAAGGGTCGCCAGAGGATGGGAATTCCCTGCTCCTGGTAGTGGAGGAGATAGCGCACGATGGTGTCGAGGTTCTCGTTGATGATGCGCTGCTCTGGCGTGCCCTCCTGCACCGCTCTGCGAGCGGAGAAGAGGGTACCTGGGCGACGTCCCTCTGCACCCGTGGGAGTGTAAAAGGCGAAGCCGTCCTTCGGCGTCAGTTCCGGATCCACAGGCACGCTCCAGTGCCAGATGAAGCCCACGATTCCGCCGGCGTCGTTCCACTGCTTAGCCGTCGGAGCCAGGTAGTTGAGGTTGCGCTGGCGGAAGTGCTGGAAGTCAAAGATATTCACGGCAGGATACTTCCCTGCGCGCTCGCGGATGACATCGGCGTCCGTGGTGTTGTAGTCCCAACGAGCCTGACAACCGGCCAGCACCTGCCTGCCCCACACCTTGTCGCGGAGATAGCGGTAGAGCTGCCGCGTAGGACCTGTGGCCTCGCGGTCGATGGGCTGCGGGGAGACTTCTCCCTGAGCGAAGGTTCTTGGCATGAAGAGAGCCTGCAGCAACGCAGATAGCAGTAGCAAGCGTTTCATATCGAAGGAGTTCTTGAGGAGGTAAAAAAGTATCGTTACGCTTTATCAGTTAAGTTACTGCCCACTGAGAGGGGTAATCTTGAGGTTGTCGAAGTAGGGAGTGCAGACGCGACGCTGCTGTAGCGGAGCCATCAAACCAGCCATACCGCGATGGTAGCGGTCTGAGGAGGTGCTGACCACTTGTTGCCCGTCGACAAAACCAGTGAGTGTGGAACCCTGCATGCGCAGTCGGAGATTGTGCCACTTGCAGGGGCGGATGCCCTCCACCTGTGCACTGTCGAGCACGAATTCCCCACCCACTTCCATGTCTTTGCGTGCACGGATGAGTGCCTGCTGCTCGGCATCGCCGATGAGTTCCTGCTTGTTGCGCTTGCCGCAGCTCATGACGAGGCTGGCGCGTCCCTGGTCGTCGAGTTTCAGGTAGTAGCCCTTGACCCACACGCCGTAGCCAGAGCCCACGTCGATGACACGTCCCATCACAGCCGCTTCGTCCTGTGGGTTCAGGTAGACATCGGCACTGACCTCATAGTCGCGCCAGGCAGAGTCGCCCACGATGGTGTAGTGATGCCATTCGGGTGCCCAGCTGAGGGTGTGGTCGCCCACCACCTGCCTCACGCACTGTCCCTGGTGGTCAGGGCGTTCCGTGAGTTCGAAGGCACCGATGATGTCTGCGAGATAGTTGGGCAGATAGCCATAGGCAGAGGCTGGCTGGTACTTTTCGAAGTCATCAGCATAGGGGAAGGGGAAGGGTTGCGAAGCGGGGACGTTGGCGAAGGAACCCTTCTGCTGTCCGCGCGTGGTGGAAAGCGAGTAGACAGCCCCTGGCTCGAGTGTGATTTCGAAACGACCGCGACGGGGATGGATGTCCTGCTGCTGCACGAACAGCTGCTCGGGCATGCTGCGCCAGACGCAGAGGTCAGCGCGGCTGAGTCCCTTGGCGACCTCGAACTTCAGGGTCTGCGGAGCCTTGGCCTCCTTGGTCTCTATGATGATGCTGTAGTCGCCTGTTGAAGGATCGCGCATGGTGATGACGGAGCCTCCGCCAGACAGTTTCCGACAAGCGGAGTCGACATATCGCCATCCTAACTGCGTGAACTGGCCGTAGTGGGCATATCCCCAAAGTGCCTCGCGCACCGTGTAGTGTCCGCTCCAGGGCTCGTGGGCAATCATCATGGCAGGGTCTACGCCATAGGGTTCCAAGGGATAGACGGCAGCAATGTCATACCAGTTGATGACGCGTGTAGCTCCGCTGATGATATAGTTCTCGTTGAAACACTTAACGATGGTGATGAGCACATCGAAGCCCTTGCGGTAGACGTGGTCCTCGCTGTTCCAGATGGGTTTTCCCAGCGCCTCGGCAGCAGCACGCTGCTCGGGCGTGAGCTGTATCTCGCTGAAGGTGTGGGCGCTGACAGCATCGATGGCTGCAGCCAGTTCAGGATCGCGCTGCATCTCGGCGAGGAAGTCCATCTTGTTCTTGCCCCAGTTGTCGAAGCCATGAAGCTTCACGTTGCCGAACCCGCGCTCGTTCATCGTTCGGCGAAGGCGCTTGGCGAAGTCGTAGTTGTAGCCCTTCTCGTTGTGGCAGCCCAGGGCATCGAGCTCCAGTCCATAGTGCTCGCGCAGCCCCGTGAGCCAGTCGACGTAGTAGTCCGCCATCTCCTGCGACCAGATATTTCCTACCCAAGCAGGTGCACTCCATCCTGTGGCGTCGATGGCTAACTGCGGATTGCGTTGCTTGGCTTCGGTCATCACCCACCACATATAGCCCCGTTCGAAGTTGGCGTCGCCGCGGTAGTGGGCATGGGTGGGCATGGAGCCCTGCGTGGAGTTTCCGTCGCCGGGAATTTCCACGAGCATGGTGCTCACGCTTGCTCCGAACTTCGGGCGGAAGACGAAGTCGAGGATTTGGGAACGCTGCGGTTCCGGGTAGGCACGCAGCAACACAGAGGTTGCACCGCCGCCGTTCACGGCTCCGATGCCATCGAACTGTTTGCCGCTGGCACTTGTACTCAACTGAATTGTCTGTGCCGAGGCATCTGCCCATGCGAGGGTCAGAAGCGCACAAAATAGAAATTGTCTTCTCATCATCTTCTATAATATTTTTTGCCGTTCTTGATATATAGGCCGCGTCGACCTTCAACCCATGGACGTCCCATGAGGTCATAGGCTCTGACGGGCGCCAGCCTCTGCTCAGCCTGAACATCCTCAATGCCTGTGAGGATATCATTGAAGTCTTCGCGTGTGAGAACGTAGTCATTGGAGAAAGCCTCCTGCCACCAGGCTGCGTTGCAATGAGTGTGGTCTGTGCTCTGAAACGCTTCGCTGTCGGGCTTGTTGGTGCGTTCATAGTCGTACCACGGCGCGAAGTACAACCACTTGCTGCCGCCTCGCCACTGAGCGCCGATCTTAGCTAAACTGCCACATTCGGTGAGGGCAATCAACTTGTCGGGAGAGTTCTGTTTCAACATGTTGAAACACTTCGTGCGGATGTTGCTGGTACTGCTATTGTTATAGATATCAATGCCCACGATGTCCACATATTCGTCGCCAGGATACCATTTGTAGCCGTCGCTATAGGGCTTGTTCCACTCTGCTGCAGATGTCCACACCCAGATGAGGTTGTTGAGACCATGATGGTTGGTGAATCGGTCGTACATCACGCGCCACAGCTCGTTGCAGGCTTCGGCGTCGAGTCCCCACCAGAACCATCGGCCACCAGCTTCGTGCAACGGACGCCATAGTACAGGTATCTTACGCTGCTTGAGTTTCTTGAGGGTAGAGGCCACTTTGTCGATGTCTTTTATCATCTGCTTATATTCATTCGACTCTGGCTCGAAAATCTTGCGCACGTCGAAGCTTGTCTGATTGTCATCTGTTCCTGGGGTGCAGGTCCAGTTCTGGCCGTCATTCGTTGGCATGTTCCAGTGCCACATACAACCTACAATACCACCATTTTTGTGCCAGTTAACGACTTCTGTGACATTGGTGTAGTCAATCCAATTGGCAGGCGAGAAGGGAAGATGTATAAAATCAAAGAAGTTGATGGCAGGCCATTTGCCCGTGTGCTGATACACCCACTTGGCTTCGTTAATGTTCCAGTTGACATTGGCAGTGCATCCGGAGATGATCTTCTCGCCGTAGATTTCATTGAAACATTGCAACAGTGCCTCGGCCTCAGCCGACAACTGACGCGTTTCCTGTGCCTGAGTGAATCCGACAGGCAGCATCAACAACAGAATTAACAGACTTCGTAATCTCATATTTCTATATTGTTTAGTTCTTTATCTCAGATAGTCGTATTAAAGGACTCGCGGGGACGTAGGGATTTCTGTTCCCACGGTTGACTCCGTTGTGCCATCTAAATGATGATTTTTTTCTTCTGATAGTTCTCGCGGAACTCTTTGGGTGAGCAGCCCTTTTTCTTGCGGAACAGGCGGTTGAAATTGGAAATCGTATTGAAGCCGCTGTCGAAGCAGATTTCTGCCACTGTTTGTTCAGAATCCACCAGGAGCCGTGCCGCCGTCCCGATTCGGATGTCAATGATGTAGTCCGACAGGCTGCGGCCAGTGCGCTGGCGAAAGAATCGGGAGAAGGCCACAGGCGTCATTCCTATCAAATCGGCAAGCGTCTCCAATCGGATGTCTTCATGAAAGTGGCAAGCGATATACTGCTGTACTTTGTTCACACGTCGGCTCTCGCTTTTCGTTTCCAACCGTGCAAAGGCTGAGGAAGAGAGTTCCCAAGCATCTTCACAAATGGACAGTTCATACATAATTTCCATGAATTTCAGCACAGCGTGAAAGCCCTTGCAGTGGGTAGCCAGGTCATCCAGCTTAGCATAAACCTTCATGATGGCGGGCAGCGGGAATGCCAGCCCGCAGCGCGCCCGTTCCAGCATACGACGAATACTGTTGAACTGGTTCTTCCGCAACAGGCTGTCTGGAAAGATGTCACGTGTAAACTGAATGGTGATTTCGCGGATGTCGTGTCGTGTGCAATCGGCCTGTTCCCAAACGTGTTCCAGATCTGGGCTGGTGATGAGCACGAGGTCGTAGTCACCGATGATTTCACTGCTGTCTCCCACCGTGCGGCGTACGCCTATAGCGTGTTCCGTGAAGTTCAGCTCAAATTCCGGATGGCAGTGAATGGGGTAGTTGAAGGCGGTCTTATGGCGGTCGGCTACGTAGAAACAGTCACACTCTGCTAATGGCGTGATTTCCCGCATAATATGCGGCTCGTGTTCCATGTGGGGAAGAGACGTGGGCATAGTAGAAAGTCTTGTTTATGGAGGATTGACGCTGCAAAGGTAGTGAAATAATTCTATTCAGACTGCTACTTTCTTAACAAATATCGACACACACATACTTTTATAGCCAAAAATGTCACCAGCACTTTTCATTCGGCGCCATCATTTATGAGACAAGGTGGCCGTACGCTGGATGATTTCCAAGCACATTCGGGCGTTATGGTACGGACACTTCCAGAAACCAGCGTGGTCTTCGTCGAGGTTCACGCTGCCGTCGGCACGCACACTCCAGTACCATTCACCGTGCTCGTAATCAATGAGGTGCACTTTGATGTATTTCCATAAGTTCAGGGCTTTCTTCAGTGCCGCTTCATCATCAAAGTGCTGATAGAGGTTGAAGAAACCAACAACGGCTTCAGCCTGCACCCACCAGTGCCGGTCTTCATCATCGCTCTCATAGACCATCGAGCCGTCCATGCGCAACCCTTCTTCGCCAGCCTGAGCCACATCTCTAACGATGGACTCTGTATGGCTTAATAGATGTTCGTCATCAAGCACGAGTGACGCTTCATGCAGCAACCACGAGCATTCAATATCGTGACCGTAACTCGCTGTGGTACTCTTTCTCCTCCAATCCATGTCGAAGAACAGATCAAGGTGATGTGTTTTAGGGTTCAGAATGCGGTCAGTGAAGAGGGTAATCAATGTTTTAAGCCTTGAATATAAGGAGTCAACTATTGAATCATAATCTGCATCCAAGTCTTTTTTGCATCTTAATTCATCCAAGACCCTGTAAAGGTTCGTGTAGGATTCAAGGATATGCAGATGAGTGTTCTGGCTCTTTGGATAGTTCTCGTCCTTTGTTGAGAGCCGCATGTCCGAGATGGGTTGCCAATCGCGCATACATGCTTCGATGTATCCGTTGTGTGTTGCATCCCAACCATATAGCTCGATGACCTTAAATAGTTCCACGGCAGTCTGTAGAGAACTTCGGTCGCCCGTAGCACGCGCATACTCCGAGAATCCATAGATCATAAATGCAATGGCATAAAACTGCTTTTTGGAATCTAATGGTTTGCCATCTGCTGTTACACTCCAATATACGCCTCCCTGTTCCTTGTCTATGAAATGCTGGAGAATATAATCCCTGGTTCTGGTTGCAGCCTGCAGCAGCGATGGCAAGATGTGTTCTTTGCTTTCCATGCTCCCCAATACCCTATAAGCAGCAGCGAAGGTCCATAACAAGCGGGCATAGAGCACCGCACTGCGTGGCGCATTCTTCACCAGTTCTCCATGGCCTGTCATCTGACCGTACCAGCCACCCCTATTGTGATCCCGCATGTTGTTCAGCCAAAACGGCAGTATGTTTTCTGTAAGACAGTCTATTGCCTCGCTACGAAGAGTGTCTATTCTGACCATAATTGTTATTATTTGCTGAATTCGGCGGCAAAGTTATAAAAAAGATTTTGTTCACACTTCCTTTTTCATAACCAAAAATGACACCGCTTAGTGATACCCATCAAGAAAGAGCAGAAAAGGGGAAAAAAAGGTTCGGGCACATGGAAATGTACCCGAACGTGATAATAGGATTTTGTGCGCTGGTTAGCAGAGGATGCTCGCGAATCAGAAGTTGACGTGAATTCCAACCATGAAGGTAGCTTTAGGCATGGGGTATCCTTCGATGATTTCGTAGCGCTGTGCGAGCAGGTTCTCGCCGCGTGCCCAGATCTTCACCTGTGGGAAGAGGTGGTAGGCGATACCTGCATTGACGAGGCAGAAGTTCTGTTTGGCTTCAGTTTGCTCGTTGGTACAGAGTCCGCTGACGTATTGTGCTCCGGCGGTGAGCTCGAGTTTGCAGACGCGATAGCGGGCACCGAGGTATCCTTTGTACTGAGGGGCAGCCAACAGCGGCTTATCCATGTGGAGATAGCTGTGGTTGGTAGTGAGGTCCCAGTGGTTGTTGATGTGGTAGGTGGCCTCGAGTTCAGCCCCCCAGTGCTCGCGTTTGCCCGTGTTGTAGTTAGCGTTGCGACCGAGTTCTGCCACCATCGTGGTTCCGATGAGGTTGTCGGCCTTGAGGAAGAAGAGGTTGACGCCGTAGGTGAGGTTTCCGTGTAGCAGTCGCTGTTTCCATGCGATCTCGTAGTTCCATAGCCGTTCGGGCTTGAGGTCAGGATTTGCTACGCCATAGAGGAACATTTCCTTGAGGTTGGGGACGCGGAATCCCTTGGCTGCGCTGAGTTTGATTTCGCCGTTACTGACGGGTCTGAAGACGAATCCGCCTTGTGGAATCCATTCGCCTCCGGCCTCGCTGTGGTGATCGTAGCGCACTCCGGCTTCGATGGTCCACCACTTGAAAATATCCTGTCGCACATCTACGTATCCTGCGAGTTCGGTGAGGTTCTTGTCGAGGGGGTAGTGCATGTTCTGCTCCATCTTGCGGTTGAGTGTTTCGCCAGTTTCGATGCTGCTGTTCCATGCTTCACCGTGGATGTTCTGATAGTCGAATCCGAGTGTGATCCAGCTGCCTTTCCAGAGTCCGAAACCCTGATGTGCACTGACGCCTGTGAGTGCGTCCTTGGAACGGAAATAGTAGTCGCGTGGTGCTGCATCTGCGGTGTGACCGTCGTTGATGCGATGGCGTCCGAAGTTATGGTATATGCTGACGGCACCGCTGGTGCGGGCATAGCGGTTCTCTACTGCGAGTTCGGCGACGCCGCGGTTTATCCACTGTCGTGCATCGAGTAGGGGAGCGCTCTCAGGGCCGGGATTTGAGGCTGCGAAGTGTGTCATATTGAAGGTTCCCCAGGCGCGCCAGTGCGAGGAGAAATCGTAGCCCAGCTTGGCCATTCCGCCATACTGGTAGAAATTCATGTTGTCTCGGTGGTTGTCGGAACTCTGGTAGTTGAGGGCGATGTCGCTGAAGAACTTGCCACAGCGCACGCTGTTGTGGAGGTCTGCCTGCACGCTGGCGAAGGATCCTCCGGCGAGGTTGAAGTCTGTGCGTACGCCTTGCTGATTGGGCTGACGGGTGATGATATTGATGACACCGCCCATAGCGTTGGAACCATAGAGGAGGGATGCGGGTCCGCGCACGACTTCTACGTGGTCGGCTATCATGGTCTGGTAGGCGTCGGCGATGGAGTGTCCGAAAATGCCCTGATACTGGGGGTGTCCGTCGACAAGTACCATGACTTGTCCTGTTCCGGAATTGATGCCTCGGACGCTGATGCCTCCAGCCGCTCCTCCGCTGACTCCATAGCCCATGAGTCCGCGCTGTGTGATGAAGAGGCTGGGGATTTGCTCCGAGAGGGTGGGCAAGAGGCTGACGCGCTCGAGCTGGTTGAGCTGTTCGCTGTTGACGGTAGATACGGTGGAAATGATAGCCCGTTCGGGTACGGCAGTACGTGTGCCAGTAACTACGACATCGCGCAGGGTGGTGTCATTGGCGATCTCATCGTTCGTCGCTTTTGCGGAGGTGCCCAGCGTGGCGATGAGGGCCAGTGCAAGGAGTTTGCTTGTTCTCATAACGAATAATTGTTTCAAGTGTGTTTGTATATTATAGGGTAAGTATACCTTTATTATATGACGTGCGCGTGAAGAGGAAGAAAATGGCGGTGCCGAGGAGCTGTGCAAGGGCTACCATCCAGAAAGTAGCGGTGTAGCTGAGGTGCTCGCTGACGAGTCCTCCAAGGAGTACTCCGAGTCCTATTCCAACATCCCACGAGATGAGTAGGGTGGAGTTAGCCGTTCCGCGCTCGTTATGCCGGGCCATAGAGATAATCATATTCTGAAATGCGGGCCACAGGTGTCCGTTGCCTAATCCCAATAGGATGGCAGATCCGTAGTATCCGAAGGCGTTTGGCGAGACGACGAAGAGCAGGTATGCGAATGAGGAGATGATGGTACCTTCTGCTGCGTTCATCACCAGCTTGCCTTCGCGCAAGGCTCTGGCTCCCTGCAGGCGGGAGGCGATGAGGCCAAGGGATACGAGTAGGAACCACGTTCCCGTTCCTCCTGTGATGTTCATGACCTCCTTGCTGTAGATGGCGAGGTAGTTGCTGAGGACTCCAAAGCAGAAACCGTAGAACATCATGTTGAGGGCAAGGATCCAGCCGCGCAGGAGGAAGAAGCGGTCAAGTGAGACCCACCTCCGCCCCCTCTTGTGATGGAGGGGAGCGGCTGCGCTTTGTGGCTTGGACTCAGGCTGGAGGTCTCCACTCCCTGACGGGCGGGGTCGGGGGTGGTCCTGGGTCTGTATTCTGCTATCCACCAGCAATCCAAGTCCGGCGATGATTAGCGCGAGCCAGAAGAGGAGTTGAAAATTGTCGGTGAGGCGATAGAGATAGATGGCGACCGTTGGTGCGATAGCCATAGCGAGGTTGTTGGAGAGGCCATAATACCCGATGCCTTCGTTGCGGCGCGACGAGGGCAGGACATCGATTGCCATCGTGGAGTTCGCTACGGTCAGGGCTCCAAAGGGCGCTCCATGTAGCGTGCGCACGATAGTGAACAAAAGGAGTGATGCTGCTCCGAGATATCCTCCGAAGAATATGAAGAACAGGAAGAAACACACCATAAGCACCTTCTTTCGGGGGAAGGTGTCGACAAGGAATCCGCTGAAGGGCCGCGCGAGCAGGGCTGTCAGGGTATAACCGCTGAGCACCAGCCCCACCACATCCTTTGTGGCGTCGAATCGCTCCACGAGATAGAGTGGCAGCAACGGCGTCAACAGATAGAATGCGAAGAACAGCGAGAAGTTCGCTATCATCACGCGGCAGTAGTTGCGGTTCCAGAGCTGTTCGTGTGAGCTGGGGCTAATGGGGCTAATAGGGCTTATGGGAGCTAATAGGGCTTATGGTGTTTAGAGGATGGCTTCAGCCAGTGATTCGAGGAGGGGGATGTCGGCTTCCTTCATCTTGCCTCGCAGGGTGACTACGGGCTCGATGATTTCCACTTGCTTCATTCCTTCGATCATGGCTCGCATGGTCTTGGCGGCGCTGGGTGCCCAAGATCCGTTCTCAACCAAGCCGACTCGACGCTTCTGGTAGGCCTTGATTTCGAGGTGATGGAGAAAATCATACATGGGCGGAAAAACTCCTGCATCGTAGCTGCTGGCCATACAAATCATCTTGCCATAGCGGAATGCATCTTCGATGGCTTCGCCGAGGTCATCGCGACAGAGGTCGCTGACGGCGACTTTCGGGCATCCTTTTTCCTTGAGGATCTCTGCAAGTCGTTCTGCGGCAGCAGCAGTATTACCATGGATGCTGGCGTGTGCGATGAACACTCCTTCTGTCTCCACATCGTATGCACTCCAGATGGTATAGAGTCGCAGTGCCTCTGCCATCTGTTCGCCTTCGAGTATGGGTCCGTGCAGGGGTAGTATTTTCTGGATGTCGAGCGCGGCAGCTTTCTTCAGCAGGGTGCTGACGGGCTGTCCGTATTTTCCGCAGATGTTGAAGTAGTATCGGCGTGCCTCGCATGCCCAGTCGTCGGCGTCAGCGTCATAGACTCCGAATTTTCCGAAGCCGTCGGCAGAGAAGAGCACGTGGTCGGTATCGTCGAAGCTGACCATGACTTCGGGCCAGTGCACCATGGGTGCCATGATGAATTTCAGCGTGTGGTGGCCGAGTGGGAGGGTGTCGCCTTCCTTCACGGCCAAAACGCGGCTCTCCTGGATGCCGTTCTCAAAGAACTGTGGCATCATCTGCTTGGCCTTTGCGGAGCAGACGATTTTCAGTTCATGATAGAGGGCTGCCACTTGTGCAATTCCGCTGGCGTGGTCGGGCTCCAGATGATGTACGATGAGATAATCGGGCGTGCGTCCTTGTAGGACTTGTGCGAGGTTTGCTTTCCACGTGTCCATTGTTCGCGCATCGCTGGTATCCATGACTGCCACCTTCTCATCGAGGATGACATAGGAATTATAGCACATCCCGTCAGGGGTAACGTATTGGCTTTCGAAGAGATGTTGTTCGGGGTCATCGACTCCGATGTAACGGATGTCTGATGTGATGTTTTTGTTCATAAAGGATATGATGATTAGTGTGAATATTCGTCCTGTTAATTGATGTTTTCCACCCAGCGGAAGAGTCGGTTCCACCGGATGTGGCCGCGTAGCCATCCTCTGTCCTTGTCGGTGGACAGCCAGATCATGATGGGTTTTCCGACGATGTGGTCCTCTGGCACGAAGCCCCAGAAGCGGGAGTCGGCAGAGTTGTGGCGGTTGTCGCCCATCATCCAGTAGTAATCCATCTTGAAGGTGTAGCTGGTGGCAAGGCTGTCGTTGATGAAGATGTGACCCTCGTCGTCCACTCGCAGACTGTTGCCTTCATAAGCGTGGATGGGCCGCTCGTAAATCGGCAGGTTCTCGAGCGTGAGCTGAATGGTCTCGCCTTTCTTCGGAATCCAGACGGGTCCGTAGTTGTCGCGCGTCCAGTCCGTAGAGGCATTGAGGGGATATACTTCTCCCTTGTCGCTGCTCATGTCTACGACAGCAATAGTATCCACATAGTTGGTTGCGGCCAGCAGTTGGTCGCGGGTGGCAGCAGTGAGGGGGAGGATGCCGGTCTGATGCAGGTCGCGCAGATCGTCGTCGGAAATGCCGAGTTCGTGTGCGAACTCTTCGGGCAGGTCGCGCATGCCGCCTTTCAGCTTGACGTGATAGTTGTATTGCACATTGTCGGGCTCCTTGTTGGGTTTTCCGTCGAGGTAGACGACGCGGTCCCGGATCTCGAGCGTCTGTCCGGGCAGCCCCACGCACCTCTTCACATAGTTCTCGCGGCGGTCGACAGGACGAGTGCTGACGTCGCCGAATTCCCCTCGGTTCTGCGCGAGGTACTGGCGGCCAATGGTATAGATGAAGTTGAAGATCTGCCGCTGCTGCAACGCCGGAAGGCTGTCGAGCTGAGAGAGGTAGTCGGAATTCTGCCGCACGATCTGCCGGCCATAGCCGTACGATAGTGCATAGAGGTCAGTGCTCTGGTAGAACGGATTCGAGAGCACGCTGTCGCCGGCCGGATAGTTGAAGACCACAATGTCGTTGAGCTGCACGGGCTTGGGTGACACGCGCTTGTATTTCCACTGAATCAGCTCGCTATAGCTCTTCATGCCTCCTGGCAGGGTGTGCTGCACCAGGGGCAGGTGCAAAGGCGTCTGAGGCACGCGAGGGCCATAGCTCATCTTCGATACGAAGAGGTAGTCGCCCACGAGTAGGCTCTTTTCGAGCGAAGAAGAAGGAATGGTGTAGTTCTGGAAGAAATAGATATTGACAAAATACACCGCCACGAGTGCAAAGACGATAGCATCGACCCACGACATGATAGTCCGTGTGACAGGATTCTCCAGCTCTTTCCACCACGTCCATGGAATCTTGCGGGTGATGTAAGCATCAAAGATAAAGGGAACGACGATGAGTCCCCACCAAGCATCAACCCACGCGAGGAACCAGATGTATAGTGCCACGAAGATGAGCATTTTAGCCCAATCTTTCCAAGTAACTTTTTTATTTATCTTCTTCATAGAATTTTCAATCTTTCAACCTTCCAACCTTTCAACCTTTCAACCTTTCACTCCCCAAACATATCATCCATCGTGAGCAGTCCGCTGTGCTGAGCCGTGTATTCTGCGGCAAGCACGGCACCCAGGGCAAAGCCTCGGCGCGAATGTGCATCGTGTGTGATGGTGATGCAGTCGGCATCGCTGTTCCAGGTGATGCTGTGGATGCCAGGCACCTCTCCGCGGCGGATGCTGTCGATGGCCAGCTCGTTGGCCGCCGGCGTATGTTCGTCGACCACGCTGCCGTCGGGCTGTGTCAGGGTGCCGAGACTCCAGGAGTCCTTACGTTCCACCTCGCTCAGGATTTGTTCGGCAAGCGTAATCGCCGTGCCACTGGGGTGATCCAGCTTATGGATGTGATGCACCTCCTCCATCCGAACATCGTATTGCGGGAAGTTGTTCATAAGGCGGGCCAGGTAGCGATTGATGGCTCCAAAGAGATACACCCCCACCGAGAAATTTGAACTCCAGAACAGTGTCTTGCCGTCCTCGCGGCATTGGCGGCTGACTTCTTCTGCATGATCTGCCATCCAGCCCGTACTGCCTGAGACGACTTTCACTCCGGTTTCAAAGCAACGTTGTATATTACCATAAGCCACAGTCGGAGCTGTGAACTCTATGGCTACGTCCGCAGTGCGGAAAGCCTCGCTCTGGAAGTCCTGTTGATTGTCTATATCGATTCGGCAGACTATTTCATGGCCGCGGCTGAGGGCGATTTCTTCTATCATTCGCCCCATCTTGCCATAGCCGATAAGTGCTATCTTCATTGTCTTTGTTTTTAGAATTCGGGCGCAAAGGTAGTGAAAAGTTTATAGTTTAAGGCTGAAAGCTCGGTAATATTTGCGTTGGAAGGCACAATAATTAGGTTTTTTAATGTTGCAAATGGAAATTTCACTAAACTCCCAACCCTAAACTCTAAACTTATTTGTATCTTTGCGCCCGAAATCGCGCAAAAAGCATTATGGAAAAGCTGCTGCACTACGTCTGGAAACATCGGATGCTGCCCCTTGGCCCCTTGACGACCACCGGGGGACAGACGGTGGAGGTCATAGACCCCGGCCTGCATAATCGGGATTCCGGTCCCGACTTCTTTAATGCCAAAGTGCGTATCGGCGGAACGATGTGGGTGGGAAATGTGGAAATCCACCTGCGTTCCAGCGACTGGCAGCGCCACGGTCATCAGACGGATGCCGCCTACAACAATGTAATCCTCCACGTCGTCGAAACGGCTGATGCCGAGGTCACCACAGCCGACGGCAAGCAGCTTCCTCAACTCTGTCTGTCGGTTCCTGACAGCGTTCGCCAGCACTATGCAGAACTCTGTCGCACGGAAGACTATCCGCGCTGTTGGCGTATCATCCCTTCGGTCAGTGCCCTGACGGTGCATTCGTGGATGTCTGCCCTCCTGGCCGACCGCCTCACTGAGCGCGCCCGCCGTTGTCTCGACTGGTTGCAATCCGTCGATGGCGACTGGGAGCGTACCCTCTTCATCGCCCTTGCCCGCAACTTCGGCTTCGGCCTTAATGGCGATGCCTTCGAGGCATGGGGACGACAGCTGCCCCTCTATGCTGCCGCCAAGCACCGCGACGACCTCTTCCAACTCGAAGCCCTCTTCCTCGGTACGGCAGGACTGCTCCGCCTCGAGGCCGTTCCTCCTACATCGCGCGAGGCGGCCGCACAGGACACCTACTTCCTTCGGCTGCAGAAAGAATGGACCTACCTTCAGCACAAATTCCAGCTGCCGGAGCCGATGGCATCAGAGCGCTGGCGCTATCTGCGACTGCGGCCGCAGAACTTTCCGCACCTGAGGATCGTGCAGTTAGCGCAGCTCTATCATCGCGCCACTGCCGGCTTTTCGCAGTTGATGAAAGCCACCTCGCGCGAAGCTTTCCATGCGGCCCTCGACACCGCCCCCTCGGAGTATTGGCAGACCCACTACCTCTTCGGCCTCGAAAGCAAGCCGTCGGCCAAGCACCTTACCGAAGCCAGCCGCGACCTGATCATCATCAACACCGTCTGCCCGATGCTCTTTGCTTACGGCGAGGCGCACAACGACGAAGCCGCACAGGAACGGGCAGTGAGCCTGCTCGAGGAGTTGAGGCCCGAACAGAATTTCATCATCCGCCAGTGGCGCCAATGCGGCATCAGCGTCGGCAGTGCTGCCGACAGCCAGGCACTCATCCAACTCAAACGCGAGTACTGCGATCGCAAGGACTGCCTCCACTGCCGCTTCGGATTCGAATATTTGAGACAACATTAAAATGGACTATCGTTTCACACTCCCCATGAAGGTCCGCGACTATGAATGCGACCTGCAAGGCATTGTCAACAATGCCAACTATCAGCACTATATGGAACACGCCCGCCATGAGTTCATTCTCTCCGAGGGCGTCAGCTTCGCCGACCTCCACAACCGGGGTATCGACTGCGTGGTGGCTCGCATCACGATGTCGTTCAAGGCCCCTCTGCGCAGCGGCGATGAGTTTCTCTCATGCGTGAATGTGCAGAAAGAGGGGGCGCGCTATGTCTTCTACCAGGACATCATCCGCCAGTCCGACCAGACACTCTCTCTGCGGGCCCGGGTGGATGTCGTCTGCCTGATCAACGGTCAGCTGTCATTGGGCGTCGAAGAATTGGATAAACTCATGTAGGATGACAGACCAGGAACTGATCTATACGATGGCTCTCACGCGGCTGATGCCGTTCAATGCCAGCCAGCAGCGCACCTTGCTCAACGAGGTGGGTTCGGCCACCGCGGTCTTCGAGAACCGTCGCGACCTGGGCCGCATGATGGAGCATTTCTCTCCGCGTGCTGCAGAGGTGCTGGCCGGGATGGAGAGCGAGCTCGGTCGCTGTGAGCAGGAACTCTCCTACGCGCGCGAACATAAAATAAAGGTGTTGGCGCTGCAGGACCCGTCGGCTTATCCCCGCCGGCTGCGGCAGTGCGACGACGCCCCGCTAATCCTCTATCAGCTGGGCGCCGCAGACCTCAATGCCAAACATGTCATCAGTGTCGTCGGCACCCGTCGCTGCACCGAGCGCGGGCGCGACCTCTGCAACAGCCTTGCTGCTGACCTCGCGCGGTTGCTGCCCGATACACTCGTGGTCAGCGGCCTGGCCTACGGAATCGACATCGCAGCTCATCGTGCGTCGCTGGCCAATCATCTGCCTACGGTGGGTGTGCTTGCCCACGGCCTCGATGAAATATACCCCCGCCTGCATCGCCAGACAGCCATAGAGATGCTGCAGCAGGGAGGACTGCTGACGGAGTTTATGAGCCACACCCAGATCGAGAAGGTGAACTTTGTGCAGCGCAACCGAATCGTGGCCGGACTCGCCGACGCCACCGTTGTCATCGAGAGCCCCGAACGGGGCGGATCGCTCATCACGGCCGAGATGGCGAGCGGCTACAACCGCGAGGTATGCAGCTTCCCGGGCCGTCCTACCGACATCGCATCGGCAGGCTGCAACCACCTCATCCGCCGTCAGGGAGCCCACCTCGTCACCTCCGCAGCAGATATCCTTGCCGACCTCGGATGGGAGCCCGCCTGCCAGCCCGACGGACAGGGGGTGATGGATTTCCCTGCCGCAGCGCAGCCCTCCGACCCCCCCGCATCCGCGGCCTCGCCTCTTGTTGCTGTGCCCGAGGAGCAGGCCATCGTCTCTGCCCTCAAAGCGTGCGGCGGCGACCTCTCGCTCTCTGACTTGATTGCCAAAACCGGACTGCCCGTGGCGCGGCTCACGTCCTTCCTGCTGCCGCTGGAGATGAAGGGCATCATCCGGAAACTGGCTGGCAACAAGTACCACCTCATCCATTAGAATGTTCAGATACAATTAAAAAATAATCAGCATGAAAAAGAATCTCGAAACCCTATGCATTCACGGCGGTTGGCATCCCTCGAAGGGACAGCCCCAGCAGCTGCCCATCTATCAGAGCACCACGTTCCGTTACGAAACCAGCGAACAGATGGCACGCCTCTTCGACCTCGAGGAAGAAGGATATTTCTACACCCGTCTGGCAAACCCCACGAACGATGCCGTGGCTGCCAAAATCAATGCCCTTGAGGGCGGTGTGGGCTGTATGCTGACCTCCTCAGGTCAGGCCGCCTCGTTCTATGCCGTCTTCAATATCTGTCAGGCCGGCGACCACTTCATCACCGCCAACAGCATCTATGGCGGTACCTATAACCTCTTCGGCGTCACGATGAAGAAACTCGGCATCGAATGCACCTTCATCGACCCGGACTGGGACGACGAACGCATCGAGGCTGCCTTCCGGCCGAATACCAAGTGCTTCTTCGGCGAGACCATTTCCAACCCCGGCGGCAATGTCTTCGATATCGAGCGCTTTGCCAAGATGGCCCACAAGCACGGTGTGCCACTCATTGTTGATAACACCTTCGCCACACCCATCAACTGCCGGCCGATAGAGTGGGGGTGCGACATCGTCACTCACTCCACCACCAAATACATGGACGGCCACGCCACCCAGGTGGGAGGCGCCATCATCGACAGCGGCAACTTCGACTGGGATGCCCATGCCGACAAGTTCCCCGGCCTGACCACCCCCGATGAGAGCTATCATGGCCTCACCTACACCAAAGCCTTCGGCCGCAAGGCCTACGTCACCAAACTCGTCTCGCAACTCATGCGCGACCTGGGCAGCATCCCCTCTCCCCAGAACTGCTTCCTGCTCAACCTCGGACTCGAGACCCTGCACCTGCGCATGCCGCGCCACTGCGAGAATGCCCAGCGCGTGGCCGAGTGGCTGGAGAAGAACCCGCGTGTGGGATGGGTCAACTATTGCGGACTGCCCTCCAACAAAAACTATCCGTTGGCACAGAAATACCTGCCCAACGGTTCCTGCGGAGTCATTGCCTTCGGACTGAAAGGCACGCGCGAGGATGCCATACGCTTCATGGATAACCTCGATTTTGTCAGCATTGTCACCCACGTGGCCGACGCGCGCACCTGTGTGCTCCATCCTGCCAGCCACACCCACCGTCAGCTCTCCGACGAGCAGCTGCTGGAGGCAGGCGTGGCACCCGACCTCATCCGCCTCAGCGTGGGCATCGAGAATGTCGACGATATCATCGCCGACCTCGAACAGGCGATGCAGAAGATGTAATCCATCCGATGCCAACCGGTTCCACAGCCCCCGATTTCCTCTATCTCGACCCTCTCCTGCTTGCCTGCCGCCTCGGGCACGTTCGCTACGAACAACAACGCGAGGCGCTGCTGGCGGCAGCGAGGGCCGCAAAGGATGCGATGTCCTATCTCTATGCGGTGGAGAACTTCGGCGTCGGACGGAACTCCCAGCTCTTCACCTTTCTCGGTCAGGTGCTGTCGGCCATCACCTACTACCGCAACAAATACCCCGAGGTGCTGGGGTTGCGGCAGCAGGGTGGGGCGCCCGAATCCTTCCTCGACAACATCCACGTGCCCGACCTGGTGGAACCTGTGCTCAGCCCCGCACAGCACAAGCACTTCTACGAGGCCTACTGGTGGTTCTCCAACCACCACCATCCCACTGGCTTCGACGCAAAGAAGGGACGCTTCATCGGCATCTGGTCCACAGAACCAAAGGACAATGCATCCGTCGTTCCCCGCTTCGGGGAATACCTCAAAAACCTGATAAACCACAAGACCCAACGCGTGCGCAGCCGCTTCGAGGGCTTCCCGTTGGATATCGTCATGGCACTGCTTCAGCGGGCTTTCCTGTAGCCCTCATCTCTCTTTCTTCTTCTCCGCCATTCACCGGCGGCGCTCCTCCCCTCCACAGGTCCTTACAAGTCGTGGTGCAACAATCGGTACTGCGCCATCTCCTCGTATTTCGTGCCCGGCAGGCCGTAGTTGGCGTAAGGATAGATACTGATGCCTCCGCGCGGGGTGAAGAGTCCGATGACCTCAATATACTTCGGCTGCATCAGTCGGATGAGATCCTTCATGATCGTGTTCACGCAGTCCTCATGGAAGTCCCCGTGATTGCGGAAGCTGAACAAATACAGCTTCAGCGACTTGCTCTCCACCATCAGCTTGCCCGGCAGGTAGTTGATGCGGATCTCTGCGAAGTCCGGCTGCCCTGTTATCGGGCACAGACTCGTGAACTCAGGGCAGTTGAAGCGCACCCAGTAGTCATTGTCCGGGTGTCTGTTCTCGAAGGTCTCCAGCACCTGCGGTGCATAGTCCGTCGGATACTCCGTCTTTCGTCCCAGGGCAGACAGCGTGGCCCTTTCATTCCTTTGATCTTCCATATTTTATATACGTTTTCGCATTTTCGTTCGATATTCGCCTGCAAAGATACCACTAATTATCCGATTTCTCCACATTTTCTCCGAATAATTTGTCCTGTCACCTCCTTTCTCCGGCATTTCCGTTATTCATAATAGCCGATGGCGCGCCGTTCCGTCCTATCTGCAGTGGGGACTCACGGTTATTGGAAGCAACGGGCCAGCAGGCCTATTACCGCCATGTGGGCGGGATAGTAATAGTAGAAGAACTTGCCGAGCCACTTCAGCCGTCCTCGCTGGCCGTTGTACATCGCCAGCAGCGGTACTGCCAGCCAGCAGGCCAGGTGGACCATGCCGTA
>JAEEGL014847579.1_pt1 | contig 23156 bp, 19 predicted proteins | sample 9134231 | NCBI WGS metagenome assembly JAEEGL01 (sample SAMN16246548, study PRJNA631951) | gut metagenome | biome: gut microbiome; feature: rumen; material: fiber-attached | host: Bos | place: Iran: Karaj | collected 2018-10
GCATGGGTTTTGATATTGCCGAATCTGTTCAGCTTGACGATGAATACCATATGTTTGATAGCCTTAACTTTGCGAAGGGCCACCCTGCACGTGATGGTTATGATACCTTCCGCACCGAAGAAGGCTTTATTCCGCCAGCTCACACCAGCACGATGCAGAACCGCGTTCTGAAGGCGAATGCCTACAAGCTCGCCGAAGGCAAAGCAATTGCCGTCGCTGTTCCGGGCCGCGTTTATCGCAACGAGGATGTGGATGCTACTCACGAGCACACTTTCTATCAGTGTGAAGGTGTCTATGTTTCCGAGGACTGCACGCTAGGTAATATGCTCGCCATCCTCCGCGAATTTTTCGAGAAATACTACGGTCAGAAATTGAATATCAAGACTCAGCCAGGTTACTTCCCATTCACTGAACCAAGCCTCGAATTCTTGATTGAAAAACCAGCTTCGCTCGGTGGCAAGGGCGACGGTTGGCTCGAAATGCTCGGTTGTGGCATGATTCATCCAAACGTTTTAAAGGCTGCCGGTATCGACCCAACCAAGTATCAAGGCTTCGCATGGGGTGGCGGTATCGATCGCCTTATTATGCTTCGCTACCAGCTCAACGATATTCGTTATCTCGAATCCGCTAAACTTGATTTCTTAAAGGAGTTCGCATGTTAATTTCACTCAACTGGCTCAAAAGCGGTCTCGAAACCAACGGCATTTCCGATGAAGAACTCGTCAAGTTGATTGGCGCGCGCCTCGTCGAAGTCGAGGGTGTGATTGATCAGACGCACAAATACGACAAGATTTATGCCGTAAAAGTTATTTCCGAAGAACCGATCGAAGGCACGCACCTTCATCTTTGCAAGATTGATGATAGCGGCGCGGCGGCCGATGTTGAACGCGACGACGATGGTTATGTTCAGGTTATGTGCGGTGCACCAAATGTTCATAAGGATATGATTGCGGCATGGGTCGCCCCAGGCGCAATCGTCCCGAGCACCTACAATACTGACGAACCGTTCAAAATCGGCATGCGCAAAATGCTCGGCAAATATGATTCCTATGGCATGATGGCTGGCGCCGACGAGTTGGATTTTGGTGACGATCATTCTGGCATTGTTGAGCTCGATCCGAGCTGGGCCAAGCCAGGTCAACCGCTCGCCGAAGTCTTCCGCAATCTCGACGACAAGATTCTCGACATCGAAAATAAATCTTTGACGCACCGCCCAGATACGTTCGGCATTCTTGGCTTCCGCCGCGAAGTCGCTGGCATTCTTGGCGAAAAGCATATTTCGCCAGATTGGTACGTCGACCCAGAGCAGACTTTCAAAAACGACGACAAAATTAAGCTCGAAATCGAGACCGATCCGGAACTCTGTCCGCGCTACACGGCTATCGTCTTCGAGCCGCTTGCCGAAAACGTCAATCCATATCTCGACTACGACGCGACTTTGCTCGCCCGTGCCGGCATGCGCCCAGTCAACCCAATCGTTGACGCAACGAATATCTGCATGCTCGCTTTCGGTCAGCCACTCCATGCGTTCGACTATGATAAATTCGTCAAAGTCGGCGGCAGCAAAACGCCAAAAATTATCGTTCGTGCCGCAAAAGCTGGCGAAACCCTCGAATTACTCGACGGCAATACGATTGAATTGAATCCTGACGACATCGTCATCACGAGCAACGACGTTCCAGTCGCGCTCGCTGGTGCGATGGGTGGCGCTTCGACCGCAATCGACGACAAGACCAAGCGTGTCATTCTCGAATCCGCTACCTTCAGTCTCTACAATCTCCGCAAGACGCAGATGGCGCACGGTATTTTCTCCGAGGCGATTACGCGCTTCACGAAGGGCCAGCCGACCGGCCAGACCAAGGCTGTCGCTTTGCGCTTCGCGAAAAAAGCTAGTAAGTATCTCAAGCCACTCGCGCTCTTCGATACGCAAAAATCCGAACCGAAACCGGCCAAAATCGAGCTCACGCTCACGCAAATTAATAGCCTGCTCGGCACTGACTTTAGCGGCGACACGATCAAATATATCCTCGAAAACGTTGAATTCAAGGTGAAGGCTGAGGGCGACAACATTGCCGTTATCGTGCCATTCTGGCGCACTGATATTCATATTCCAGAGGACATCATCGAGGAAGTTGGCCGTCTTTCTGGCTTCGATAATGTTACGCCAGTCTTGCCGCTTCATGCGACGGCCGATCCAAACCCGCTCTTCGCGCTCAAGACGACAATTCGCAATACGCTTTCCGCCCGCGGCGCCAACGAAGTGCTCACCTATAGCTTCGTTCATGGCGACCTCATGACGAAAGTTGGTCAGAACCCGGATAATGCCTACAAGATTGTTAATTCGATTTCGCCGGAGCTTCAGCATATCCGCCAGAGCATCGTTCCGAGCCTGCTCGACAAGAGCTATGGTAACCTACGCGCTGGTCACGACAAGTTCGCGCTCTACGAAATGAACCAGGTCTATCCGAAGAATCTTGGCGTCGACAACGATAAAGTTCCAGTCGGCAGCCATGAGCTCGGCTTCGTCTTTGTCGACCAAGCCGGTCAGAGCAATTACTATATCGTCAAGAAATATCTCGCAAGTTTGCTCGCCGTCTTCGGTATCGATTTGAAACTTGCCGCCTTTGAAGCGACCGAAACGAATACCTATTACGAGCCAAAACGCTCCGCCGCGATTAAAGTTGGCGATCAGACGATTGGTTTCATCGGCGAAATCAAGAGTAGCGTCTTGCGCAGTTTCAAACTCCCACGCGGTGTCGCCGCTTTTGAACTAAAACTTGCCGATCTCCTCATTGACGAAAAGGGTGTCGCGGCGCGCGATTATCGCATCAGCAACTATCCGTCCGTTTCGCGCGATCTCACGATTACGGTTGCGCCAACGGTTGCCTATGCCGACATCGAGGCAAAAATCCGCAACGTTCTCGGTGATTTCATCTACAAGATTCGCCCAACTTCCATTTATCAGGCAGAGGGCAGCGAGACCAAGAATCTTAGCTTCCATCTCGAGTTTGCCGCTCCGGACAAAACTCTGACAAAAGCCGAGATTTCCGATATAATGGAAAAATTAGAGAGTATTAAATAAACTGGTGGGCTGGAGGTAACATGATTGTTAACGAAGAAAGAAAAACGTCCCCAAAACAGCGCCTCATCATTGTTGCGATTGCGATTTTCATGCTTTTTAGCACCTTCGCGCTCTATGTCGGCATCGTCTTGAATTACCAGAATCAGGAAGCATCGACGAGCGACACGAGCCGCAAGATGGCGCGCTTCAACGTCCTCTACGAAGAGTATCAGAAGAAGAAAGACGCCCAGGGCGACGAACTCTCGAAAAAGTACTTCGATCAGTTCAAAAAGTACAAGCAGAACGTCAAGGCCTACAACGCCGCTGGTGTGAAAGAACTCACCAAGAAAGACCTCGTCGTTGGTAAAGGCCGCAAACTCGACTATAAGTACAACGAAGAGACCAAGACCTACGACTCGGTCGACACGAATTACGCCGCCTATTATATCGGCTGGCTCGCGGACGAGAAGGTTTTTGATTCTTCCTATGACGATAACGACAAGCCGACCAAACTCAAATCGCCCCTCAAGGGTAGCACGAGCATGGTCCAGGGCTGGATTGAAGGCCTCGAAGGCATGCGTATCGGTGGCGTTCGCGAGATTACGATGCCGTCTGTGATGGGCTACGGCGACACCGATCGTGGCGACATTCCAGCAAATTCGCCACTCAAATTCATCATCATGCTCATCGAAAAGCCGGATCCAATCGAGGTTTCCGACGAGCTCGAAGAAATTAGCATGTCTCTCTACGGCTACTCTATCCGTAACCAAGAACAATAACAGAGAAGAAACGCAGAAAGCCGCCTCGCCCAACAGAGGTGGCTTTTTCTTGACAAAACGCCAGAAAAGCGTAAGCCATATTGACATTTTTGCTAATCTGTGCTATAATGTAGTCATGATGTCGTTTTGGCATCATAGCACTTAAAAAGTTATACTGCAGAGAATCTCCTAGCGGGATTTTATCCGCAGTTTTGGACTTGAGCCTTCGAGTCCAGTACTGCGGGTAAAAATACAAAAAATGGGAGGTATCTCTTGATGAATACATTAGTAGCATTGAACGCAGGTGATTACGTACACGAATTTACTCCGGCATTCAGCTGGCTCGTGCTCGTAGTCTTAGTCGTAATTCCGGTTATTGGCTATTTTCTCGGAAGAACCGAAGTAAGGATTCTTCCTACAGAGAAGCGCGAAAAGGGAAAAAGAGTCTTTATGGTATTCTATTCAAATTTCGCCGAGCGCTTTGCGTTCGCAATACTGGCATTCTTTGCAAGCACAATAGTAATCGCTCACGAACATGGTAACGGCATTTACCAGTGGCTCCTGAACCATTCCGGTTCAAGCGCTAGTGAATTAGCCGCACTGGCCGTGATGATTATCTATATCGGCGTATTCTCAGCGGTTTACGCGTTTATCGCCTACAAGGCATTTAAGCTCGGAATCATGAGATCGCTCAAAATTGCTGAAAACCTTGCGGACAAACTGCAGGGTGTTATCCATCAGAAAGCGTACTTAACGATTCCTCAATCAGTTAAGCGCGCCCACAAAATGGCTACAACTGCCGAAGAGCACGCCGCGAAGCAGCCTTCAATTATTCCCGCAAGAAGGTGACGCGAGTAGCGACTGCTGGCAGTATAACAAAATAGGCTGGTCCGTTTGGTCCAGCCTTTTTCATGTCTTTAATATGGTAATAACGATTGATACCAAAGCTGCAATTCTTCGAGCAGGAACGGGTCTTTGCCGTCGGCGGCGAGTTGCTGGATGTCGCGGATGTAATTATTGGCCGCTGCCTTGATGCGTGCGACGCGGTAATCTTCCCACTTTTTTGCCTCCGCTTCGGAGAGAGAATTGGCGAAGTTGCGCGCTTTGTAGTGCAGTAGCAAATCCGGCAAGCGCGGATCGTTGAAGTCTGGATGAAAATCGGCAAGGTCGTTCGCGTTCGCGCGCGTGATGGCAAGACACTTCGTCTTGTCGGTCGGGTCGAGGAAGCCGTCATAAAGCGCACTTTCGCTATCGACGGCCGGTGGGAAGTCGGTGCTTTCTTCGTTCTTCGTGCGCATTTGTTCGATGAAATCTGGATGCTTCAATAGAATATCCAGATTCTTTTTGACGGTCGCTTCGTCGAGATTAATTTTCTTCCAGCCATCGCCTTGGCCGAGGACGCCGAGCGGTGCTACGGCCGGGCAATGATTGTATTTTAGCTCTTTGACGACTGGGAAGAATTTCGGTTCTTCCTGGGCGAGCAATTCTTCGAGGTCGACACGCAAATCAAAGACGAGCACGTTGCCGTTTTTGGCTGGCGCAATCGGGTAGGCGACAGATGTCTTATTATTGGCACTCGAATACTGACCGCAAGTATAGACAAATGGCTGTGGGTCCTGCAAATTGACGAGTTGCTGGACGGCGCGTTTTTCACGGAGCTTGAATAAATAGTTGAACAATTGCGGTTGCTTGTCGTGAATTAGGCGCGTAACGTCGATGAGGGCATTGACGTCCGCGAGCGCATCGTGGGCGTTCTCGTGCGAAATGCCGTTTTCTTTTGTCATTAATTCGAGGCGGTTGGTTGCCTTGCCGTCCTCTGTTACTGGCCAGTTAATTCCTTCTGGACGCAAGGCGCGTGTCATGCGCACGACGTCAAGCATATCCCATTTGCTGCGGCCATCTTTCCATTGCCATTCGTACGGATCGTAGAAGTTGCGCCAGAAGCAGTAGCGCATGTGCTCGTCGTCGAAGCGAATCGAGTTATAACCAATCGCAATTGTGCCGGGCGTAAAAATTTCATTAGTAACGTATTTGCAGAATTCCGCTTCGGTTAGGCCGTCGAGTTGGGTGCTCTGTGGCGTGATGCCGGTGACCATAATTGCGTATGGGCTCGGTAGGGTATCGTCGGCGAGTTTGATAAGTAGGTTTACCGGCTCGCCAATTGGTTCGAAATCCATATTCGTGCGTTGGCCGGCGAACTGCATGATGCGGTCGGTGCGCGGACTGAGCCCTGAAGTTTCTAGGTCGTAAAAGAAATAATTCTGATCCATAACACAATTGTAGCATTTTCATCGTGCTCAAGTTTTTATTTGCTCGCTTCGCCCTATATAATGGAAGTATGAGGAGATTGGTAGGTATCGATTCATTACGCTTTTTCGCGGTCGCGTTCATCGTGACCTACCATTTGTTCCGCGAATTCTTGCCGGGGGGTTTCATTGCCGTAGAAGTCTTTTTTTGTGTGTCCGGTTTTCTGATTATATCGAAGCTCATCCGCGAGCAAGATTTCTTCGCGAAATTCCGCTACGGCGAATTTGTCAAGGGTCGCCTCAAGCGGCTCTATCCCACCTTATTAATCTGTGTTTTGTTAACTTTAGTTGCGACGCTTTTTGCGAACCAGGACATCGCGACCGGCGCGCGCGTCAATACGGCAACAGCGCTGACTTTTTCGACGAACATCGCCGAGCTCATTACGGGTGGCAATTACGAAAATACTTTCTTACCGAACCTATTTGAGCACACTTGGTTTTTGGCGCTACTGTTCCAGCTCTATTTGATTGCGCCGCTCTTGCTCAAGCTTTACGGCAACATTTTTAAGACCAACAAAAATGCCATCAAGTTCTATGGCGTAACTTTGTTCGTCCTAGCAATCGTCTCGATGGCATTGATGGCGCTCTATGGTGCGGTATTCGAAATGCCGAATCGCGCCTACTTCGCGCCGGATTCGCATATGGCGGCCTTTTGTTTGGGCGGCGCCTTTGCGGTCTTCAACTTCTTTATGCCACGTGCGCCGCGTACGAAAAAGCATTTCCCATTTGTTGCCTTCGTGGCGAGTGTTGCGGTGCTCATTGTGCTCGCTTTCTTGACGCACTACGATAGTCCATTTGCATTTTGCGTCAGTTTGCCGATCACGAGTATTCTCACGGTCGTAGTATTGTTCTGCCTAATTAAGCTACAGAAAAACATTCATGCGCGCAAAAAGACTTTGAGCATCGTGCGCTTCTTTGAGGGTCTCGGGCGTTTGTCTTATGGCATCTATCTCTTCCACTGGCCGCTTTATATTTTGCTGCCGCAACTGCTCACGCCGGACACGGCAGAGTGGGGTTATGCCGTCATTAATATCGCGCTGAGTTTCTTCCTCGCGCTAGCCTGCTACGAGCTTGCCAATCTGAAAAATATTCGTCAGAAAATTCGCACCCTCCGCTTGCCGATGCGCGTCTCGTTTGCGACGCTTGGCGTGACGGTTCTAGTTGCCGCTGCCGTTTCGCTCATTCGCGCACCAGAAGTCTCGAGTATTGCCGAGCAGCTTAGTGCTGCCACGGAACGAAGCAATGAGTCGGTGATTAATCAAAATCGTGATGCGGCCGACTATATCGCCGCCGAGCAACTACTCGAACAAACCGACGCCGCGCTCGACATTCAGCTCAAAATGGCGGCCGAGACTGAGTTCAAACTTGCGCCAAATAAATCAATCGCTGCACCAAACGCCAATTCCGCCAAAGTCTTAGTCATCGGTGACTCAGTGACGCTTGGCGCAAAAGCGGCAATCGAAGCGACCATCGCGAAATCTTTCGTGGATGCCAAGGAATCTCGCGGCATCGAAACGACTACGAGCATTTTGGCCGGCTATGCCGCGACCGGAAAGCTGCCAAGTATTATCGTCGTCGCGCTTGCAACGAATTACCGGAACATTACCGAAAAGACGCTGGCCGACATTAAAGGTGTAATCGGCAAGAATCATAAGCTCGTTCTGACGACTGCCTACGCCGGTCCGCTTCAACCGCGCGAAAAGCAAAACCAGGTCCTGAAAGATTATGCCAAGAAGCACAAAGACGTTTATATTATGGACTGGTGGACGGTGGCGCACAATAACTGGTCGCTCATGTACGCCGATCATATTCATCTGAATCCGGAAGGCCGTACGGCCTACGCGAATTTGCTAAACAATGTCTTGAGGGAGATTCGATGAGCGAAAAACGTCGTGCCCGCTTTGCCGCGCTGCTATTTGTGCTCGTACTCGCCTTCGCCGCTTTCGAAGTTGTCATTTTGTTTACGTCGAAACGTAGCCACGATATCGCGCGCGCTCGCGCTGATGCTGAAGAAATTTCGGTCGAGCTTGGCATGATTTCGTCGTCGTTCTACTCGGGTGACCGTGCGCTCTACGAGCGCTCTTACGAGCGGCTCGATAAGAGTCTTGTCAATTTCTCGCGCAATCTCTACGTCAAGCAGAACCATGCAGATGTTTACGAGGCGGTCGAGCAGTACCGCGCAATGCTCGAATCGAAAGACGCTAGCGTCGCAGAATTCTTGGAGCTGAGTGCCGCATTGAATACTTTGGGCGCGGAGTTAGAATTATTGGATCTCGAAAAACTCGATGCGGCGAATTTCTATCAAATCCAGCAGGCCTATCAATCTTTGCGTGACTGCTTGTCCAAAATTCAATCGAAGGATTTCGACGAGATTAAAAAGAAACTTGATACTTACGCGGGCGAAATTATTGAACTGGCGCAGTCGTCGGCGACTTGCGTCGCGGTCTGTCCGAAAGAAAATTTCAAAGACAAAATCAAGAAACTCGAAAAACTAAAAGAGAAGCACCGCGTCGCGCTCGAGGGGCTTGGCGCCGATATTTCGCGCGGCCTCGATCCGAGCGCGCTGATTGTCCGCCTTGGCGAAATATAATAGAATATTCTTATGTATAAGATTCTTTTCCCAGAAGCCAATAATGACTATATTAAAAGGGCTGCCGCCGAGTTAGCGCAGCGCGGCATTTGTGAGCCGGTTGTCGAGAATTTGGACTTGCAGGCTGCATCCGTGAAAGTGCTTGATGGTGCCGCTGACGCGATGATTGCGGGTATCGATTTTACTTCGCGCGATGTGATTTTATCGGTACGCGACGTCATTGGTACGCCCGAGGGGCGCAAAACGTTCTCGAGTTTATTTGTCGCGAAATTCCCAGACGGCCGTACGATGATTTTGTCTGACGGTGCGACCTGCAAAAACCCGACCGCCGAGCAACTTGCGGATATTATTGAGCTCACGAACGACGCGGCAGCAAAGATTCTCGGGCAGACGCCGCGCCTCGCGATTTTGTCTTTCTCGACCTTTGGTTCGGGCGGTAAGGACCCTTCGATCGATAAAACTGCCGAGACGCTCGCGCTCATTCGTGACCGTCGCCCAGACATTTTAGTCGATGGCGAGATGCAGCTCGATGCAGCGGTTAATCCGCGCGTGGGCGAGAAAAAAGCCGCTGCGCATGGCGGTTCAGAAGTTGCTGGTCGTGCCAATGTCCTCATTGCGCCAGACATCAATGTCGGCAATATTCTTTATAAATCATTCGAGCAATTTGCCGGCGCCACGGTTGCTGGACCGATTCTGCTCGGCTTCAATAAGCCGGTTTCTGATCTTTCGCGCGGTTCCACGGTTGAGGACATTATCCTCACGGCCGAATGTCTCGTAAAGTTGGTCTAAGAAAATAGCCTCGTGAAAGCGGGGCTATTTTTTGTGTCTGGTTACGCCGTCGAGGCGGCCGCGCATGTCGCGCAGGGCATTCATGAAGTACAAGAATGCGTCATACGGCGAATCGTAAGGCGAGAAGTAGGCGTGGACGTCGCCATCATTGAAATACTTCGTGCACATGTAATATGGATGGTCGGAAGTCTGCAGGCGGCGCCAATCTTCGATTAGTTTGCGGTCGCCCGAAGCGAGCACTTCGTCTTTGATTTCGTAAAGCGCCTTCATCGCTTCGTGCTGCATCGAGTTGCCAAGCCATGCGGACAAATCGCGCTCGGTATCCGCCCAAGTCACCGTCCATGGCATCGAAATTTCAGCGGTCGGCTCGGCGCTGTCGCAAGCCTCGGAAACAGTCAGGAAATTGTTGTCTTTGTCTTTGAGCCAAGTATAAACAAAATGCTCGAAGAATTTGAAAATGCCAGTATCTTCCCAAATGTTTTCACCGAAGGTTTCGAAATCCATAAAGAGATTAATGAGTGGTCCGCGCAAAGTATCGGTCTCGACCCAGCGCATATACTTCTCGACTGTGAGCGGCCATTCCTTCCAGTGTTTGTCGGAAAAACGGAACGCAATATCGTCGGAAAGGCGATAATTCTTCATGAGCAACTTGATGTTTTTGCAGCCGGCCGGTCGGTAGACATAGTTCGGGCTGCGCCATTCGAGAATTTTGTCCCAGCCTTCTGCGAGGATGCCTTTGAAGCCAAAATCGTCGGCCCATTTTGCGAGGTCATTGTTGTAGGAAAGCTCGGTGTTGCGATAAACCTGACTCCTCACGCCAAACAATTTATGAATGCGTTCTTGGTGCTGCTTGACCTGCGCTTCGAATTCTGCGCGGTCATAGAAAAAGGCTAGGGAATGATAATAAGTCTCAGCGACGATTTCGACGCAGCCAGTCTTCGTGAGGCGCTTCAAAGATTCGATGACGTCTGGCGCCCACTTTTCGGCTTGGTCTAGGAAGGTGCCGGTAATCGAAAGCGAAAATTTGAAACCGTCATATTGTTTGACGCACTTTTCGAGTAAAGTCAGCATCGGGCGGTAGGATTTGTCGGCGACTTTTTTGAAAATACGCTCATTGTTCGTGCCGGCATAGAAATCTTTTTCGGTCCAATAGTCGTGATCGTGATCCACGGAAAAAATATTGTAGTGCTTGAGGCGCCACGGTTGGTGCATGTGCAAATATAGGACCACAGAACGCATTAGATTGTATTACCTCGCCTAAAACCGATTTCTCTTATGTTTCTCTACTTCATCATACACTTCGAGGCACTTCTTGGCAACGTCGTCCCAAGAGATGCGCGCGTACTCGTGGCTCACGCCACTTTGTAGAGCTTTTTCGAGAGCCGGACTCTCGGCGATGTTTACAAGCGCACTTGCAAGTTTGTCTTCGTCCCAGTAATCGTAGCGCACGACGGAGTTCAAAACTTCGCCGACGCCGGACTGTTTCGTCACGATAATCGCGTTGCCGTGGTGGGCGGCTTCGAGTGCGGTGAGACCGAACGGCTCGGACACGGAAGACATGACGAAAATATCGGAAATGCTATAAATGTCGCGCAGTTGTTTGCCGCGGATGAAGCCAGTAAAAATGATGTTCTTTGCGATGCCGAGATCGGCGCTCATGCGCATGAGTTGTTCTTTTTGCTCGCCGTCACCCGCAAACAAGAAGACCATTTTTGGGTGAATACTGATTGCGCGAGCGGCGGCCCGCATCAAATGGAAGAGACCTTTCTGAAGCGTAAAGCGACCGACTGTCGATACAATCGTGTAGCCTTTTTTCTTCAGGCCTTCGAGATATTGATAACTCGAGCCATCGTAGTGGTAATGGTCGTTTCTTGGCGCGTCAAAACCATTGTAGGCGACTTCGATTTTGCTCGGCGGAATACCGTATTTTTCGACAATGATATTTTTAGTCGCATGGCTCACAGCAATAATTCTATCGGCCCAAACTAAGCCTTCGTATTCTATTTGATGAATGAGCGGATTGCCACCATCGGCACCACCGCGATCGAATTCGGTCGCGTGGACGTGCGCAATCAGCGGAATGCCGTATTTTTTCTTGGCGATGATGCCTGCTTCATAGGTTAGCCAGTCGTGCGCGTGGACAACTTCCGGATGATGTTCGGCGAGATACTTGTCGATAAATTCGCAGTATTCGTGCTGGATGTCGCGAATCGACAAAAACTGCTGTTTGTTTTCGTTGCGGAATTTTTTAACTTCGATTTCTTTGGATTCGTAAGCGCCGCCGTAGCGAATTAGCGGATCAATTTCGACGGCCGACAAAACGTTCATGTAATCAAGCGAATGCTTGGCTTCGTATGGGACGACAAAATCAATGTCCGCACCCATTTTGGCAAGAGACTTAGAAAGATTCAGACAAGCTACGCCGAGTCCACCACTGTTGTGGGGCGGTAGCTCCCAGCCCAACATCAGAATTTTCATTACCCGTATATTATAGCACTAGCGGAATGAATTTATAAGATAAATTGTGCGTTATATAGGTCGGCGTAGAAGCCATTTTTGGCGATGAGTTGCTTGTGGTTGCCGGACTCGATAATGTTGCCTTCGTTCATGACGAGAATCAGGTCGGCATTCTTAATCGTCGACAAGCGGTGCGCGATAATGAACGAAGTGCGGCCTTCCATGAGTTTATCCATTGCTTTTTGGACGAGCTCTTCGGTGCGCGTATCGACGTTCGAAGTTGCCTCGTCGAGAATCAGGAATGGGGCGTCTTCGACCATGCCACGCGCGATTGTAATGAGCTGTTTTTGGCCCGCCGAAATCGCATCGTTCTCGGCGATTTCCGTATCGAGACCGTGTGGCAGAGTCTTAATAAAATGTGTCAGACCGACCGTGTCGCAAATCTTCATGATCTGCTCGTCGCTAATTTTCTTGCGGTTGTACAAAATGTTGTCGCGAAGCGTCCCAGCAAAGAGCCAAGTGTCCTGCAGCACCATCGTGAAGAGCGAATGAATATCTTCGCGCTTCATGTCGGCCGTCGGCACGCCATCGATAATAATCTTGCCCGAATCGATGTCGTAGAACTTCATGAGCAAATTAACAATCGTAGTCTTGCCGGCACCAGTCGGGCCCACGATTGCGATTTTTTGGCCAGCTTTTGCGCGGGCAGAAAAGTCCTTGATAATCGTTTTACCTTTTTCATATCCGAAATGTACGTGCTCGAATTCGATATCGCCGTGAATATCGGCTTTGTTAATTTTCGTTGCTTTTTCGGATTCGTCGGCCATTTCTTTTTCGTCAATAAATTCAAAGACGCGTTCGCTTGCAGCGGCGGCCGATTGCAAGTTCGACATCGATTGCGCGATGCGCGAGAGCGGAGAAGTAAAGAGGCGTACGTAACTAATGAAGGCAACGATTACACCAAAGCTAATGATATTTTCCGTCGTCAAGAATGCGCCCATGACACAGACGGCAACGTAGCCGAAGTTGCCAATAAAGGCCATGATCGGATGCATTAATCCGCCCAGGAATTGGCTGCGTTGGTTCGCGATAAAGACGCGCTTGTTGAGCTTGTCGAATTTTTCGTCGCTGCTCGCCTTGCCGTTGTATGCGCGGACGACATTTAGACCGGAATAAATTTCTTCAATGTGCGCGTTGAGTTTGCCGAGCTCGACTTGGCGCATCGTGAAGTACTTTTGTGACTTGCCAAGAATCGCGCCCATGCCGACGAAGCCGACGATGCTGGCAATCACGGCAACCATCGCCATTTGCCAGTTCGTTACGAACATCATGAATAGTACGCCAAGCATCAAAACCGTTTCGCTCACAATCGTCGAAAGGGCGTTGCTAAGGCTCATCGCGACCGTGTCGACGTCGTTCGTGATGCGCGACAAAATATCGCCGGTTTGGTTACGGTCAAAATAATTTAGCGGCAAGCGATTGATCTTTTCGGAAATGCGTTTGCGCAAATTGCGCGCAAAAACGTTCGCGACTTGCGTCATCAAAACGCCGCCGCCAAATGAAAGAATCGCGGAGCTGACGTAGAGAATAATCATGAAAGTGCCGATTGCCCAAACGGCATCCATGTCGATTGCGCCACCCGGAATGAGACCTTTGACGATTTCGTCGGTGAGGTTGGCGATGCGTTTTGGCGCGATAATTGTCAGCACTGCGCCCGCGATTGCAAAAACGATACTAATAATTACGAGGACGCGTAATTTGCCGAGTTCGCCGAATAAGCGCTTAATCGCGGCGCCGAAGTTTTTACTTTTTTGCGGTGCGCCTCTGCCGCCACGACCGTTAAACATTGAGCTCCTCCTTCGAAAGTTGCGAGAGCGCAATTTGTTTGTAGACGTCACAATTCTTCAGCAGCTCTTTGTGTGTACCTATGCCGACGCAGCGGCCTTCGTCGAGTACAATGATTTTATCGGCGTGCATAATCGTGCCAATGCGCTGTGCAACAATTAGGCAAGTTGCATCGCCGGTCTTTTCTTTGAGTGCTTTGCGGAGCGCCGCATCGGTTTTGTAATCGAGGGCAGAGAAGCTGTCGTCGAAAATATAAATTTCTGGATCGCGTGCGATTGCGCGTGCAATGGCGAGGCGCTGTTTCTGTCCACCCGAAACGTTCGTACCACCCGCCGCAATATGCTCCTGATATTTCTTTGGCAATTTCTCGATGAAGGATTTGGCCTGTGCGGTCGTCGCAGCGTCCTTGATTTTCTTGCTGTCTTTTTTGCCACCGTAGGCGATGTTGTCGGCGACGCTGCCATTGAAGATGACGGCTTTTTGCGAAACGTAACCGAGTCGATCGTAGAGCGCGCTCAATTTATAGTCGCGCACGTTTACGCCGTCGACGAAAACTTCACCATTCGTCGCATCGTAAAAGCGCGGCACGAGGTTAATGAGCGTCGATTTGCCGGAACCAGTCGAGCCAATGAAGGCGACCGTTTCGCCGGCCTCCGCCTTAAACGAAATGTCGCGCAACAAATATTCTTCTGCGTCCGGGTATTTAAACGAAACATTACGGAACTCGACTGTGCCGCGCTCGGCGGTCTTGTCGTCGAAGCTTCCGTCGGTAATGTTAATTTTCGTTGCGAGCACTTCGTTGATGCGATTCGCTGAAACTTGCGCGCGTGGCAAAATCATGAGCGTGATTGCGACGAACAAGAAACTCATAATCACGTGCATGGCGTAAGTCGAGAAAACGATCATATCGCTAAATAGCGTCAAGCGCTCGAGCCCGGCGGCATTCGCAATAATATATGCGCCGGAAATATAAATCGCGAGCGTGATGCCATTCATGATGAGATACATTGTCGGCGACATGACGGACAAAACGCGGCCATTGAAAATCTGCTGGTCGGTTAGCTCGGCGTTGGTCTTGGCAAATTTCTTTTCCTGATATTTTTCGGCGTTGAATGCGCGCACGACACGGATGCCCTTGAGGTTTTCTCTCGAAATCCCATTAATGCGGTCGATGAGCTTCTGGATAATCTTGAAGCGCGGCACAACTACGGCCATGATTGAAATGATTGCCGCGAGCAAAATTACGACCGCAATCGCCGTAATCGAACTCCACTGCCAGCTCTTGCCGGCCATTTTTGTAATTGCCCAAATCGCAAACATCGGTGCGCGAATCAGCATCTGCGCGCCCATTGCGACGAACATTTGAATTTGCGTAATATCATTGGTCGTGCGGGTAATCAGACTGCTGGTCGAGAACTGTTTAACCGATTCCATGTCGAGGCGCTCGATTTTGTCGAACAATTTCTTGCGCGTATTCATCGAAAGGCTAGCGCTGATCGTCGCAAAAATGTAGCCCGCGCCGATGCTCGCGATAAAGCTCAAAAATGCGCAGAGCAGCATCATGCCGCCGCTTTTATAGATCTCGCCAATTTCACTGCCGGGCGTCTGAACTAACTTCGTAATCTCAGACATATAATCCGGCATCTTGAGCTCGAGCCCGACCTGCGCCGCGATCAGCAAAAAACCGCCGGCGAGCAGCAGAAAGTCAATTTTGCGAAAATTCCGAAGAATGCGAAACATACCTCTTAATCTTAAAAAGTTTAAAAATTAAAGTCAATAAAAAGGGGGGTTCTCCGAAGAGAGCCCCCGGTTCGCAGAATTCCGCATAATAGCTGATGCAACCGTTCGACTTTACGGTTTCGCTAACTGCATTTGATTGTTCGTGAGGTGTTTTGTGCTCTAACCCAAACAAGTAAGACACTTAAAGACGAAGATGCGGAATTGCGAATGCTTCCTGATTGCTCAGGAGCGGGCTTAAAACGTACCATTGCTGCCGTTAAAAGACGCTGCCCTAATGGAAGGCAGAAAGTGCTTTGGAATTTCGTAAACAGCAAGCAATAGAAATAGATTAGCATATCTGGTGCCAAAAGACAAGAGAAAAGCACCTGGCTCTCTAGACATAAGTCGAGAGAGCTGGAGGTGCCCTTGGTCGGTAAAAGAATAACTGTAGCTAAAGACGCCGTTGTTACGCCTGAATATATTTTACGGAGATGTATTTTTGTGGGCTATCGAGAAGTTTAAGCCGCTATCTTGATACATGAAAGGTTTAACGGGCTACCGATATTCTTCGAGAGAGACAAATTGTCTTTCTCCATTCGTAAAACGTCCAATAAGGGTCAAAAAACCGCTTATTACGTCTATTGTAGCATACTTTGCCGAAAAAGTCAAGCATTTTGCGCGCAAGAAAAACCCCGGAGTGACCACTCCGGGGTAAACTTTACTTTTTCACTTTACCGAATAATGAGAAGGTATCTCTCTGGACTGCCATCGGCATCACCAGAGCCTGTGCTTCTTTGCGGATCTCTTCGACCTCATTTTTGCGGTCAGGTGCCCAAACGGGCACATTTCTGCCTCCGCAAAGGTTGCACAGTTCCTCGTAGACTGCCTCGGTGCAGCGTATCAGGAACTGAACCTGATCGCAACGTACGAGCAGGCCGATGCCTTCTCTGAACGGCCTAGCCAATTCGCGCGGTTCTTCAGCGCGCGTGCTAGTCGCGCAACGAATATCTTTGAGCAGTTCGTTCAGGAAGAGAATCTTATCTACGAGGCACTCTTCTTCTGTTCTCGTCTTGTCAAACAGCTTCTCGAGTCTGTCGTGAGTGCTCCTGATTTGCCACTTGTCGCTCTCGTCGTTATCCGGCACGCCGGCGCTAATTGCGTCCCAAAATGCCAGACGCAATTTGCTGGAGAAGAGATCCTGGCTCAGTATCTCGCTGTCCATTTTTCTAAGATAGAAATAACGGCAATTAGCGTAGTATGAACCGTAATCTTCGCTTAGGATGGCGCGCTCCTTCTGGGCGAGCTCCAGTAGACGCTTTGCGCTATCGCTTGACTTATAGTGGCCCAACTCCCGAATGACATAGTCGATTTCGGCGAGCTGAAGGGCATTTAAATCGCGCGAACAACTGGGCTGGATATGACTGAGAATAGAGCTCAAGAAAGAGAAAAACTGTCTCCGCTCCGGGCCTAAGTCAAACAGACTAGCAGTGTTGTCCAGGATTCGGATCTTTTCGGCAAACCGAGTCGGCCAATCACGAAGATCGGGGGGGATGTTAGGTTTAACCCCGTCCTTGTTGATTCTCAAGACACAATTTGTTAGCGCACCAGTGTATCTAATGCACTTGTGAAGCTCATAGGGATGAGAGAACCAGTAGTCGTGAAACTCATCGAGCCTCGCGTCTGCTAATTCGCACACTCCGCGGTATTCCTGTTCGGTCAATGTCAGCATAAAACCACCTCCGTAAATGTGTTTTTAAAGGGCCAAAAAATAAAGTTGTCTAACTATTATATAACCCTAGCGAGCAAAAGTCAATTGCGCCCAAAGGGTAGAATCGTGTATAATGGTTATAGTTAAAAGGGAAGGTCATGGCAAAGAAAAAGATTCGCCGTTCGCTCGCCGAGCATCGTCGCAAGCTCTACTTTACTTGGTTAGTCGTGCTTTTCTTTTTGTGTCTCGTGACCGCCACAATTCTTGTCGTAGGCCTCGAGAAAATGCCGCGCAATCGCGCGCTCGATGCGGAGATTGATTATGCTGAGCTGAGCTTTGAAGGCTACAAGCTCGGCGACGAGGTGCCACTCGAAGTACGCCGCCACGCCATTGTCGATGCGGACTATGAATATAGCTGGGAAGGTGTTTCGATTTCGGCAGACGCCGACAAGCATATTGATCGTCTGGCGTTCTTTACGACCGATGCAACCGACGACGGCTCGAAGGGCATTAATGATGTTGCAATTGAGTATCGCGGTTATCCGATTAAGACTATTGCCGACTTCGCGACCTATTTTGGCACCACCAAAGTCACGAATTTCGGTCGATACAAATATCTGACCTACGCCGACGAAAAGTACGCCGTCGACATCACGCTCATGGACGGCGACCTCTACAATATCGAACTCTACAAGCGCAAATAATCAAAAAAGATTTCAGAACGCGTGCCTGTCGTAATCAAAAAAGATTTCAGGACATGTGCCTGAAATCTTTTTCATAATCATTTCTTTTTGTCGGACTTTTTCTTTTCAAAAGAAAAAGGTCCGAGTGTCTGGCAGGGGCGGCAAGACTCGAACTCGCGACACCTGGTTTTGGAGACCAGTGCTCTACCAACTGAGCTACGCCCCTACGTACCAAACCATTATATCATATCCGTTGCGGATTTTTTGTGCTACACTATTTCTAATAACAAAGTGGAGTTTGTTAGAAAAAATGTCAGAGAGTAGTCTAAAGGACCTGCTCTACCGTGGTCGGCGCGTGGAATTCGAGCACGGCATGAGGAGGTATGTGGTCAATATGGTGACCAGTTCGTTCAAGACCGAGTTTGCCTTTGGTGATGCTTATGGGCACCGCACGACTTCGGATTATTTTGAAGGCATTTTGTACTTGCGCGAATACGGCTACTCTTTGTCTGAATTGCTTCGTTATGTTGACAGCAGTCGCATTTATATTTACTAATATGCTAAAATTATCTTAATGTACGATAATTTTATAAATTTCATTAAAGATAAAAAACACATTTGCGTAATCCAAGCCGAGAATCCGGACGGTGATTCTTTGGGCTCGGCTTTGGCGCTCGAAGAAGCCCTCGGCGACGTCGAGGTTTCGCTCTATTGCCCAGTCGATATTCCGAAATACATGCGCTATTTTGCTGGCTGGGATCGCGTCACGAATGATTTTCCGTACAAGGCAGATGCCTTCATTATTGTCGATACGGCAAGCGCGGTACTCCTCAGTAAGCTTCTCGATGATGCGGCGATTCGCAATTGTCTCTATACTGAGCCGGTCTTCGTAATCGACCATCATGAAACCGAGGCGGATCTCGACTTCCCATATGAGAGCATCATTGAGCCAATCTCGAGTTGCTGTGGCTTGCTCTACAAGATTTTTACCGAGCAAAATATTACCATTAACACCCAATGCGCTGAGCATTTGGTCTATGGCATCCTGTCTGACACTCTGGGGCTTACTTCGCAGTCGACGACCGCCGACGATTATCGCGCGGTTGCGAGCCTGATCGATGATGGCGCGCAAATCGCCGAGATGGAAGAGCGTCGCCGCGACTACATGAAGAAGTCGCCACGTATTCTCGACTATAAAGCAGACCTGATTAAGCGCGTTGAATACCATCTCGACGGCAAGCTTGCGACGGTTCTAATTCCATTTGACGATATCCAAGAATATTCCGACGAATATAATCCAAATGTTCTGATTCTCGAGGAATTGCGTCTCGTCGAAGGCGTCGAAATTGCGGTCGCCATCAAGACTTATCCGGACGGGAAGTTGACCGGCAAAATCCGCGCGAGCAAGCCGATTGCCGACCAGCTCGCCGGCTACTTCGGCGGCGGCGGTCACCCGTATGCGGCCGGTTTCCGCATTTATGAAGATTATGATTCTGTTTTGCCGGAATTAATCTCCGCCACGATGAAACTACTGGAGATGTAGTATGTACGATTGGTTTATTCACAAAATCCTCAAACTGCCATTGAGGATGCGTGTGCGTTACGACCATTGTGCCGTGACGAAACCGGAAATTACCGTCGTCTTTTTGCACGGCATCGCCGCGAGTCACGCAACTTGGCGCCACATGTTGCCGGACCTCGCCAAAGATAAAGACTTGTCGAAAGTACGCTTCGTGACGCTCGACTTGATTGGCTTTGGCAAATCCGAAAAGCCAAAGTGGTTTAAATACGACTACGCTAGCTATCGCAAAACCCTCACCAAGACTTTGCGCAAACTAAAAATCGCTACGCCGCTCGTGCTATGCGGACACTCGATGGGGTGTCTTATCGCGATGGACTATGCCGAAAATGGCGACATTATCGTCGACCAACTCATCCTGATTTCGCCGCCGATTATTCGAGCGCGCGAGGCGGCAAATATCCAGGACCAGATTTATAGCAAACTCTACGGCACGCTCAATCAGCATACCGGCAATCGTACGGTCGGCGCGCTCGCGACGGTCGTTGACTCGCTTTCGAGCTTCGAGAAGCGGAGCCTCGACACGCAAGCCTTCCGCGAAACGATGAATAAAATTATTCTCAACAAAGATAACTACACAATGATTACGGACCTCAAAGTGCCGATGGAAATTATTCATGGCCGTCTCGATCCGCTCGTGATTGGCGCCAATCTGCGCGCCGCCGCGAAACAGAATCCTCGCATTCATCTCACCGAATCGTTTGGCGGTCACGATATCGTCGGTGCCAAGGCGAAAAAGACCATCAAAATTTTCAAAGAAACCATTCTAAACTGGCTACTCCGCGTCGATTTTTAGTCCCGCTTATGCTAAAATAAAAGCATGTACGGGCTGGGCATCAGCATCGAAAAAATCAACCAGCGCATCCGTTTTTGTAATTACTTGGCGGCGGCGCAAATCTTTTTGCAGGACAATTTTTTGCTGAATCGCCCGCTTGAATTTAGCGACATCAAGCCGCGCCTACTGGGACACTGGGGCTCTTGCCCGGGCATCAACATTGCCTACGCCAATCTCAAAGCGCGCTTCCCGGATATGCAGTTCATTTTGGGGCCAGGTCACGGCTTCCCGGCACTTCAGGCGAATCTTTATTATGACGGCGACCTCGCGGAAGTCTATCCGGAAGCGACGCCGAATCTCCATGGGCTCGAATATATTTGTAAACGCTTTTCTTGGCCATACGGTTTTCCGTCGCATGCTAGTCCGATGACGCCGGGCGTGATTTCTGAAGGCGGCGAGCTGGGCTATTCGCTCGCGACTGCTTATGGCGCGGCGCTGGGCAAACCGGAAAAATTCATCGCCGTTCTGATTGGCGATGGCGAGCTCGAAACCGCTACGGCGCTGGCGAGCCTCAATCTAAACAAGTTACTTCGCTCGGACAAAAATGGGCGCGTTTTGCCGATTCTCCATCTCAATGGCTACAAGATTTCTGCGCCGACGATTTATGGTCGCAGCAGCGAACGCGAATTATTGCAACTTTTCCGCGGCTTTGGCTACGATCCGATTATTGTCGACGGCACGAATACGGAAGAATTCCAGACCGTACTCCAAAACCTCAAACCAAATACGTTCATTATCATGAAGACGCCAAAGGGCTATACCGGCCCGAAGGAACTCGACGGCGTAAAACTCGAAGGGAATTGTGCCTCGCACCAAGTTCCGCTGCCGGACGCCAAGACGAATCGCGAACAACTCGAAATGCTAGAACAATGGCTGAAATCGTACAACTTTAAGGAGCTTTACCATGAATTTGCCCACGAGAATTGATAATCCAGGTGCCGAGGAGTACTCGAGCGCGCTCGCTCTCGGCGAATGCCTGCGCGAGCAAATGTATCAGGACCCAGATTTCTATTTCTTCTCACCAGACGAAACAACGTCGAACAAATTGTCGGCTGTTTTTGAAGCGTCGAATCGCGCGTGGGGCGGCAAAATCGAGGCTTGGGATAAAAATCTCGCCAAAGATGGCCGCATCGTCGAAATGCTTTCTGAAAATACGCTCTTTGCCGTACTTGCCGGCCACATTTTGAGCGGTGGCAGCGGCTGCATGACGTCTTATGAGGCCTTCTTCCCAATCGTTTCATCGCAACTCGATCAGCATTTGAAATTTTTGAAGCAGAGCAAGGACTTTAAGTGGCGCAAAGACGTCAAAGCTCTCAACTTGCTCTCGACTTCGTGTTGGCAGCGCCAGGACCATAATGGCTATACACACCAAAATCCGGCTCTCATTTCGGGCTTGCTCGCCAAGCCTTCGAATCTCGTAAATTGTTTCTTCCCGGCCGATGACGTTTCGGCGGTCGCCGCTTGGGAATATATGATGCAGACGAAAAATGTTGTAAACCTTACAACATTCAATAAGAATCCGCAGCCGCGCTGGATCGATATTAATCACGCGCGTTTCCAGCTCGAGCAGGGCTGCTCGATTTACCAATTTGCTTCCGACAATAATCCGGATGTCGTTGTCGCGGCAGCTGGCGATATTCCGACGACCGAAATGCTCGCGGCGATTAAGATTGCCAAAGAAAAAGTTCCAACTCTGCGCATTCGCTTCGTCGGTATTGCGGCGCTTTCTTATGGCGCCATCGGCACTACGACGAGTAAACTGCGACCGCATGATTTCGACGATTATTTCACGCTCGACAAGCCGATTATCGTGAACTTCCATGGCTATGCCGAAACGATGCGCGGTATTATGTCGCACTATACCGATATGCGTCGTGTTTCGATTCATGGCTATCGCGACGAGGGCTCGACAACTTCGCCACTCGATGAGCTTGCTCGCAATTTTGCCTCGCGCTACCACTTGGCTGCCGATATTCTCGAACGCGCCGGCTATTATGATTTCGACAATGAGCTCCGTGATAAAGTAATCCAAAACGCCCGACACGCTAGCCTCACTGGCCTCGACGAAGAATACTGATATAATTGGAATTATGAACAAAATTGAACGTGTCATTATATATCTTATTCGCGCCTGCTTTGTGATTTTGGCGGCTCTTTTCTTCGTCAGGATTCTCGTTGATCCGGACTACAACAAATGGGGTGGCGTCATTGCTGGTCTCGCTTTGCCATTTTTGCCACCGGTGGTCGAAAAGGTCTATAAGAGCCATATTTCGTTCCGTATTCAGCTAATTTATTATGTGTTCCTTTTCGTTTCGCTCGATCTCGGCATCTGTCTTGATTGGTATAAGACAGCGCCGTACTTCGATAAACTCGTTCACTTCGGCTCCGGCGTGCTCTCGGCGCTGATTGGTTATTATGCGCTCGTTTATTTCAAAGTCACAAAGAACCCGCGCGGTTTCAAAATCCTCTTTATTATTTCGCTCTGCATGCTTGTGGCGGTCGGCTGGGAATGCTTTGAATTCGCTAGCGACAAGTTCCTTGGGCAAAACATGCAACAGCTCGTCTCGGTTGGCGTAGATGATACGATGTATGACCTTATCGCGGCCGGCCTTGGCTCCGTCATTGGCGCAGCGCTCATGACGACGCCAAGTTTCGTCAAAATGCTCGAAAAAAACTAAAAAATCCCATTTCTACCCCTGTATTAGCACTCTTGACAGTAGAGTGCTAATGGACTACAATGGTCTTAAGAATTAGCACTAACCCACCGTGAGTGCTAAACGACAAAGAAATTATCTCAGGAGGATAAAATGAGCAAAATTATCGGTA
>JAEEGL013696868.1_pt1 | contig 23153 bp, 21 predicted proteins | sample 9134231 | NCBI WGS metagenome assembly JAEEGL01 (sample SAMN16246548, study PRJNA631951) | gut metagenome | biome: gut microbiome; feature: rumen; material: fiber-attached | host: Bos | place: Iran: Karaj | collected 2018-10
CACATCCGATTTGCCCTCAACGTATGTTTGGCAGTCATCTTTCTTGTGGCTTTTCTGTCGTTTCGGATTCGCCAGCGGGGAAAGGTCAAACTACTTGAAATACTGTTGGTGGGTATAGGGATTGCCTATTTCCTGCATTTCCTGCTGCTGATCCATTCCTATACAGCTTTTGTTATTCTTTTTGTTGTCTCGTTGGTGATGCTGGTTTCTTTCGGTAATCGCACCCGCAGGAAATGGCGCATCATACTGGTTTCGTTCTTTACGGTGGCATTGATAGTTGTGGTGATTGTGGTAGGATGTATGATCCGCGACTACTATCGCCCAGTGCCGCTGGCAAACCGTCCTCTGGTATCGCATACTGTCAATGGCAACCCTTACCAACACAATCAGGATGGCATGATAGAAAATGGCAATTTGATTGGCAACTATGTCTGCATTCCCGAACTGGAAACGGAGTGGAACAAACGTAGCGATATGCCTCTTTTGGCCGCCACCTCCAACGGCTACACCGTTTTCCCCACGCTGTTGCGTTACCTCAATGCACTTGGAACTACCAAGGACAGCGTAGGCATGCAAATGCTGACACCTGAGGATATTAACGCTATCGAGCGGGGTGTCGCCAATCCGGTTTATCTGCATGGCTCCAAACTGCGGGTGATGGTTTATGTGATGCTGTATGAATACGAGAGTGCCCGAGTGCTTAAATCGGTGAAGAACTTCACCATGTTGCAGCGTTTTGAACTTTGGAAAAATGCCTGGAGCGTTTTCCTGAAACATCCGCTTTTCGGTGTGGGCACCGGCGATGTGGAAGATGCCTGCATGGCACAGCTGGAATCATCGGATTCTCCTTTGGCGGGAACGCCGCGCAACCCTCACAATCAATATCTCTCTTTCTTGGTTACCTTTGGACTGTTAGGCACCCTTTTGATATTCGCTGCTTTTATCAGGGCTTTCCACCGGTTGAAGCTCCGCGATTATCCCATGCTGGTGGCCTATCTGGTGGTACTGCTCGTTTCTTTTATTACCGAAAATACACTGTCTACTTTGGCTGGATGTGTCTTTGCCACCACCTTTTTCTGTCTCCTTTCGCAAACACCGAATGGAGAAACAGAACCCCAATCGTAACGTTCACTTCAGATACAGAAAGAATCGACCTTTTCAAATCTATCAACAAAAACTCTTACACCCTTGTACCAATATCATACTCTTTCCAACGGTATACGCATCATCTTTCGTCAGAACAACTCTATCGTCACCCATTCTGGCGTATACATCAATATAGGTTCCCGTGACGAAAGCCCCGCGCAGCAGGGTATCGCACACTTTATCGAGCATTCCCTCTTCAAGGGCACCTCCCATCGTCGCTCCTATCACATCCTCAATCGTATTGACGGTGTTGGCGGCGAACTCAATGCCTTCACCACCAAAGAGGAAACCTGTATCTATGCCTCATCTCTTTCCATCCATCTGGAACGATGTCTGGAGCTTTTTGCCGACATCCTTTTCCATTCCACTTTCCCCGAACGTGAGATAGAAAAGGAGAAAGAGGTCATCCTCGAGGAAATTAATTCCTATAAGGACAGTCCCGCTGAACTTATTTACGACGATTTCGAGGAATACATCTTCGGCGACCACCCCCTCGCTCACAATATTTTGGGCAGCAAACGCAATGTCAAGCGTTTCACCTCTTCCGACTTGCATGCTTTTCTGGACGGAAATTACACCACCGACCGCATGGTGATATCCATTGTCGGTAATGCCGATTTCAAACGCGTCGTACATCTTTGCGAACGTTTTTTCGGTGATTATCCGCTTCGCACCAGCGCTGCCGACCGCTCGTCGAAACCTACATGCCGTCGTTTTGACCTCACCGTCAACCGTCACACCCATCAGATGCATGCCATGGTGGGCTGCGAGGCCCCTTCGGTTTTCGATGAACGAAAGGTGGCATTTTCTTTGCTTAACAATTTTGTTGGTGGTCCCGCCATGAATTCGCGTCTCAATGTCGCCATTCGCGAAAAATATGGTTTCTGTTACACCATTGAATCGCAGTATACTCCTTTCTCCGATACAGGACTGTTCTATATCTATGCAGGTATCGACCCCGACAGCCGGCAGCAGTTTCAGGAGATTGTACGTCGCGAATTGCGGCGGCTCGCCGACAACAGGCTTTCCTCTTTGCAGCTTCATGCAGCCCAGCAACAGTATGTGGGTCAGATGGCTATCAACAACGAATTGGCGTTAAATGAAATGCAGTCCATAGGGAAAAGCTGCCTCACCTTTGAGCATGTCGATACCCTTGCTGAAATGCAGCGTGACATTGAGTCGGTCACAGCTGCCGAAATCTGTACCTTGGCAGGCGACCTGTTTTCTGATGATTTATTGAGTTACTTGATATACAAGTGACTTGTCTTTTTCAATCGCAAAGCACATAAAGATCCTCTCTTGGATTCAAAAACAGTATCGGTATTCGTTCGCGATTGACAATCGTCCGTCGCTCCTGTACACCGATAAAGAATTCCAATCCGTCCTTTTCCTTGGTGGTCACCGCAATCAGCATTCCGTAGTCTTGCGATTTGGCATATCGTAGCGCGTTGATGTCCAAAAAAGTGGATTTTGACGGCATGATGTGCGGTTGAAAGGTTATCCCCAATCCATTGTACAGTTTGTGCAATTGCGTCATGTTGGCGTACCACTTGTTGTGCAGAAAATCATCCTTGTAGTCGTAATACAGTACATGCATCCGGCTATTACCGAAACGGGGGAAATAGCTGGACCATATCATCTTGTCCTTGCTCTCTTTTTTGAAGTCGATAGCAACCGCCACATCCTTCATCCGGTCGGGATTTTCCAGCGGTTCCTGAGCTATCAGGAATGCTGTCTTGCAGTCGGCAAAATTACGCATCAGCTCCTTGCGGCTCTTAGGGTTTCGTCCATGTGCATGGCGGTCGACCTGAGCTACTACCGCCACTGCCCCAAGCAGGGTGGGTAGCGCGGATATCAGTTTTCGGCTATCACCTTTCAAAGCGGCATAGGTTATGGGTATGTTGGGAATGGTGAACGGGGTATAGGCGGGAACTCGGGCTTGAAGCTGTCGCAGTCTCTCTTCTGCCTCTTCGGTGGAGAGTTTGCTGTGACGTGTGTCGCTGATGTGAAGCAGAACGACGCCTTTTTGCAACATCTGTGACAGAAATGCCGCATAGGAAAGCACCGTTTCCGGATGGTCGAAATCGGTGATATAGGCTATGATATATTGGTCTTTCTTCTCAGTTTTTTGTTTCACTGCTTAACTATTATAGGTTCTCCGTTTTCTGATCTCATCTTATGAGCGTGATGTCGCCTTTGAATTGTCCCACCTGCCCGTCTTGGCATTTGATGCGGCAATGATAGACATACACGCCCGGCATGCACCAGTTGTTGCGGAACCGACCGTCCCAGCAGTCGTTCATATTGTCACTCTCATAGACTTTCTCCCCCCATCGGGTGAAGATGGCAATGTGGAATTCTTCCACCCAGTCGCCGCTAAAACAGAGCTGGTCGTTCTTGCCGTCATTATTGGGCGTGAATGCGTTGGGAATGAAAATGTTCGGCTTGCCACAAACTACATTAACACATTTCACTGTCACCGAATCGATATAAGTGCATCCTATCGAGTCGGTTACTGTCACCACGAAGGTGGTCGTGTCCTGTAACGTTGCTTCAGGATCGGGCGACGAAGCGTTGTCCACCTTGTCCGAAGGTATCCAGTAATAGGTCCCATGGGGTATTTGGGTTACATGAAGACCTGTCGTATGTCCCGAGAAGATGGTCTCGTCGTCTGCCCAAACCGTTATGTCGTCAAACGAGTGCTGCATTCCTATCACCACGCTGTCGCGTACCTCGCATCCGGTGGCATCGGTAGCCACTACCAGTGCTGTACCCTCGCACAGCTCCCGAGCTGTGGCACCTTGTTCCCCAGAACTCCACACGTAGGTGTAAGGTCCCACGCCCCCACTGGCCAAGGCGGTGGCTTGTCCGCTACAAGCTCCGGGACAGCTGTTCTGGCTCTCTGTTATTTCGATGCTGATATCTACATTTTCCAATATCGTCACTGTGTCATAAAACACACATCCGTTGCTGTCTCTTACCTCGACCACGTAGTCGCCCGGACAAAGGTTGTTTCGCGCCGTCGACGTCGTGCTGTCGTCCAGCCATAGTACGCTGTAGCTCGAACTGCCGGTGATGTTCAGTACAATGCTTCCTGTACAGCTTTCGTGGCAGTGCACATGCTCCACCATAGCGTCGATAGTAGGTGCCTCGGGTGCTGTTAGCGTGAAGGGTATCGTTACCTCACATCCGTTTCCGTCGCGGAAAAATACTTGGTAGTTTCCTGCACAATATCCCTCGTGGCTGTTGGCACTTGTCCACCCGCTAATCCAGTTGTACTGGTAGGGAGGCTGTGCTGCCGAAGTCAAAGTCAGTGTTGCACTTCCGTTGCAGTCCCCGGGACAGGTGGGATCGCTGAGTTCCAGACTGTCCACCACCTCGTAGAATCTCACGTGGATACTGTCATCCTTCACGCACCCTAGTGCGTCGGTCACCCGCAGATACAGCCATTGCGTTGCATCGGGCGTGAAACTGTATGTCCCTGTTGCCAGGTTGTTGTTCAGTGTGTCGCTCATCTCTCGGTTGCTCGACCATTGGTATACAAATCCGCTGCCGCTTGTGCTCACATTCAGTGTCGTCGGTATCGAGCAGCTTACCGTATCGCCTTCAATTGTAGCATTGGCCTCCCCCAATTTCACCACCTGTACAGCCGTGTCCCTGCATTCTCCATGGCTGATGACCAGCGTGTATACGCCTGTCTCCGTGACAAACGGGTTGGCTATCGTGCTGTCACTCACGTTTCCTTCCGTCCAGTTGTAGCTGCACCCCAGCGTAGGTGTCATGCCTATCTGCAAAGGGGTCTCCGAACAGCTGCTTAGCGTGTCAAGTTGGTACAGCGTGCGCCCCATCACAGTGATGTCCCGGCTCATCGTATCGCTCGAACGGCATCCTGTAGGCATCAGCGCCACAAGCGTCACGTGATACACTCCCGCTTGATTGTAGCTGTGTGTGAACGACTGCGTGGAGGTGGTGGTGTATACGCTTCCGTCTCCAAAATCCCACACAAAGCTGTCTCCACGTCCCGTATTGTGAAATGTCACCGTGCTGTCGGGAGCGCATATTGTGGGTACGGGCGGGAACTCTGCCACCGGAAAGTCGTTGGTCAGGTTCAGTCGGAAGATGGCATTGTTGCAGTTGTTGCTGTTGTTGTGCTGCCCATAGGCACCTGTGGTCACTGGAAAACTGTCGCCACCGCTGCAGCTGGCGCAAACGGACTGGTACAGGGTGCCGTTGCGGTCGAAACGGCTCGTACCTCCATCTACATGGTCGCCGCCGCTGTAATATCCGCCGTCGGTCGAATGCAATTCGCCGAAAAAGGTGGCGTACACCAGATTTGCCGCATCCATATCCAAGCTCATTACATAGAAATCCTGACCGTCGGTGGTGCCCTGATAGGCGTCGTTGGTTACCGTGAGGTTGCTCGTCCCGTGGGTATTCCATGCGTATGAAACCCCGTTGAAGGTCCTTCCCAGGAATATGCGCCCCCATCCGCTTAGGTATATCCTGTTGCAGATATCCACTGCAAAGGCGGTGGGGGACAGGTTGGGCTCTCCGCTGCCGTCGCCAAACACGGTGCTCCATACCAGCGTGTCCAGCATCGGCTTCATCCGTGCCAGAAACTGCCCGCTATTGGGTGTGTTGTAGTTCGCGTTGTGTATCAGCGTTCCCCCCGACGCCTCCGTTTGCCCAAACAGGAATATGTCTCCCCGTTTGCCGCACCGCACAAAATAGCATTGGTCGTATGCCGACGAGCCATAGTAGCTGCTCGCCATCAGGCTCGTTCCGTGATAGGACAGTTTCGACACGAATGCATCCGCGCTTCCTCCGGCATACCCTTGCCGGTAGGCTCCCGTCGTTGTCGGAAAATTCAATGAATTGGTGCCGCCGCAGACAATCACGTTGTATTCCGCGTCACAGTCCACCGAGTATATCGCGTCGTCATGGGTGCCGCCCAGGTAGGTCGACCACATCATATGCGCCAGGTTGTAGTCTATCTTGAACACCACACCGTCCTGTCCGCCTCCTGCTGTCGACTGTATGCATCCCACCGTTACCGGAAAATCGCTCGAGGTTGTCGTCGACCCCACATAGATGTTGTTCCTGTCGTCTGTCATGATCTCCCCGCGCGCACCGTCACCGTAGTTGTAATATAGCGAGTCGTTCCCAATCATGATTGTCGAATAATCGAACGAATTGCGGTAGTTCAATCCGTCGTTGCCGCTGCCTCCTACATACGTCGACGCCTGTAGTTGGCTTCCGTCGCTGCCGAAACGGCAGATGAAAATGTCCGACCCGTTGGGGAAATTAATGGTCGAACTCCCCTCATACTGCAACGATGTGCCGCCATTGAACGAGGTATCGTAGGCTCCCTCCGTGACAGGAAAATCGGACGAACCTGTTGTGCCGAATATGACCAGTTCGTCAAACGAGTTCACATACATACTGTGGGGCATGTCGGCCAAGCTTCCTCCCAGATACGTCGCATACAGCCGCTGGCTACCGCTGCTGTCAAACTTGAAAATGCCGATGTCGCAGTTGCCGTTATAACTCCCGTCGTAGGCCCCCAGCGTCACCGGATAACCCGTTCCAAAAACCACTCCGGCTGTGTACGTGTTTTTATAGGCATCGTAGCACCCCGTCGTACCCCAGTTGTCAGCCGTCGAACCGGTATAAGTGGAAAAATGCAGATAGGGGTCTATCACCAACACCTGTGACGTGTCGTACGCGCCCACTTCAAACGTCACCATCCACATCTCTCCTTCATAGTTTTTGTTCGCGTCTTTATGTATCCTATATCGAGCCTCAACCGCAACCTCTTTGCCGTCGATGGTCTGGTATGCGTAGGGACGCATCTCCACAATCTCTCCAACCGAAGTTTGCACCATCAGGTTGCCGTCACGCATTCGCAGTCCGTCGATTCCTTCGTATCGTAGCACGATATCCTGAGGCCGTGCCCCGGGATGCAGCACAAAATCGTATTTCATTGCTTCGCTCCCGGTATACACCTTCAGGTCTGTGTGGCGGTACAGGTTGCGGTAGGTCACTGCCCCGTAAACTGCCAAACCTGTTGCCCAACGGCTTCGGTCACGACCGGTAAAGTAGTTTTCAACTCCCTCTTCGCGCCACTCGCCTGTAACCTTGGCTTTCCCGCACCCCTCAAACCACATGCGGTAAGCATGATGACGGTAGCGTCCGCTCGGATGGGGCTGTGCTATCGGGTGGTGCAGGTTTTCATTGTCTGTATGCTGCACAACGAAAGTGAAGCAGTCCTGTTCTACAAATAGCGTCGCACTGTGCATCTGTGCACGGAACAATACGCGCGACTCCCACTGTCCCCCGTTCTCTGTGAAAAATACAGGCACTCCACGTCCCAGTGTGTCACGCGTTCCCCGTGCTACTACAACCATGTGTATCAATAATATGGTGGTAATAGCAACGGCGTATTTCAGACTATGGACCCAATTCTTCACGACTGCAAAAATACGAAAAAAAACAGAATCAAACCATTCCTTATCCGTTTCTTTTCTTCTTTTTTTTCTCTTGTATTTTTATAACTTATTAAAACTCAATTATATATTTTCTGTATTTCAAAAAACCTATCCCGTTTGGTTGCTTTTCCAAAAAAAAGTAGTAACTTTGCAAAAATTTAGGAATATGGGAGTTCGCCGAAAATCCCTCTAAGAGTAGGCGCTAATCAACACTACAATTATGAAAAAAGTATTTTACCTTTTGTCAACAGTCGCTGTAATCGCATTGTTTACCTCCTGTGGCGGTCTCGAGTCTGATGCTAAAAGCGCCGGCAAAAAAGCTTGCGATTGCCTCAAAGCTATGAAGGACAATGATAAAGCCAAATTCGAAGCCTGCGATAAGGAAATGAATGAGCTTTCGAAAAAAATGGAAGAAAAATACAAGACCGAAGAAGAACTGAAAGCCTTCCAGGAAGCCTACTTTGAGGCTATCAAGAACTGCGACGTTGACCTTGATCTTGGTTTGTAATTCAATAACATTTATATCAATTAATTACAATGAAAAAATCAATCACCCTTCTCTCTCTCTTCGCTGTTGTCGCTCTCTTTGCTTCTTGCGACAGCCTCAAATCCGATGCGAAGAAAATCGCTGACAAAACCTGCGAATGCACCCTCTTGGCTCAGCAGGACATGAGCGATATGGAAAAAATCGAAGCCTGCGCCAACGAAATCGAGGCTCTCGGTCAGGAACTCGACAAAAAATACACCACCAAGGAAGACCAGAAAGCTTTCCTCGAAGCCTATACCGAAGCCCTCAAATCCTGCAAGGCTGAAGGTGTTGACCAGATGGTCAAAATGCTTAGCGGTGTCAATCCCGACGATTTCGAGTCGAATGTAAACGACTTTGAATCTGACCTCGAGAATGCTGCCAACGACTTGGAAGAAAACCTTGACGAAACAGCCAACGAACTCGGTTTATGAAACGTACCTCTGCCGTCCTCGCCATTGTCTTGCTGACTGCTTTCTGCACTTCTTGCAGTAGCGCCAAAAAAGATGCAAAAAAGCTTGCCAAAAAAGCCTGTGAATGTCAGGTGATGGAAGACTTCGAAAGCCCTGACAAATCTGTCTTGAATGCCTGTTGGGAAGAAGCATTGCAGTTGGCTTTTGAAATGCGCGAAAAATACAAGGACGACAACGATGCGCTCACGGTCTTCGAGAAAGTTCTCGACGACGCTGAGAAAGACTGCTCCAAAAAGTGACAGTGTCGCTTTTCAAAACTTTAGGCACCGCATTTCAATGCGGTGCTTTTTTTTGTTCAAAAAAATTATTTTGGTTTTTTCGTACAACTTTTGTAATTTTGCAAATTCTATGATCAATCAGGAAACCATACAACGCATTATGGATGCGACTCGTATAGAGGAAGTGATTGGTGAATTCGTCCAACTCAAAAAGCGCGGCACCAATCATGTTGGCTGTTGTCCCTTCCATAACGAGAAAACACCCTCCTTCTACGTCTCCCCGTCCAAAGGCATCTATAAATGCTTTGGTTGTGGCGAAAGCGGTAGCGCTGTCGGTTTCCTCATGAAGCACGAACACTACACCTATCCTGAAGCCCTTCGCTGGCTTGCCGATAAATACCATATCGAAATCGAAGAGGAAAAACTCTCCGAGGAACAGATGGAGCGCAACAACGAACGCGACGCCCTATTTCATCTCTCCGATTTCGCCCAAAAGTATTTTGCTTCGCTTCTCTACGACAACGAGATCGGTACAGCCGTGGGATTGGCCTATTTCCACAACCGCGGACTCTCCGACAAGGTTATCAAGGATTTTGGTTTGGGCTACTGTCTTGACGAATGGGAGAACTTTACACGCTACGCCCGTCAGAACGGCTATAGCGACAATATCCTCCAAAAAACGGGACTTACCGTCTTCAAAGACGACGGAAAAAGCTACGACCGCTTCCGTGGACGTGTCATGTTCCCCATCTACAGTGTCAGCGGACGTGTGCTGGGATTCTCCGGACGCATTCTCTCCAAGGAAAAGCAGGCCGCCAAATACGTCAACTCGCCCGATTCGGAAATCTACAACAAAAGCCATATCCTCTATGGCCTTCACCAAGCCAAAAACAGTATCACCCGACAGGACAAGTGCTACCTCGTCGAAGGCAACATCGACGTTATCTCCATGTACCAGTCGGGCGTCGAAAACACTGTTGCCTCCTGCGGCACCTCCCTTACCATCGAACAGATTCGCCTCATTCGCCGCTATACCAAGAATGTGACTGTCCTCTACGATGGCGACAAAGCGGGTATCAAGGCTGCCTTCCGCGCCGTCAACCTTCTCTTCGAGGAAGGCATGCACGTCCGCGTTGTACTCTTCCCCGACGGCGACGACCCCGACAGCTATGCCCAGAAATATGGCTCCACCAAACTGCAGGAATACCTCAAGGAGAACGAAACCAATTTCATTCTCTTCAAAACCAAAATACTGATTGACGAAATTCAGGGCGACCCCATCCGGAAAGCGGAAGTCCTCAAGGATATCGTCCATACCATCGCCCTTGTTCCCGATCTTATGGAACGCACTGAGTATGTCAAACTCTGTGCCTCCAAACTTCAAATGCCGGAACAGACACTTCAGACGGAACTGGCCAAAGAACTTAACCGCAAACTCCGACAAGGGAATGAATATACCCCCGACCCGAACGACAAAGACCTTGCCGATACCGCCGATCCCAACCGTCAGACCGACCCGGCAGCCCCGGCAGCCACCGATACAAAACATCCTCCTGTCGAAGCTTTTCTGATTAACCCTGCTGAATATCAGGAACGCAAAATCATCAGCCTGCTTCTCAACAACGGCAACGAAATCATCTCCATCGACGAGAAAAACGAAAACGGTGAAACTTCTAGGGTCGAATACACCCTCATGCAACTTGTCGTCGGCGACATCCTCCACGACCAGCTCACCTTCGACGACCCCGTATGTCAGCTGGTGTTTAATGAATATGCCTCTCGCATCGACAAGGGTGAAACCTATATCGACCCCCAGCTTTTTGTAGACTACCCCAATCCTCAGGTCCGCAACATGGCTGTCTCTATGATGATGGAAGACTATCATGTCAGCGAGAACTGGGCAAAGAAACAAATCAATGTGCCTCTCCCGCAGGAACGTATCAAGGCCGACATGCAGGAGTCAATCCTTAATTTTCAACTCAAAAAACTCGAAAAGAAAATCGACGACCTCGACCGACAGTTCCCCTATGCTACCTCTGAAGACGAGAAACTGATGCTTGTTTCCCAAAAAATGCATCTCGTAAAGCTCCGTCAGCAACTGGGCACCCAACTCCACCGTATCATCAGCTGAAAAAATATCAAAGACGAAATAAACTTTATAAACTTTAAACTTTATCACCCTTGGACATCCAAACGATTAAGAACAGATATGACATCATTGGCAACGACCCCAAACTAATCTTTGCCATCAACAAAGCCATCCAGGTCGCCCCTACAAATCTCAGCATTCTGGTGACCGGTGAAAGTGGTGTCGGCAAGGAGGTTTTTGCCCGCCTTATCCACGACAACAGTACGCGCAAACACAAAAAACTTGTGTCGGTCAACTGTGGCGCCATTCCCGAAGGCACTATCGAAAGCGAACTCTTCGGCCATCTGAAGGGCTCTTTCACCGGCGCCGACCGTGACCGTAAAGGCTATTTCGAAGAAGCGGACGGAGGTTCCATTTTCCTCGACGAGGTCGGTGAGCTGCCGCTCGCCATCCAAGTCAAACTGCTTCGTGTTCTTGAAAATGGCGAGATTATTCCTGTGGGTTCCTCCACAGCCCGCAAAGTCAACGTCCGTGTCATTGCCGCCACCAATGTCGACCTTCTCGCCGCCATCCGTAAAGGTCACTATCGCGAAGACCTGTACTATCGCTTGAACCAGATATCCATAGCCATCCCCCCGCTTCGTGAGCGCAAGGACGATATCATTCTTCTTTTCCGCAAATTTGCCTCCGATGTCGCCGAACAGTACCACATGCCTCTGCTCCGTCTTTCCGACGATGCCCGTCAGTATCTGATGGATTATCCTTGGTACGGGAATGTCCGCGAACTGAAAAACATCACCGAGCAAATTGCTGTTGTTGAGACAGAACGCCTCATCACCAAGGAGATACTTCAGAACTATATCCAGTATGTTCCCGAAGAAAAGATGCCGGTCCTCTTCCATCCAGACACCCCTTCCAGTAACACCATCTCCGATCGTGAACTGCTCTTGAAAGCGCTTTCTATGGGGCAGATGATCAACGAAATGCGCGCTGAAATCAACAATCTGAAACAAATCATCACCACCCTCGCCCAACCGGGCATCGCTATCCGTGGCAATGGCGACGAACATCCGGCGTATGTTGACAACGACACCTATTACCGTCTGACATCTCAACACGGTGCTGCACCCTATAACGTTGTCTCACCCCATTCGGATGCTCATACTGCCGAGGCGGAAGAGGTGGAATTTCAAGATTCCGAAGTTGTCGAAAATGAACCTGTTTCTCTTGCGGAACGTGAAAAATCGGCTATCCTCAAGGCGCTCGAACGTCATCGTGGCCGGCGACGTCCCGCAGCTCAGGAACTGGGCATATCGGAACGTACACTTTATCGTAAAATCAAAGAGTACGATATCGATGTCTGACCTTCAGACGCTCCCACTCTTGTTGAAAAATGAATTGAAAAAAGTCCTTTTTATTTTTAAAAAAAAAGTATTTTTGCACTTATTTCCGAGCAGTCGGTTTTTGTTGTAAATTGATAAGATTGAATAATATATACCTATTATAATGGAGCTAGAAACGATTCAGATTACGTTACCTTCGTCGAAAAGCCTTTCCAATCGGTGGCTTATGCTTGATTACATGTCGCGTACCGGCATCAAAATAAAAAATATTTCTTCTTCCAATGATACCCAGCAACTCGGACGCCTGCTCCACCAATTGAAGGCGGGGCGCCGACACAATTTTGACTGTCACGATGCGGCTACAGTGGCTCGTTTCTTGCTGGCGTTGCTCTCGGTGACCCCCGGTCGCCACACGCTGACAGGTTCTCCGCAGCTTTGCAAACGGCCGATGAAACCGCTCATCGATGCGCTTCGTGCAGCGGGATGCCTAATCGAGTGCACGGGAGAAGAAGGTTACCTGCCTGTCAAGATAGAAGGTGTTACACCGACGGCACCTCGAATCGCCATCGATTGCAGTGTCAGCAGCCAGTTTGCCTCTGCTTTGCTGATGGCATCGGCATCATTGCCCCAAGGTGGAGTGGTTGAATTGACCGATGCGCCGGTTTCCGAACCGTATATTGCCATGACGCTCAATGTGATGGAACAGGCAAAGGTGAATTGGTGTCTGAAGGGTGTTCCTCCTGCCTACTATGTGGAGCATTCCATTCCGCAATGCGATGTTGTCTCGATAGAGAAGGACTGGTCGTCTGCTGCTTTTTTCTTCGAAGCGGTTTCGCTGCTTCCCGATGTGCCTGTTCGCTTGCCGGGTCTGTTGCGAGAGAGTCTGCAAGGCGACGAAGTGGTTCGCGATATCTTTTTAAAAATGGGTCTTACTGTCACGCAAGGCGAACTCTCTGTGGAGTTGAGACGTGAGAAAGAGTTGACCGGTCCTGTTGAATGGGATTTTACACACACTCCGGACATTGTTCCTCCGGTTGCTGTGACTTGTGCCGCACTGGGAATTGAAGCTCGGATGACAGGCGTCGCTGCGTTGCGCTTTAAAGAGTCTGACCGATTGAAGAGCCTTGAAGTGGAATTGAAAAAACTGGGACGTGAAGTGGTTGTTGAGGATGATTGTTTGACAATTCCGGCAGGCGCTCCTTTCACAAAGGAAACCATCGCAAAGGCGGGCACAATCAATGCTCATGGGGACCATCGAATCGCAATGGCCTTTGGTGCCCTTAAAGTAATTAATTCCGATTTGGTTGTCGATACCCCTGACGTGGTAGCCAAGTCGTTCCCCGATTTCTGGAAAATGATGGACCGCCTTAGAGTGGCGCTTTAAAACAAAGATGAGTTTGGCTACACCAGACATTCGTCGAGGCTTCGCTCGATGAGTTCTTTGTCAAGGTGCTGGCCGATGAAGACGAGTTTCTGCATGCGGTCGCCATAGTACTGGTCCCAGTCGCGTTGCAGCTGGGCGTCGCGTTGTAGCGCCTCGCGCAGTTCGTCGGGGGGCATGGTGGCGAACCATCGTCCCGCGTCGCGCAGGCTCACTTGCTTGCCAGCCTGCTCGAAGAGGTAGCACTTTTCTTCTTCTCCCTCGAAGTAGCAAATACCTTTGGTACGGATGATTCCATTGGGCCAATGGCGGGCTACCCAGTTGTCGAAAGCATTGAGGTCGAAGGCTCTGCGGCGGAAGTAGACGTAGGTGCCGATACCGTATTCTTCGGCTTCGCCTTCGTCGTCATGATGGTGGTGGTGATGGTGACCCTCGTCGTGGTGCTCGTCGTGATGGTGGTCTTCATCATGGTGGTGATGTTCTTCTTCGTGGTGAAGGTCGGCTCCGCTCTCCACCTCCTGAATCCATGTGGCTGAAGTGGCGACCTTGTCGAAGTCGAACAACTGCGTGTTGAGTATGCGGTCAAATTCCACGTCGCCGTAGTTGCACTCGATAATCTCGACTTTGGGTTGCAGTGTGCGGACAATCTGGCGGGTGCGGCCCAGTTCCGAAGGGGTTACCTCGGCGGCTTTGTTAAGCAGCACAATGTTGCAGAACTCTATTTGCTGAACTACCAAATTTTCTATGTCTTCGTCGTCAATACCGGGACGGACAAGCAGTTGACCGCCGTCGAACTCGTCGCGCAGACGCAGCGCGTCGACAACGGTGACGATGCAGTCGAGACGCGGCATTACGTTGAATCCCGTCGTCATTACGGGAATCGAGACAAGGGTCTGCGCTATCGGTTCCGGCTCGCAGATGCCGCTGGCTTCGATGACGATGTAGTCGAAACGCTCTGTGTTGCTGATGTCTCTCAGTTGGTTGACGAGGTCGCTTTTGAGGGTGCAGCAGATACAGCCGTTCTGCAGTGCCACAAGGCTGTCGTCGGTCTGGTTGACGATGCCCCCCTGCTGGATAAGGGTCGCATCGATATTCACCTCGCCGATGTCGTTGACGATAACGGCAAAGCGAATGCCGCGGTTGTTGCTGAGAATACGGTTGAGGAGTGTGGTCTTTCCGCTGCCGAGATAGCCGGTGAGCAGCAGTACAGGTATTTCTTTTAGAGTGGTCATGATGCTATTGTTGATAGATTGTAATTTTGAAAGGTTTAAAAGTTTTTCGTTCCTTTTTCGTTGTAGCGGATTTATTATCCTTTTTAAGGGAACAAACGATGAGTTGCGGAAAATATTGTGAATGGAAATACAGATGTAAATCATAGGGGAGGGCAGGAGTCTTTGCAATATTTTCCAAGGGTTGACGTTAATATAAGTTAAAAAGAAATGCTGATATGTCGCAAGTAGAAACCACGGAACTTTTCCGCACCTCGCAGAGCTGGGATGGCGCGGAGCTGCCTGACTACCCGCAGGGACGTCCCGAGCTGGTGTCGATGAAATATGTATTTCCCGCGGGCCGGAAACTGGAATGGCATCACCACGACGTGATGAACTGCGGCGTGCTGGTGCAGGGTGAGCTGACCATCGTCGCCCAAGACGGCACCGAGAAAGTTGTCCACGAGGGGGAAGCTATCGTCGAGATGGTCGGCACCGTCCACCACGGCGAGAACCGCGGTACCAAGCCCGCTGTCCTCTACATGTTCTACCTCGCGCAGAAAGACGTGCCTCTCTCCGTGCAATACCCCGAAATAAAATAGACAAATTGCAAGCTGATCGAGAATCGTCATGATAGAGCAACCTTTTGAATTCGATGCTGTCATCCTGCAGAACGAGGGGATGGATGCCGCCTATGTGGAGGTGCCTTTCGACATCAAGGTGCTCTTCGGCAAAGGCCGACTGGCTGTTCACGCCACCTTCGACGGGGTACCCTACGACGGCCAGATTGTGAAGATGGGGCCGCCTTATTTTATCATTGGCATTAGGAAAGATATCCGGAAACAAATTGGAAAAACCTTCGGCGATACAGTGCATGTGACATTTGAAGAACGATAAGATAGATAAATGAAAAATCAACTCATAGTTTATGGTAGCCGGTATGGCTCAACGAAACGCTATGCCGAACGGCTGGCGAAGATGACGGGGATAGAGGTTGTCGAATATTCGAAGGCAAAGAATGTGGGCGACTACGACCAGATCATCTATATGGGCGGCATCTTTGCCGGTGGCGTCCTGGGACTGAAAAAGACCATTGCCAAGATGAATCCCCGACAGGAACTCGTCATCGCCACCGTGGGCGTGACCGACCCACAAGAAGTGGCATATTTTGAAAGCATCAGAAAGTCAATTAAAGGCCAGTTGCCGGAGGGACTCTATAATGAAGAGAAGGTTTTCCATCTCCGTGGTGCCATTGACTATAGTCACCTTTCATTTGGACACAGCCTTATGATGAAGATGTTCCATTCGATGATGCTAAAAAAGCCTGAATCGGAACTTACCGCAGATGCGAAGGCCATGTTGGACACCTATGGGAAAAAGGTGGACTTTGTTGACTTCAACACTTTGCAAGCAATGGTTGAAATAATCAAAGCATAAGGAAAGATGAAAAATAACACTAAACACTTGACACTAACCACTAAACACACCATCTTTCTTGCCTTGTGCGCAATTTTTTTGTCTTCATGCTCGATTGTCCGGGGCTTGAGAACCGACGGTAAGAACGGTCCCGACATTTTCAGCTTCGAGCAGCGCGAGGTCGACACTATCGCCAATGGTGAATACACTTTCCACTTCCCCGTCGGCAAGCGGGCCGACTGGATCGACACTACGCATTTCCCCAATACGCCGCATCCTTGCGAATACATGACCTACTTGGAGGCGTTCACCAAGGAAAGCAGCACTCAGGGCTTGCTCGTCATCCATAACGACAGCATCGTCTACGAGCGCTACTGGGGCGATTTCTCGGCCGACCGCATGGCCACCATCTTCTCCGTCTCCAAGTCCATCACCTCGCTCATGTGTGGCATCGCGGTTGACGACGGCTACATCCGCAGCATCGACGATCCTGTCACCGACTACCTGCCAGAACTGAAAAAGAAAGATCCGCGATGGCAGCGGCTGACCATCCGCCACCTGCTCGACATGCGTAGCGGGTTGGATTTCGACGATACCTACGACCTCAACTGGAAGGAATTGAGATATCTCAACGCGATGGCACGCCTCAACTACGGCCACGATATATGGAAGCAAATACAAGGACTGAAATTCCGTTGCGAGCCGGGCACCCAGTTCCGCTACGAGAGCATGACGGCGGCGATTCTCGGCCTAGTCATTGAGCGTGCCTCGGGCAAACGTTTTGCCGATTACCTCAGCGAGCGAGTGTGGAAGCCGCTCGGTATGGAGCATCCGGCACTGGTCAATATTGACAGCCGTGAACATGACAATGCGCACACCTTCGGTGGCATATCGACCACCATCATGGACCTGGCCAAAATAGGTCGTCTTTATCTTCATAATGGCATGTGGGACGGCAAACGCATCGTGAGTGAAGACTGGATACGCCAAACCGCCGACTGCGACACCACTTATTATGGTTATCATTTCAACTGGTACAACATCAACTACGATGGTTATATCCGGCCGGAGTATTCGGGCTATTACGCGCTGGGCATCTGTGAGCAGGTGCTCTATGTCAATCCTCACAAGAACCTTGTCATGGTACGCATCGGACTGCACAACCACGGCTACACGCGTATTCCCGTTCTGTTTGAGCAGATGAGTGGCGCCTGGAGGAAAGAATAATCGAGGCCGGTGACAGATGAAAAAAATATTACAATTAATTCGCATATATAACGTTATACACACAAATACACAATTAAAATGAAGAAAATTACATTTGCCTTAATGGCAGCCGCAATCATGTTTGCCGGTTGCAATTCTGGGAGCGCGGACGGCTCGTCTGCAAAGGCTGACGGCGAGGCCGTCGTTTACCTCACCAAAGACATCAGCCCCGAAGGTCTGGTAGCCATCTACAAGGCGTTGGGCGTAGAGGCTAAGGGTCGTGTGGCAGTGAAAATCTCCACCGGCGAAGGCAGCAATCCCAACTACCTCAAGCCCGAGCTTATCAAGGAACTTGTGATGCTCGTCGACGGCACCATCGTGGAGTGCAACACCGCCTATAGCAGCGGTCCCGACGACTTGCAGGACGACCGCAACAACTCGGCCAACCACTGGAAAATTATCCAGCGGCATGGCTTTTCACCGCTCTTCAAAGTCGACATTATGGACGAGGAGGGCGAGATAAGAATTCCTGTCGCCGACACCACACATCTTCGCTACGACATCGTGGGCAGCCACATGGCCAACTATGATTTCATGATTGCCCTCAACCACTTCAAGGGCCACCCCATGGGTGGCTACGGTGGAGCGCTGAAAAACCTCAGCATCGGCTGCGCCAGCAGCAACGGCAAGGCTTATATCCATTCTGCCGGTAAAATGGAAGTGCTTGACATGGAAAAACTCTGGACACCCGAGTTTATCGGCAACCAGGACGGCTTCCTTGAAAGTATGGCTGCCGCTGCACAGGCGGTGGTCAACTACTTCAAGAAGAAGCAGGGCATCATCTACATCAGCGTGATGAACAATATGAGCATTGACTGCGACTGCGTTGACCATCCCGCCCCTGTCAAGCTTGCGGACTACGGTATCCTGGCCTCCACCGACCCTGTGGCCCTCGACCAGGCTTGCGTCGACATCATCAACCAGCAGAAGGTCACAGCGACGAATGATCCCACCGACCTCCTCTCCCGCATTGACCAGCAGCATGGCACCCACACCATCGACCACGCCGCCAAAATCGGCCTCGGAACGAAGAAGTACAAGATTGTTAATATCGACAAATAGTACAGGGTACGCCCCTGCTAATGCAAAGCCGTAAGGATAAAAACCTTTACGGCTTATTTTTTTTTTAAAAAAATAGATAAATCGTTTGCGATATAAATAATTTTTTGTAATTTTGCATCGTGAACGATATAAAATAAATACCCTCAAACAATATATAGATGATTGACAATCAGCTTAAACTGGAAAATCAACTCTGTTTCCGACTCTACACAGCAGCGCGACTTACGATGGGTGCATACCACCCTTATCTCGACCCGCTGGGCATCACATACCCGCAGTATCTAGTGATGCTCTTGCTCTGGGAGCAGGACCGGCAGCCGGTATGTGACATCGCCAAGAAACTGTTGCTCGATACCAACACGGTGACGCCATTGTTGCAGCGCATGGAGAAGTCGGATTTCATTACCCGTACCAAAGGCAAAGAGGACACACGCCAGCGCATCGTCTCACTGACCCCAAAGGGCAAAGACCTCTACAAGCAGGCGAAGCACATCCATGAGGGAATCATTCGTGATGTGGCTCTGAAAACGGGCGAAGAGGAAGAGATGTTGAATATGATTCCCACGCTCGACAAGTTGATTGAGGGTTTGAAAAGAATAAAATAATATTTTAGTAAAATAAATACATTAATCATTTAAAATTATTGCAATCATGACAAAAAAAGAAGCATTGAAACAGTTCGCCATGTTCGGCGCCGCTTGGTTTGGAAACAGCAAACAGCATTTTGCCTTCTCGGCTTACGACCGTTTCAACGGCTGGAACAAGCTGGCCGATAAATGGAAAGAGGAAGCCGAAGAGGAGTGGGTTGAGGCCGAAGAGGTCCTGAATCGTCTGGTGGAACTTGGCTATAAACCCGCTGATTTACAGAAGCTGATGAAGACCATGGAGTTTCCCTTCTACGACGATCCCAAGAAGCAGATCGAGAGCGACTACAACCCCGAGGCCATAAAGATGATGAGCGAGATGGCCGAGGCTTTTGCCGACGACTACATCACCCAGAAACTCATCTACAAGTGGATTGAGGATGAGAAAGCCCACATGGATTGGGAACGCCAGTACCTCAACTACATCGACAAGCTCGGCTACGAGAACTTCCTGACAGAAATGATGTAATACCTTGGAACTAGGTGCTTACATGGCGGAGAGTATCCGCAACATCATGGCGAAAGCCTACCTCAATGTGCTGGGCAACCCGCGCGAGGCGCGCTTTGTGGCTAAGATGCAACGTACCATTAGCAATGCCGAACGGCGGCGCAAGACGCACCTGGAGAAAGAGGGTGTCGCTGTGCCGCCGTTTCTCATTGCCAGCATTGCCATCACCTGCAACCTGCAATGCAAAGGCTGCTATGCCCGTAAGAATGGCATCGCTGGTGATATTCCTACAAAAGAGACTCTCACTCCCGACCAGTGGGGTGCCATCTTCCGTGAAGCCGCCAGGTTGGGTATTAGTTTCTGCTTGCTGGCGGGCGGCGAACCGTTGACGCAACGGAGCATACTGGAAGCCGCTGCCGCCATAGACGACATCATCTTCCCCGTCTTCACCAATGGCACCATGATTGGCGCGGTGTACACAGAATTCTTCAAGCGCAACCTCAACCTTATCCCCGTCATCAGCCTCGAAGGCGAGATGGCGGCTACCGACGAGCGGCGTGGCAACGGTGTATTCCAGCGGGCGTTGCTCTCGATGGAGATGCTGCACAGGGAAAAACTCTTCTTCGGCACCAGCATCACCGTCACCACCGAAAACTACCACGAGGTAACCTCCGAGGCCTTCCTCTCTCACCTTGCTGAGCTGGGTTGCCGGCTGGTGTTCTATGTGGAATATGTCCCTTTTGACGAGAATACCCGCCATCTGGCTTTCTGCGACGAGCATGTGGTCGAGATGGAGCAGATTGTTGAGTTGCGGCGTGAGCAGTACAAGAGCATGATTTTCCTCAGTTTCCCCGGTGACGAGAAAGCCCTTGACGGCTGTATGGCAGCCGGAAGAGGATTCTTCCACATAGGTCCTGACGGTAGCGCCGAACCTTGTCCCTTCTCACCTTTCAGCGACACCAATGCCGCCCGCGACGGACTCCGTGCCGCTATCGCCTCGCCACTTTTCCATAAGATTCGCGACGCCCGCGCACTGGGATGGGAACACACCGGCGGCTGCACCCTCTACGAGCACCGCGACGAGGTGGAAGCCTTATTATTAAACAAACAATAAACGACATGACAACAGCAATCTGTTATTATAGCAAATTTGGCCACACCAAGCAGATGGTGGAGGCCGTCAAAGACATTGTAGGGACGGAGCCCAAGACTGTAGCAGAGCCCATTACTGAGCCGGTCGACGTGCTTTTCCTCGGTGCCGGCGTAATGCTGGGCAAGGTGGACGGCAGCGTGGTTCGGTTCATCAACACCCTCACTCCCGACAAGGTGAAGTGCGTGGTCTGCTTCGGCTCGTGCGCCATCATCAAGTCACCTGTACCGCAGATGCGTAAAGCCATTGAGGCCCGCGGCATCAAAGTCAGCGAGCAGGAGTTCACTTGCCCCGGAGCCATGGGTCCCATCAAAGCCGGTCATCCTGATGCCGCCGACATCGAAGACTTCAAAACATTTGTCAGATCAGTAATCGGCAAATAAACAACTGTAGCGAAAAAGTGGCTGCCGGCCAAGTAAAAACATAGACATAAGCGTAAACGAGCACCTCCAGCGATGGGGGTGCTTGCTGTTTTGTAAGTTTCTTTCCGCTAATCCAAAATTTCTTTGTACTTTTGCATTCCGTAAAATAAAGAACTATGATACAGAAACATTGTCACGAATGCGGAACGGCCTCGTCTGCTCACGCTGTGTCATTGGAACCTCTTCAGAGTGAGGACCGTGAGCAGTTCATCCTTGACAACCAATGGGCGTTCAGGTATGGTGCCCAGATTGAGTTTGGATTGATTGACGAGCGCACGGCGGAGGGTGATGAGGTGATTTCCCGACACACGATTGAGAAAAGCATCGACGATGAGAATGCGGAAACATACCGCATCGTGCAGGATGGCAACTATGTTGGCGGCGTAGTGCTGAAGATAGACAAAGAGGCGGCGAAAGGAGAGCTGGAATTGCTGTTCGTCTCGCCCGAAGTGCATAGTCGTGGTATCGGCCAAATGGCGTGGTGCGAGGTGGAACGTACGCATCCCGAGATACGGGTGTGGGAATGTATCACGCCCTATTACGAGAAGCGCAATATCCACTTCTATGTCAACCGCTGCGGATTCCATATCGTGGAGTTCTGGAACAAGCATCAGCGTGGCCCCGATGTGCCGGCGGAAGAGGCGGACAATTGGAGCGCAGACGACGAAATGTTTGTCTTCCAGAAAGTAATAATCCCGGGGACGTAATGGGACAGGGGTTGAAGTGAACCCTGAAAGTAGGACGATGTGGGTATTGGATTTTGTGCGGGAAAGCGATATTTGTTTTGGTGTGCGGGCAATAAATCCGAAGAATGGGCGTTAGATATGGTGTAATTAAAAATTAATGAACAGATAGCAATGCTTATCGCAGTTAATAATGAAAAGGTGGAACGTGCCGTGTGGATGCCCGATGGCGATATGCCCGCAATAGTAAACGAGGTGGTGACGTTCCACGTGCCGCTGAGGGCACCGTGACACCGTAGTCTTCACGGGTTTTAATGAGGGTTGGCTGATGTCGGCCCTGTGTATTCATTATTAACAATCAACATTCAATGCTGAAAAGATTTTTTTTGGCTATGCTTGCTATGAGTATGGCCGGTGCTATGGTAGCACAAACTACGTTTTCCCTGCAGGGTTCGCTGAAGGACAGCAAGGGGGAACCGATGATGTTCACTAATTGTGTGCTGCTCCATCAAAAGGACAGCGCCTTCGCCTATGGCACGACGAGCGACCTCGACGGGGTGTTCTCGCTTACGGGCGTGAAGCAGGGAGACTACATCCTGAGGATTACCGCCGTGGGGAACGAGACCTGGTGGCAGGACATCACCATCGACAAAGACACGAACCTCGGCATCATCAAAATAAACAAAAACGCCACGCTATTGAAGGCGGTGCAAATCACCGCCAGCCGTCCGCTCTACTCCGTTGACGGCGAGAAGGTGTTCTACAACGTGAGCGACGACCCCAGCGTGCAGAGCGGCAATGCCACCGATGCGCTGCAGAACGCCCCCGGAGTTGAGGTGGACGCCGAGGGAAACATCAAGTACCGTGGTGGCGCGGAGGTGAGCATCTGGATCAACGACAAACCGTCGCACCTCAAGGCCGAAGGGTTGAAGCAGTACCTCAAGTCGCTTCCTGCTGGCACGTTGCAGCGCATCGAGGTCATCGCCCACCCCTCGGCGAAGTACCACACGCAGAACTGCGTCATCAACATCGTCACCACCGCCAAGGTGAAGCTCAACGAGCTGCTGTGTGTGGGCCTCAACGCCAACAGCCGTCCGCAGGTGGGGCCGTGGGTGGATTATGTGTGGGCCAACGAGAAGGTGAGGTTCAACCTCTTCGTCAGCGGCGACTACGACCGCTACAGCGGCGAC
>JAEEGL016801562.1_pt1 | contig 23153 bp, 23 predicted proteins | sample 9134231 | NCBI WGS metagenome assembly JAEEGL01 (sample SAMN16246548, study PRJNA631951) | gut metagenome | biome: gut microbiome; feature: rumen; material: fiber-attached | host: Bos | place: Iran: Karaj | collected 2018-10
GTCAAATATGCAGTGGCATTGAGTTCCGGTACTGCATCTCTGCATCTGGCCATACGTTTGGCCGCCCAGAAGCTGTATCATTCAAACAGTGGTATTACCACACCGGATGGAATGGGTGCAGGCGGAAGCTTATATGGAAAAAGAGTGTTCTGCTCGGATGTGACCTTTGCGGCTACGGTAAATCCCGTGGTATATGAGGGCGGCGAGCCGGTATATATAGATACTGAATACGATACCTGGAACATGGATCCGGTGGCGCTGGAGAAGGCGTTTGAAATATATCCGGATGTTAAGCTGGTGGTACTGGTGCATCTGTACGGTACACCGGCTAAGATGGATGAGATAAAGAAGATATGCGATGCACACGACGCTATTCTGGTTGAGGATGCGGCCGAGGCGTTGGGAGCAAGCTATAAGGGAATTAAATGCGGATGCCTGGGAGACCCGGCAGCGATATCCTTTAACGGGAATAAGATAATAACCGGCAGCAGCGGAGGAATGTTTTTGACAAACAATAAAGAAGATGCAGAGCGTATCCGTAAATGGAGCACGCAGGCCAGAGAAGCGGCAGCCTGGTATGAGCATGAGGAAGTGGGATACAACTACCGCATGAGCAATATAATAGCAGGCCTGGTACGTGGACAGTGGGAACATATAGATGAGCATATAGCTAAGAAGCATGAGATATATGAAAGATATAGGGATGGGCTCAAGGGACTGCCTTTAAAGATGAATCCATATGATGCAGATAACAGCGTACCCAACTACTGGCTTAGCTGTATACTGGTTGATACTGAGGCTATGGCAATGCAATGCAGGGGGGACAGGGATGCGACCTGGAATATCGAAGCCGGCAAGAGCTGCCCGGAAGAGATAATGGAAGTGCTTAAGCAGTATCATGTGGAGAGCCGCCCTATATGGAAGCCTATGCATCTGCAGCCTATATACAGGAACAACGGCTTTGTAACAGCTGATGGTTACGGGCGTGGCAGTAGCAACGCTTATATAGCCGATATGAAATGTGCCGATGCAGGCGCGGATATCTTTAGGAGAGGATTGTGCCTGCCGACGGATATAGGAATGACTGAAGAGGAACAGGAGCACGTGATAGAGCTGATACGGAGGTGTTTCTCATAAGCTATGTATATTTCGTGCTGCGCTTTCCTATCATCTACTATGTGCTGACTATTATAATAGGCGTTGCAATATGGATCTGGAAAAAGAAACTGAGCATAAGCCTGCTGGCAGCATATTGTTTCATGATATATGCTATGGCAGTGTTGCACAGGCCGGTGACGCCGGATGCCACTTACAGGCTGCAACTGTTCTGGTCCTGGAGGGAATGGGACAGGCTGGGATTGCAGATAATAGCTAATATTATAGTATTTATACCCATCGGATATCTGGCAGGGTGTATGTGGAAATGGAAAGGTGCGATATTTGCGGTATCTTTCTCCGTACTGATAGAACTGAGCCAGCTGATCCTGCACAGAGGAATGTTTGAGTTTGATGATATGGTGCATAACACTGTGGGAGCGGGGATTGGTTTGGCGGTGTTGTATGTGGCAAGAAAATGGAAAAAGAATGAATGCTAGAGATTGAATTATATTATGCGCACAGACTGTTATAGGTGATGATAATTGGATGAAAAACAGATAGTAACTGAATTACTAAGATATATAGATGACAGTTTCTATAACTATGCGGTGATGGTAACCGGAGAGTGGGGGATTGGTAAGACATTCTTTGCAAAAGGTGTTTTGAAGCAGGCTATAAATGGACATGAAAAAGCGGCGTTTTTGAAGAATGAGAATTATAAGGAAAGGCAGGTAGAATATATTACTTTATATGGTTGTAAAACGGTCGATGATGTTAGCGCCGCCTTTACAATGGCACTTACGCATGGAACATTAAAGCAACGCGGTGTGACGGATTTATATGATTCTGTTTTGTCAAGATTTAATGAACAAAAAGATAAAATAACTAATGTATTAAAGACAATTGCAGGTGAAATCACACAAAAGTATACTTCCAACAAATTGATGTTTGATGTTGCATCTGAGATATTCTCGTTTAAAGACTACATATTCATCGTAGACGATTTGGAACGTTGTGATTGCAATATTAATGAGGTTTTTGGATTCCTTAATCAGCTTGTAGAACACAAGGAAGCCAAGATGATAATATTTGCTAATGAGGCAGAGATATCTGATTATAGTAAATCCGAAGGTAATCATGATTTTCAGTATTATTATACACTCAATGATAGAGTGAATTGGTCTGACAAAGAGTCAAATTTATTAAGCAATGATAGGACATTAAATGCAGAGAAAATTAGCATAAAGGAACTAGAACGAAGAAGAAAACTACTGTTTCCGGACAAAAATAATAATGATGAATATCATAAGATTAAAGAAAAGCTTGTGGGGATAACACTTGAATACGTTCCTCTATTTGAAGACGTTATAAGCGGGATTATTGAAAATTCGAAGATAGATGATGATATTAAAGCTGAATTGAAGTTAAGAAAAAAGAATTTTATAGATTATATGAATGACCGTAATCATCATAATCTTAGAACATTTCAATTCTTTTTATCTAAGACGGAGTTTTTGCTAAAGGAACTTGAAAAGTTAGAAATAGATAATTATTATATATCGGATGTAAAGAAGGCAGTTGTATGCGATACTTTTCTGTGCGCGGTTGAATATAAAAGTAATTATGAAAATCTGGGGGATCCGTATTCGATTATTTACAGTGAAAGAAATCATATATCCAAAGCTATTGAGGCTTATGTTCGTAAAGGCAATTTTGATGTATCATTATTTGAAAAGGATATTATGGATTTTGTTAAAGGTTTAAAAGATAGTGTTACTGGGGATGATCCTTTAGAAAAGCTTTATAGCTTATATTTTGTAAATAGTGAGAATTGGTGTGTTGAAAGAATCGGTGAATTATTAGAAAATTTGAAGGCGGATAGATATAGTGTAAGGTATTATGCTAAAATACTCATCATTCTAGTAAGACTGGAGAATATGGGATTTAGCAAAGAATACTTGAATGAAGCAAAAGAATTAATGATAAGTAACATAAGGAAAAATCCAAAGGGTGTTAATAGAATTAATGAGGATCTCTTTTTGGTCGATGATAAGGAAACAAAAGCAAGAGTGTTAGAGGTTATTATAAGCTTAAATTCAATAATAGCAAATCAATTTGAAAATGAAAAAGGTTTGACAATTATTGAAATTCTACAGAGTGACGAATGGATAAAAGGTCTTGAAGAGTTCTGTAGCATGACTAATAGGCAGTATATTTTTGATATGCCGGTGTTTTATATGGCGCCAACAGATATATGGTATAATGCTATTCATAAAAGCGAGCCGAGGGGGATTTATGCTTTTAGGCAATGGCTCTATAGAGTTTATCCTAGAACAGAAAAAGTAGAGAGTTTTTATAGGGATATGGATACTTTAAGAGAACTATATGGAAAACTAGATGAGAATGCTGAAGAGGATCTTATAAAGAAGAATTCGATCATTTGGCTTAAGCATCAAATTGAAGAGATTTTTAAGAATAATTCTGCTGATTTAGAAGTGGAAGAAGCATAAATTGAGGAAATTTGGTTCGAAGGTCACGAATCTTAGATATGATTATGAAAAGAGATACTACCGAATTTGAAGAATTATTGAATAAGACAGTGGTCCCGTCAAATGTATCTATTGATGACCAAATTAAGGCTTATAGTACATTACAAGAGACAATAAAGAGAATAATTCCCAAGAGATTGTTCAGATATAGAAACTGTAATGATATGAGCTTTAGCGCATTTGACAAAGACGAGTTATGGGTATCTTCTGCTGATTGTATGAATGATGGATATGATACTAGAGTATTCGTTGATATGGAGAAAATTAATCAGTGGAGAAAAGAATTAAGTGATTTAGCATTGAAGCGTGAATTATTAGAGCAAATTGGCAAGATGCAAAGCGTAAATAAACCGGTAGGTATAGATATTTTGGAACAATTAACCTCTATACCGCAAGAAAAGTACAATGAATTGGTTGATAATGCAATAAAGAAGCTTAACGATGATATAGATTACTATTCTGACAAGATGGCTTCAAATATCCAGAAGACCATGAAAATATGTTGCTTTAGTGAAACTATTGAGTCTCCATATATGTGGGGACTATATGCGGATAATGAGTCGGGATTTGCACTAGAATATGATTTTAGTAATACTCTAAATGCTGAGCCAAAGGCATATGGGAAGACTAGGAACAGTTACATATATCCGGTCATATATAGTAATAAAAGATATGAGTTACCATTGTCGTATGCGCAGTTTTTGATAAGATATTGTAGTATTAATACACTCCTTGTTACCAAAGGGGTATATAATACGAACCCTGAATTGGCTTATTACCTTAGTAGCGGTATATGCCCTGATGTTACAGTACCCACAAAAGCAGCGCTTTATAAATCAAAAGAATGGGAACAGGAAGAAGAATGGCGCCTGTTTTGTACGAGTAATGATGATCAGGATTTTCAGACATCAAAACATGGAGCATGTATAAAGAAACCAACGGGACTATATCTTGGACGAAGAATATCGTCTATAAATGAGAAGATGCTAAAGATTTTGGCGCACGAAAAGGGCATCCCAGTATATAAAATGGAATTAGATGATAGAGTGCCAACATATGAATTGAAAAGTATTCCGATAACAGATGAAAATTAAGAATACGAATAAAGGATGGAGTATATGGCAGATAGTATAAAGTATCAGGTTTTTGTGAGTTCAACATATAAAGATTTGGTAGAGGAGCGTCGGCAAATTCTTGACGTCCTACTTATGGCTGATTGCATACCGGCCGGAATGGAAAGCTTTGTTGCCCAGGATGATGAACAATTCAATATTATTAAGAAGGTAATAGATCTTTGCGATTACTATATTCTGATTTTGGGAAGAAGGTATGGTTCGGTTAGTAATAAAACTGGAATCAGCTATACGGAAATGGAGTATAACTATGCTATTGAAAAGGGAATTCCTGTTTTAGTATTTGCTTTATCTGATGATGCTCCCAATAATAACGCGGAGAAAGAAGAGGATGATATAAAAAGAGGAAAATTAGCTGAGTTTAAAAGTCAAGCTATGACTAATAGGCTTGCCAGTGTATGGAAAGATCAAAGTGATCTCATTGGAAAAGTAGCCATCTCTATAATGAAAGCTAAAAGCGAGATCGCAAGGCCTGGCTGGCATAGGGGAGCGGATAAAGAAAAGCAGGATTTATTAGACGAGATAAATAAACTTAAGGAGGAGAAGGCACAATTAATAGATAAGGGAATTATATCAAATATAGATGAAGTAGAGGAAAAGTTACAAGGAAAGTTTTATGGATCGCTAATAACGCTTCATTTTACAGAGAAGCTAGTGATAATTACATCACATACAACTATTGATAGACAGATTATAGAAGTATCTTTAGATGCATTATTTAAACATATTTCAGTTAGATTAACAGGAAGAAATAGTGTTAAGCAGTTTATAGATGCAATCAGCAGTTATAAGAAGGGTTATAGTGTTGAAGTACAGGATGCACTTATAGTTAAGAATAAGTATGAGCAGTTAGGAATCATACAGTCATATATAGATAGTAGTAAAGAAGAGGTTATTGAGCTTACTAAGCTTGGAAGAGAGATTATGAATAAGCTTAATATGTTATAAATAAAACTACTTTATGATAGTGTAATTATTTGTGATGAGGATATGGTTATTTTCAAAATGAACGGTCGAATTATATATGTGTTAGTTTAAGACGGATAGGTATATATTTGAAATATTAACAATAAGCTTATAGAATGTTTTCGATAATTACAAGTATAGCAACTGAAGTATTACACGGCGGTGGAATAAATGACCAGATTTTTTGACATATTGTTTTCATTAATAGCAATAATAATTCTCTTCCCCTTCATGATCCCCATCATGATCGGTCTAAAGCTTACCGGTGAGCATGACATATTTTACGGTCAGGATCGCTATGGGAAGAATGGTGAGACATTTAAACTATGGAAATTTGCTACAATGCTCCGGAATTCTCCTAATATGGCGGGCGGGTCATACACTGAGAAAAATGATCCGCGTATTCTTCCTATGGGAAAGTTCCTCCGAAAGACCAAGATAAATGAATTACCACAACTGATTAATATCCTAAAAGGTGATATGAGCATTATAGGGTATCGTCCATTGATGTTTAAGCTTTATAAGGGAGAACAGGCGGAGAAGATATATGCGAATACTCCTGGATTGAGCGGAATCGGATCAGTTGTATTTAGGAATGAAGAAGAAATAATGCAGAGATTTGAAACCAAGGAAGAGAAAGATGAGTTTTATCACACTCACATTATGCCTTATAAAGCCGCACTAGAGGTGTGGTATTCGGAACATAAGAGTTTAGGGATGTATTGGAAGTTAATTTTTCTGACTGTTGATTCGGTTTTGGGCGGAAGTCGTTGGAAGAAGAGTCTTAAAGGACTGCCGGAAATACCAGAAGCGTTGAAAGATTTGATATGAAATGTGATAAAAGGTTAGAGATGGAATATGTTGTTTTCTGTGTTGAGGATGGAAATGTGGTAAATAGAAATCCGGCGAAGCAGGTGAAATGCTAGATGAAAGATAATCCTTTAATTAGTATCATAGTTCCAATCTATATGATTGACAGATATGTTGGGCTATGTGTTGAAAGTATACTAAATCAAACATATAAGAATCTTGAGATTATCCTTGTTGATGATGGAAGTAAAGATAGATGTTCGGAAATATGTGACTTGTACGCATCAAAAGATAATAGGATAAAGGTTATTCATAAATCAAACGGTGGATTAGTGAGTGCACGTAAGGCTGGACTCCAACAATCTAATGGAGAGTATATTTCTTATGTGGATGGGGATGATTGGATTGGACCGGGGTTTATAGAGGGGCTTTATCGGGCAACAGAAACATCTGAAGCAGATATGGTTTGTGCCGGATATACCAGAAGTCTTTTTGATCAATCTGTATCTATAAAGGATACAGTGGATGCAGGGATTTATGAGGGGGGAAAGCTGAAGAGTTTATGGAAAGTTATGGCGTCAAACCCTCCTTTTTTCAGACCCGGAATAAGCACGTTTTCATGGTGTAAGCTATTTAAGAGGGAAATACTGCTGGAAGTACAGAGTATTGTTGATAACCGTATTGCTAATGGTGAAGATGCAGCAGTTACATATCCTGCACTATTGAAGAGTAAGAAGGTAGCTGTTATAGATAACGTAGCTTATCACTATCGCCAAAGGGAAGATTCAATGCTTAAACAGAAAACCGGGTATAGTGGAGAAGCTCAGCAGCTTAAATACCTATATGATTATATGATTCGATGGAGTAAGGATACGGATGAGACACTAAACATCAGAGAACAGATCACCGATTATGTTCTCGCATTAGCTCTTATGAGATCAGGCGGTAGATTGCCCCATGCTACATATAGTGCATTTGATACTTCATATTATGACAAGGATGTAATCGTATACTCGGCAGGCACATTTGGTCAGCAGTTAATAAATAGGTTTAAGGAAACAGAGCATTGTAATGTTGTCGCGTGGATCGATGACGACTATTGGGAATATAGAAGATGCTGTTTAAATGTTGATTCTGTGGAGAGCATAACGGGATTATCTTATGACTATGTTCTGATTGCTTCAGTAAACGAGATTGTAATTGAGAAAATTAAAGCAAGATTAAGAGATCTTGGCGTTAGTGAAAGTAAATTACTTACTGTGACTTTATCAGAAAATAAAGTAGAATTATTAGCAAAATTCCTTGATGTTGACGCGATTAAGGCGGAGGAAGATAAAAGAAGGAGGAGAATCACATCACATGCTTGAGTTTAAGAATAAAGTTTTGAGTAGTAAAGGACCGGCATTATTCGCTGTAGGGCAGGCTGGATTCATTGTAAAAAGCAAGTCAGGACAATTACTTGCTATCGATCTCTACCTTTCTAATTGTGTAGAGAGACTCGAAGGACATAAGGGGTTTAAACGATTACTTCCTCAAATATTGGATGCTACTGACTTAACGTTTGATGTTATTATTTGTACGCATCCTCATCTTGATCATTTCGATATTGACGCGGTTCCTGAAATGGTTAGCAAAGGTGGCCAGCTGTTATGTTCAGTTGATTGCGAAAAGCTGATAAAACAACTCCAGATGGAATACTATAATGATTCAATATCTTATGTTAGACCTGGAGATAAAGTGGAATTAGGTGACTTTGATATCACATTCGTCAATTGTGATCATGGACAGGGAGCTCCTGATGCAGTCGGCGTGGTAATTAAAGTTGACGGCAAAACTATCTATGAAGTTGGTGATAGTTGTTTGAGACTTGATAGAGTGGATGAGATACCGGCGGGGCTCGATATCTTAATTTCTCCAATCAATGGTATGTATGGAAATATGAATAGTGAGGATACGGTTAAACTTGCTGAAAAATTGAATCCGAAGCTTACAATACCTTGTCATTATGGAATGTTTGCATCTCATGGTGGAGATCTTAAGCAGTTTTATGATTTGACAGTAGAAAAAGGTGTGCCGGCGTTAATCATGCAGCAAGGTGAGGAATATAAGCTGTAATAAATTGAGACAGTTTAACAATATAAATATAGCTAAGGGGGATAGAAGAATGTCAAAGGAATTTGAAGGGAAAAAACTTTTAATACTTGGAGCAAATCCTGAAACTATACCATTAGTTCAAATGGCTAACGATATGGGAATTAAAACAATAGTTGCATCAGCAAGTGAAACTGAGGCAGCACATAAGTATGCATGGAAATCATATACCTTCCAGGGGTTAGATGCGGGGCCGGTCATTAAGATAGCTACGGATGAAGGTGTTGACGGCATTTTAGTTGGGGTGGCTGATATACTTGTGCCCACATATTGCAAGGCATGCGATGCTCTTAATCTTCCTTGTTATGCAAGTCAAGAGATAGTAAATGTATTCAGTTTTAAAGATGTATTTAAATCTACCTGTGAAAGATATGGTGTCCATGGTATTCCTGAATACTATCTCGATGCAGATATGAAACAGGAGGATCTTGATAAGATTCAATATCCTGTAATGGTAAAACCAGTTGATAATGGTGGTGGAGTCGGAATGACCGTAGCTTATAATGAAGATGAACTTCGTAAAGGTGTTGAAACAGCGTTGAATGCATCACATGTTAAGCGTTTTATTGTAGAACGTTATATGCAATGTGATGATATGGGCATGTATTATACATTCAAAGATGGTTATTGCTCTGCATCTTGTATCTACGATCGTTATACCACGGATGAACAGCCTGGATTAAGCCGTGTATGTCTTGGCGGAACGTATCCGTCAAAGCATCTTGATGAGTACTTTGAGAGAATGCATCCTAATGCAGTAAGATTATTTAAGGAAATTGGTATCGAAAATGGCGTATTGATGCTTTCGGGATTCTATGAGGATGGCGAGTTCTATGTATATGACACAGGCTTTCGACTGCAGGGCGAAGCACCACATCTCCTTATGAAAGCCATTCATGGTTTTGATCAGCGTGAGATGTTGATTCGTTTTGCACTTACAGGATCTGAGGGCAATGTGAATTTGGAAGAAGATGATGATACACGATTAAGAGGTAAGTGGGCGGCTACTCTCTGGTTCTTGCTTAAAGAAGGAACTATTAAATCTATACAAGGACTTGAAAATGTAGAAAAAGATGAGAAGGTTGTTGCTAACATTCAGCGACTTCATGAAGGAGATACTGTGCTTCCAGGATGGATAGGAAATGAAAAGCAGGTATTAACAAGACTTTATCTTGTTTGCAATAGCAAGATGGAGTTAGCGGATACGTTGAAATACTATATGAATACTGTTAAGGTTATTGATGAAGATGGTAACAATATGCTCTTGAAGGGCTTTGATGTAAACAAGGCTTTGGAACTTAAGTAATTCTTTTGGAAGCTTCTTTGAAGCTATTACTGAGTTGGGGAGAGTAATAACAGGAGGAGATAGGCGAATGGAACTTGAAAGATTACATGACAAGGTAATTGTTATTTCAGGTGGAACCAAAGGTGTTGGTAGAGCATTTGCGGAAGTGGCCGGGCGAGAAGGGGCTAAGGTTGTTATAGGTGGTCGTGATGAAAAAGCCGGGAAGGAAGCGGTTAGAAATATTAGAACATTTGGATCAGATAGTATTTTTGTTCATACTGATCTTTTGAAGGTCAAAGATTGCAAGCATTTGTTTGATATTGGCTATGAGACTTTTGGTAGGATTGATGGGTTCTTTAACTATGCTGGAGTGACTCCGGTTAGCCCCTTGGATACTTGTGATGAAGAAACATTTGACTGGGTAACCACAGTGAACTATAAAGCAGCGTTTTTTTGTTGCCAGCAGGCAATTAAGTATATGAGGATGAATGGTGGTGGAAGCATAGTACTTACTGGTTCAGCACATGCTTGGGGGGGGCAGAAGGATAGGGCAGCGTATGCTATGACGAAAGGTGTTCTTAGAATTCTCAACGAGCATATCGCTCATCAATATGCTACAGAACAGATAAGATGTAACTATCTTACACTTGGATGGACACCTACAGAAGGTGAAGTGAGCCTCAGAATTAGTCAGGGGGAAAGTGAAGCAGAGCTTAGAAAGAGGGCGGCTGACATATTACCTATGGGACGAATGTGTGAGAGAAACGATTATATGGAAGCGTTAATTTATCTGATGTCTGATGCAAGTGCTATGATGACAGGATCTACGTTTAGGCTTACAGCGGGGGAGTATATTTAAGTATGGATTGGAAAAGACTTTGGAGAACGATACGTCTTTGGACAAGTATGAATAGAAGCTCTTATATTCGTAGAACACGGATATTCGCTGAATTTGGAGAAAACAGTTCGATGTCTTCTAGAAAAATTCCTTTATATCCAGAATTAATTAGTATTGGTAACAATGTAAGGTTAGCTGCGAATGTTACACTTATAACACATGATATGATTCATGCAATGCTTAATAATCGGAATAACGTTGATTTTCAAAAAAGAGGGGAAACTGCTGATTATAAGGAATATATGGGGTGCATAAAAATTGATGATAATGTTTTTGTTGGGGCAAATAGTACGATATTAGCAGATGTTTACATAGGTTCTAATACAATTATAGGTGCTTGCTCTCTTGTTAATAAGGATTTAGAAGGGGGGTTTGTATATGCAGGAGTACCAGTAAGAAAAATATGTACATTTGACGAGTTTGTTAGCAAAAGGCGATTAAACAATTCATATCCTGCACAATTAGGACGTATAGGGGACTCCGTTGAGAAAGAATTGGCAGAATTCCTATGGAAGCGGTTTTATGATAATAGAAGTAATGAGTTAAAGAAGGGGCAATAAGTTTTTATGGCAGAAATAACAACTGGAAGTTCATTATTCTATTTGGGACTTTCAATTATAGTGCTGGTAAATTGCATTCTTGCAGAAAAATATAAACAAAAGATATTTCCGACTTTAATTGTAATTATACTTTCGTTTGTTGCTGGATTTAGAGCTTATACGGTTGGAAGTGATACACTTGTATATGTACAATTCTTTAATTATCCGGAAAGCATTAATACATCTGTGAAATCTCCTTTTTTTACGATTGTCTGTAAGATTCTAATGTTTATTATACCTAATCCTACTTTTCTTTTCTTGGTTTTTGCAGTTATAATATATGGACTTATTACGTTTAGATTATGGGAATTGCACGATAGAATATCTTTTACATATTCATTTATGACTTTTTATTGTTTGTATTTTTTTGAAACAATGAATGGACTTAGGCAGTTTTTAGCGGCAGCAATTATGTTTTGGGGAAGTAAGTACATTTTACAAAAAAAATATGCTAAATTTATCACATGTGTATTGATAGCAACAGCATTTCATTCTACTGCAATAATTGGGTTGGTATATATTTCATCGGAATTATTTGAATGGAAGAACTTAAGTAAACGAAAAAAGCGTTTTTTTCTATCCCTTATCGCTGTTGGTATTTTGGCAAGCCTGTATCTTATGCAGACTGGTTATATTGAAAACAAGTTGAGCTTATATACACACTACTTGGGGGAGTCGTCAACAAGCAGAGGTTTAAGAATGTTGACATTAGTAGCGATATTTGTTACATCACTATTTTTATATAAGCCAGGAAATGTTGGTGAATCAACTTGTGAATCAGAGTCTGAATTACGATCAATACGATTGTACTATGCGATTGGTTGTGGAATTGGGATAGCATTTCAAGCTACAAAATTTGTCGTGAGGCTTAATTGGCACTATGCACTATTTTTTGGTATGTATTTTGGCTTTTTGGCAAAAGAAAGACGCCAATTGAGTAGATTGATTCTAAAAGCCATGATGCTATTTGTTTTAATATATACCATAATCAACTACATATGGTTTTTAAATGGATCTTTCCATCACCCCTATCATTTTGTGTGGGATCAATAAGTGCTAAACAATGTATTAATAGAATAAGGTGAACGGAAAAAGGAGTAATTTATGGAAAATGAAAAGATAATTGACATGAAGGCTATGCATGAAGTGCAATTAGGTAATTTAAAGGAGTTAGACAGAGTATGTAAAAAACACGGTATTAAGTATTATTTGGCATTTGGTACATTGATTGGAGCTATAAGGGACAATGGTATTATTCCTTGGGATGATGATATAGATGTAGTAGTTACAAGAGCGGATTATAATCGCCTTCTTAGTATAGATAAGTCAGAATGGAATGCTCCATATTTCTTGCAATCTTTTGAAACAGAACCTGACAGTGCTATTACATATATGAAGGTAAGAAACAGTAATACCACTTTAATAGAGAAACATCTACAAAAACTAGATATCAATCATGGTATTTCAATTGATATTTATTCTATGGTTAATGTCCCGGATAATCCAAGAGATCGGCGTAAGCAACTGAAGTTTTTTAAAGGATTTATGTTATTTACAGCTAACCAACCCGCACAAAATCATGGCCTTTTTTATAGGATGGCCAGTGGATTGCTGTTATTTGTTATTCCCGTTGGAGTTAGAAAAAAACTAAGAAGTTATTGCGAAAAAAAAATGTTGAAATATCAAAATGAAAAGACGAATGAGTGTATTGTTTTAGCAGGATTTAATGGATTGAAAAGGACAATAAAAAATGAGTTTTTTAACAAGACGCTCTACCATAAATTTGAGGACACAGAATTTCCAATTCCTGGGGGGTATGATGAATGGTTGTCTACAAGATATGGGGATTATATGAAGCATCCCCCTAAAGAACAACAAAAAATGAAAGTGGATGGATTCGTTTTAGTGGATGCTGAACATCCTTATACAGAATATAGAGGGAAGTACTATTTCCCTAAAAAGAAATAAATTTCATATTTTCAAAGGAGGAAAACAACATGAAGCTAATTGATTTTGAAACTATCAAAGGACTCGGTATTTCTGCAGAACAGAGTTATGAATGGATTGATTTTGTCCTTAGAAATAGAGATAAATTTGTACTACCTACGAAGGTTCGTATTCCACTTGAGGGAAGTGATTATTGTAATTTGATGCCTTGCTCAATGCCGGAGAATAAATTTTTTGGACTTAAGGTAATTAATAGAAGTGAATTAAGAAGAAAGAATGGATCATTAAACCTTGATTCTCAGATTTTACTTTATGATTATGATTCAGCCGACCTAAAAGCAATTATGGATGGTAATTATATTACGACAATCAGGACAGCGGCTGTAGCAGTACATTCTGTCCTTAATTTTTCAAAGGATTTTGAATCCATAGCTATGATAGGATTAGGGAACATAGGTGTTGCGATTGGCGATATTCTTTTTGAATTAGAAAAGGGGAAAAAATATACCGTAAAACTGTATAAATATAAGGATCACGCAGAGAGATTTATAGAAAGATTTAAGAAGTATAGTAACATTACATTCTTGATTTGTGAAGATATAAACGAGTTAATGACAGATTCAGATTTAATAATATCTTCAGTAACGTATGCCGAAAATGATTTTTGTGATCCGTCTATATATAAGCAAGGTTGCACAATTATTCCAGTTCATATGCGCGGATTTATGGAATGTGATATAGCATTTGATCATGTTATAGTTTCCGACATGATTCGTGCAAAAGGTTTTAAGTATTTTGATAGTTACAAAAAAGTGACCCTTACAGATGATATATTAGCAGGAAAGGAAAAAGTCAGAGAAGAAAAAACAGAACGAGTTCTTATTTATAATCTCGGATTGGCTATTACGGATCTGTATTTTGCTTCAATGATATATGAGATGGTTGAGGGTAAAAATATTCAAGCTATGAGGCCATCGACCAACTTCTATGTTTAATTGATAGGTTATTGTAAAGATATGAGTGATTACATTTTCTTATTTGATTTAGATTCGACAATTACAAAAAAAGAGATTCTTCCTACAATTTCTGAACGTATTGGAAGAGAAAAGGAAATGCGTGAGTTGACTGAAGCAACTATGCGGGGGGAGATTCCTTTTAAGACTAGCTTTCTTAATCGGGTAGAATTACTTAGTTCGGTTGATGTTTCGGAGGTTAATAGACTTGTGGCAGATATACCTGTTAATGATAGTATTGTTGATTTTGTATTACATAACCAGGATAGATGCTATGTGGTAACGGGAAATCTGGATGTTTGGATTAGTGGTCTGATGAGAAGAATAGGGCTAAAGCACAACTATTATTGCTCTAAGGCTAATGTTATTAATGACCGTATAATGAAAGTTATAAGTGTAGCAGATAAAGAGTTGATGACAAAGCAGTTTGTTCAACCAGTGGTTGCTATAGGAGATGGAGATAATGATTCTGGAATGGCTAGAATGTCGCATTTAGCTATAGGGTTTGGAGGAGTTAGGGCTATCGCACCATCATTACTACGATGTATCGACTATGCGTTTTATGATGATCGTAGATGTGCTGACTTCTTATCGACGCTCTTATAAGGAGAAAGGAACTATATGGAAAATGATACATCTGTGATTATCTGTTGTGCAGGTATGGGAACAAGACTTGGGATTGGTGCAACTAAAGCGTTAGTAAAAATTGATGGTAAACCATTAATTATTCATCAGTTAGAGCAATTATATGAATTTGATGATATTAGGATTGTAGTTGGATTTCAAGCTGAAAAAATAATTGAAGTTGTTAATTCATATCGCAAAGATATTATGTTTGCCTTTAATTATGATTATCAGAAAACGGGAACGATAGATAGTCTTGAAAAGGGAATAATAGGGGCAAGAAAGTATACAATTGTTCTTGGTGGGGATATGTTTATTCATCCAGAAGATTTCAAACGGTTTCTTAAAGTCGACCAGCAATGTGTAGCTTATTCAAGACTTAGATCATCTGAACCCGTTCTTATGGAAATAGACAAGAATAAAAATGTTATTTCTTTTTCAAACAGAAAGGGACAGGTTGAATGGTCAGGGTTGGCAAAGTTTAAGTCTAAGGATTATAGAACTGGATATAAATATGTATATGAAATGTTAGCAGGTTTATTACCATTAAAATCGTTTGAAATAAGATCCATAGATATAGACACAGCAGAGGATTACGAAAAGGCTGTAGAATGGGCGCATAATAACTATTCGAATTCTATGTTATCTGGAGGAAGAACTTGATGAAAATACTTACATTTGGTGTATACGATTATTTTCATTTAGGACACTTACGATTATTCAAGCAGTGCAAGCAGCACGCTGATTATTTAGTCGTGGCTGTTCAGAATGGGGAATACATTAAGAAATTTAAGCCGGATGCAAAAGTTCTTTACAGTACGGAGGAAAGAGTTGAGATCCTAGAGGCACTTAGGATAGTTGACAAAGTTGTGGTTTATGATACCGTTGGAGTGGCAGCACTTGAAAAAGTAGACTTTGATATTCTTGCTCTTGGCGAAGATCATATCGGGGCAAGGTTTGATGAAATCACAGATTGGTGCAAGGAACACGGGAAAGATATAGTAAGGCTTAAAAGGACTCCGGGAATCGCATCATCTGAAATAAAGGAACAATTATCTGGATGTGGACAATAGTCTAATTGTGAATGAATGTTGGAGAATATGGGATGTCTTTGGATATTAGTGTTGTAGTTCCTGTATACAATGTTGAAAGATATTTGGATAAATGCATACAAAGTTTGATTAATCAAGATTTTGATTCATACGAAATTATCTTAATAGATGATGGATCGACGGATAAAAGCCCATATATTTGTGACGGATATGAAAAGAATAGTAAAAGAATTAGAACCATACATAAAGCGAATGGTGGGTTGGGTGATGCAAGAAATTATGGCGTAAAGAATTCTTTTGGCAAATACGTAACATTTGTTGATTCAGATGATTATGTTGAGAAAAAATATCTGTCAAATTTATGGAAACTAATATCGACATATTCAGCAGATATTTGCATTACTAGGATTAAAAGGGCTAATGAAAATCAAGACGTTGTTCCCCATGATTGTGGAGAAACGTATTGTTTAGAAAAAAGGGAAGCAATTTGTTCAATGTATTCTCATCAAGGATTTGGATGGTCTGCATGTGGCAAATTATTCAAGCGTGAATTACTAATAGAACACCCCTTTCCATCAGGTTATTATGAAGACTGTGCGGTGATGTATAGGATTCTTGATGATTGTGAAAAAATAGCAGTTGGAGACTATCTATATAACTATCATTACATAAACCATGAGGGCAGTATTCTTCAAAGCAGACTAAGTGATAAGCACTATCGTATATTTGAAATATGTGAAGAATTTGATTGTTTTATCAATAAAGAATATCGGGACTTGTATTTTTTGACACTGCTCTTAAAAAGATCCGCAATTACTCAAATGCTATCTTGCCAAAGAATGGAATGGGGCGAGTACAATTCTATTTTTATGAAGTATAGGAGCTTATTTCGAAGACACATAAGAACTATACTTTCAAATAAAAATATATCCAGTACTAATAAAATAATGCATTTACTTTATTGTACAAATCCAATAGTTATTAGAATTTTAAATTTGAGAAAAAGGAAGTAGCTGTATTCAATACAATTATATATAAAGGAATGACGATTCATGTCCTCAAAATCATTAACAAGGAATGTGATATTCAACGTTATATACACTATATCTAATATGCTTTTCCCACTTATTACATCTATGTGCGTTTCAAGGATATTAGGTGCAGATGGGATTGGAAAAGTTACAGCGGCTCAGACATATGCATCTTATTTTGTTACAGCTGCCACGATGGGATTGCCCATCTATGGAATTAGAGAGATTGCAAAAGCGCAGAAAAGTGATAAGTTAAATGCTCTGTATTCAGAGTTGATGGCATTAAATTTTATTTCTACCAGTGCGGCATTACTTATATATTATATTACTATTTCGTCGATAGGGAAGTTTCAAAGTAATTATATATTATACATGGCTTGTAGCCTTCAAATATTTTTTTGTTATTTTAACAATGATTGGTTTTATCGTGGTTTTGAGGAATATAGATACATTTTGGTGAGAAGTATTATTATCAAAGTTATATCTTTGATATGTGTATTGTTATTTGTTAGGACTAAGCAGGATTTTGTTGTTTACGCATTTATTAGTGGCGTTGCAATTGGTGGAAATTACATCATAAATTTTTTCCATGCAAGAAAATACGTACATCTTTCTTTAAAAGGAATCAGAATAAGAAGACATTTAGCTCCTATAGCTATTCTTGGGATTAGTGTGTTTCTAGAGAGTATTTATGGGAAAATAGATGTTTCCATGCTGGACATTATGTCAGGAGAGCATGCGGTCGGGATATATAGTTACGCTCATAAGACAATTAATCTTATTCTTACTGGAAGCACAGCAATTACAACAGCATTTATGCCAAGGCTTAGTTATTATTATAAGAATGATATTCAAAAATTTACAGAAGTGCTAGGGACAGGTATAAATGTTCTAACATTCATAGTTTTTCCTATTGCAGTGGGGACATTTATACTTGCACCTACATTGATGGGGATTTTATATGGAGCAGATTTCATCCCCGCTGGCGAGATCGTTCGCATTTTTACTGCAATTCTTCTGATTAATAGTTACAGCAATATTATATGTTATCAGGTAGTTATATGTACATCACATGAAAGGGCAAGACTACCTGCCGCAATTATCGCATGTATTATTAATATTATTGCTAATCTTGTGTTGATTCCTGTTATGGCAGAAAAAGGAGCGGCGATAGCATCAGTTTTAAGCGAGCTGATATCAAATGCTTATTTGTTTGTTTGGATAAAGAAGAGTGTTAAAATTCCATTAAATAAAAAAGCATTTAGAGATGCCATAATTACATCTGCTATAATGGCAGTGCTTGTTTGGCTATGTAGCATATTACCTTTAGGGAATATTGTGATGTGTATTGTATCAGTATTTGTTGGCGTGATTTGTTATTTTCTTATTAACTATATTTTGCATAATGAAACATTGTTACTTTTTATGAAACGTTTAAGCTTTATAGACAATAATGAAGGGTAGGAACGGATGAGAGTACTTCTAGTAGGTGAGTTTAGTGGATTTCATATTAATCTAAAGAGGGGATTAAAGGCAATTGGTGTTGATTGTACGTTAGCAGCGAATGGTGATGCGTGGAAAAAAATAGATGGGGCAGATTTTAAGTTGTATACTGAACCAAGAAATACAGTTTTAAGCAAAACAATTCATAAGATAATTGAGGCATATTTACGACGAAGGAGACTATATGGTTATGATATAGTGCAGATTATTGATCCACGTATTTTTCACTCATATATTGCTATTCCGATGTTTAAGGCAATTCGCAAGCATAATAAAAAAGTTTTTGTTTCTGTCCCGGGAGATTGTTTTTCTGAATTTGAAGTATATAAAGCTGGAAAATTTAAGTACTCTATTTTCGATGATAATCCTACATTATGTAAGATCTATGATGGGAAAACAAAGGCATCTCAGAGATTAAAAGAACAAGAGGAATATATATATAATCATGTTGATGGCATTATACCTATTTTATATGAATATGCAGTAGGGGTGCGAAATCGAAAAAATACATTAGATACTATTCCAATGCCGTTTGATTGTTCAAAAGTAGAGTATCATCCCAATATTGTAAAAGATAGAATAGTAATCTTTCATGGGATTATTCGTGAAACTACGAAGGGAAGTAAATATATACGCGAAGCCTTAAAAATAATAGAAGAAAGGCATCCGGACGAAGTTGAAGTAGTTATTGATGGAAGAATGCCATTGAACGATTATTTAAAACTTCTTCAAAGAGTTAATATTTTGGTGGATCAGTGCAAAGAACAAGGCTACTCGATGAATGCCTTGTATGGAATGGCTGAGGGAAAAATAGTTATGAGTGGTGCATCCGAAGATTCTACTAAGGAGTTGAAATTGGCGTATTGTCCAGTAGTACATATAGAACCGAATGTTGATCAAATAGTACATCAATTAGAATATCTAATTTCAAAAAAAGATAGTTTTGTGCAAATGGGCGAAACGAGTCGAAAGTTTGTTGAGGAATATCATGATTGCAAGAGAATTGCTCAGCATTATCTTGATTGCTGGATAAGGGAGGTGGAACATACATGATTATGCCAAATAATCTCGGCAGACAGTATAGTATTCATGCCGAGGAATACAAAAGGAAAGCGTGTGAAGTTCTTGATTCGGGATGGTATATCCTTGGTAAGGAAGTCACAGCATTTGAGAAAGAGTGGGCTGAATATATAGGCTCCCAATACTGTGTAGGACTTGCATCTGGACTCGATGCTTTATGGATTAGCTTTAGACTCCTAAACATTGGTGCAGGAGATGAGGTTATTGTTTGCGCTAATGCATATATTGCCTGCGTGATGGGCATTACAATGAACGGTGCAACACCGATTTTTGTTGAACCGGATGAATATGACAATATTGATGCAGATAAGATTGAGGAAGTAATAACAGATAAGACAAAAGCAATACTTGCCGTACATCTCTATGGTCAGGCCTGTGATATGACTAAGATTATGGATATTGCCCATAATCACAATCTAAAAGTTGTGGAGGATTGTGCTCAAAGCCATGGTAATCATTGGCAAGGAAAGACCGTAGGTACATTTGGGGATGTTGGATGCTTTAGTTTCTATCCAAGCAAGGGGTGTGGTGCGTTTGGAGATGCCGGATGTATTGTGACCGATGATGAGGAACTGGCTAAGCTTTTTAGGGTCTTCCGTAACTATGGTTCTGAGAAACGCTATCATAACATGATGGTTGGAAGCAATAGCCGACTTGATGAGATGCAGGCTGGACTATTGAGGGTTAAGCTCAAACATCTTAATGAGTTTAATGAAGAGAGATGTAGAATCGCTAAGAAGTACTATGAAGAGATTAAGAACCCTCTTATCCAATTTCCAAAGATTCGTCCAGGAGCTGATTCCACATGGCATCAGTTTGTTATACATGTTCCGAGGTATAGAGATGAGCTGATGGAGTATTTGAAGGATCATGGGATAGGGAGCTTGATTCATTATCCCATTCCACCACATCTTTCAGAAGCATATGCATATCTTGGTCACAAGAAGGGTGACTATCCTATTGCAGAGAAATATGCAAACGAAGTTCTTAGTTTGCCTATGTATAACGGAATGACTGATGAAGAACAGCAAATTGTAACGGATACCATTAATTCGTTTTTGGGATTGGAGGTTTAATCATGAGTTTGAAAGATCGTTGCCCCGTAATTCAGTTTAATGACCTGGGAGATGAGAGGGGGAAACTGGTAGTTGTCGAAGGAGGCCAGAGTATACCATTTGATATTCAGCGTGTTTTTTATATATATGAATCTGATGATACTGTAGTAAGAGGCCAACATGCCAATAGGGAATCTGAATTTGTCCTAATTAATGTAGCGGGTAAAAGTAAGGTGAGAATTACAGATACACATGAAGAGTTTATTGTGAATTTAGATCAACCTATGATAGGTGTTTATATTCCCAAAATGGTATGGAAAGACATGTATGATTTTAGCTCTGATTCGGTCTTACTTGTACTTGCAAGCACTCATTATGATGGTAATGAGTATATTAGGGATTATGAAGACTATAAAGAAATAATGAGGCGAGAGGCTAAATAATAATGAAGGGGATTATTTTAGAAGGAGAAAAGGGGATGAGGTTGCATTTATTAACTTTGGTGATAAGAAAACAATAGATCCTTGTATGTGATAAACCAAACCGTAAATGCAAATGGTGTGAGCATTTATCATTATCTAATTTTCTTGCATGAGAATGCGCCTGCCTTCGCAACCATGGATGAAGAGCTTGAAAAATTGGCACTCTGGAATCATGTAGTTAAGTATGAGATCCATAGCAGATGGTGGTTTTTATTTGCTATCATGACACTGAATTATTTACATTTATCCATTATCTGCAAACTTATGTTTTCACGGTCTGTCTCTCGAGACACGCCTGACACTTTTCAACAATAGCCTTACCATTAGTCTGACCTGACACGGTGAGTGATTTGATTCATAATATCCTCCATCTGTCTGCTCTGAAAAAAATTTTTTTTGCTTTTCTTGAGTATGACAGAAATATTGCAATAATTGAAGGCAGATGTTTTGAAGTTTACCAATGGGAGCGTTCTCAGGGAGAACTGACTCCATGTATGCTTTGTTTGCTAAACATTTCCAGTAGCAATAAGCATAGCGGAAAACATTGTTCTAGGTTCACCAGTCTTTAACGGTTAAAACGCTCTCTTTCTACTCCTGAAAGAAAGCGGTCCATTTAGTAAGAGAGTTTGGTGATATTTTTTGTGGCGTTAATGAGAGAAGCCCCTTAAGTTGGTTATAAAAATTGTACAGGTCGCATTGTTTGTTGGGTGAGAGTATCTCATGATGTGCTATAATAGAACGGTATCGGAAATTGAGGACTTTCTTTGCGAGCACTTTTGATATAATCCGCATTTTATTATACAATAAATACGCACCGTAACAGAATATGCTGATTTAATCTGATTAAGATAGTATTTGTTTTAAAATTAATAAAGAGTAAGATGTAACATAATTAAACGCCTATTTTGAGGGATAATATAAAGTGAAGGATTTTGCGTGTTTTATTGATGCTATTATAAATAATCTGAGGAAAAATATAGAATACAAAGATGATGAAAAAAAAATAAGCAGGATGATTAAGCTGGCTAAGCTAGAAAGTATATATAATCGTACATATATTGATAATACAATTGAAAAAAATATATGTAAATTATCTATTACTAATCCTTACAATGAGTATGATGATGATTTCCAATCAGAACAACGCATTCTGTTTTACGATGGAATTGGTTGTGATGTTCGAGGATTAGCTCTTTTATATTTATCGGCGTTAATTGAACTAGAATATAAGATTATATATGTTACAGTATCTAGAAAAGACGAAGATCAACCGCAAGTCATAAATCTTTTAAGAAAAACAGGTAATAAAGTAATTCATTGCAAAGGTAAAGAAGGAACAAGGCTGTCATATTATAGAAAAGCTATAAATAAAGAACGTTTTACGAGAGCCTTTTTATACACATATCCATGGGACGTAGAAGGGGCTATTTTGTTCTATGAAATGCAGGGTAGGTGTAAGAGATATTTGATTAATCATAATGATCACTGTTTTTGGGTTGGGCGATTGAGTTTTGATTATTCTATTGAATTTAGGGAATATGGAGCAGGAATATCAAAATATTATCGTAAGATTTTGCATAATAAGCTACTATATTTGCCTTATAGACCAATGATTAGTGGTAATGTTAATTCCGGGGAATTGTCGTTAAAGATGCCGCTACAAAAGAAGATAGTATTTAGTGGAGGGGCATTATATAAGACAATGGATAAAGAGAACATATATTATAGAATTGTAGATTATATCCTAAGCAAGCATGAGAATATAGTTTTTGTATATGCGGGACATGGTGATAACAGAAAGCTGAGAAAGCTAGGAAGGAAGTCCGCCCACCGACTTTATATTCCGGCTGAAAGAGACGATTTTTTTGACATCATGA